>Ga0105050_10000280_pt1 | contig 75446 bp, 66 predicted proteins | sample FRY01_FD_78088 | JGI IMG/M metagenome (GOLD analysis project Ga0105050, IMG submission 78088) | Freshwater microbial communities from Lake Fryxell liftoff mats and glacier meltwater in Antarctica - FRY-01 | ecosystem: Environmental > Aquatic > Freshwater > Ice > Glacier meltwater ... | reverse complement strand
GCGCATCTGCTTTGGGAGCAGAGGGTCGTAGGTTCGAATCCTACCGTCCCGACCAGTGATCAAAAAACCGCCACTCAGTTTGCTGGGTGGCGGTTTTTCACTTGTGCGCCCAGCATGGGCGCACTCTTGCGGGTGCAAGTCCCGCCGTAAGTTGATCACAGCGAACGAAGCGAAGCGCAACTGCATGAGGGTGACTGAGTGTGGGGAGCAAGCGTGGAGCGAAGCTGCGAGCCGATGAACAAGAACTGGATAGAAGGCACTGCGGCGCAGGGCGAGCGGGCAAGTAACCGCAAAGCCCTCGTGATCAAGGCGAAGCGGTGTAAATCCGGCGGTTGTGCAGTCAAGGAGTGCGTTCTTACCTGGGGAGATCTCGCCTCACACCTGAAAGGGTGATGGCTAGACACAGACATGCCCGTTACCGGTAAGGCCGCTAAAGCGCCAGATGCGTCAATAGCAACATTGGGCTAGGGGAGAACATGGCAAGCTACGGTGAGAGCGCACAGCGCGACACGTCATGTGTTTGATCGTGGTGATTGTGTCCCAGTGCAAATGCCAAGCCATCACGATGCGTCACGCACGCTGCTGAGTCTGCCATTAAAAGAACCACCGCTGGGCAGAGGGCACCCGACTAGCCGGCCAGATACGGCTTGAATTAAATCGTTAGGGGCGTTTGTCTAGGCCTTTTGCTAGAGACAATGACGAGGGTCAGCCAAAACGCCCAGTGATGTAGTCCTCGGTCGCTTTTTTCTTTGGGTTAGTGAAGACTTCGCTGGTATTGTTAAACTCAATTAATTCGCCCAAGTACATGTAGGCGGTGAAGTCAGATATGCGAGCGGCTTGCTGCATGTTGTGAGTCACGATGGCAACCGTGTAATCGGCTTTTAACTCAAAGATAAGCTCTTCGACCTTGGCGGTAGAAATCGGGTCCAAAGCGGATGTTGGTTCGTCCAACAGGATCACCTTTGGCTTGACAGCAACAGACCGAGCGATACACAAACGCTGTTGCTGACCGCCTGAGAGCGACAAACCGCTTTGACCAAGCTTATCTTTTACTTCGTTCCAAATGGCACCCTTGGTTAACGCCCACTCAACCCGTTGATCCATGTCTGCTTTGTTCAACTTCTCATAGAGGCGCACCCCGAAAGCGATGTTGTCATAAATTGACATGGGAAAAGGCGTGGGCTTTTGAAACACCATGCCGACCTGTGCGCGAAGAAGATTCAAGTCCTGTTTGGGTGAGAGAATATTCTGGCCGTAGAGATTGATTTCCCCTTCTGCTCGCTGCCCTGGATAGAGGCTGTACATTCGATTAAGCGCGCGAAGCAACGTTGATTTTCCACAGCCAGAGGGTCCGATGAAGGCCGTGACTTTGTGTTCTTGAATGTCAAGATTGATGTCATTCAAACCTTGGAAGTTGCCGTAGTAAAAATTGACCCCACGACACTCAATCGCGTTGATGGGTTGCTTGCTTGCGTTTTGCAACATGATATTTCTCTCAGTAAATTAGACTTTGACTTTCTCGCGGAATAGCACGCGAGCGACGATGTTCAGTAAGAGGACTGACAGCGTGATGAGCAATGCGCCACCCCATGCCAAGCTAATCCAATTTTCGTAAGGGCTCATGGCAAACTGGAAAATCACCGTTGGCAGGTTGGCTATCGGTGCATTCATGTTCGTTGAGAAGAACTGATTATTAAGTGCGGTAAACAGCAATGGTGCTGTTTCACCGCTGATACGGGCTGCCGCTAGCAATAATCCAGTGATAACGCCTGATTTTGCGGCACGTAAGGTCACCAAAGTCGCCACTTTCCAGCGAGGTGCGCCAAGTGCAAATGCTGCCTCACGAAGACTGCCTGGGACCAGCCGGAGCATATTTTCTGTGGTGCGTACGACCACCGGTACAGCGATTAATGACAACGCAAAGCTGCCCGCCCAGCCAGAAAAGTGCCCCATCTGAGCGACCATGATGGCGTAAACAAATAGGCCAAGCACAATGGAAGGGGCTGAGAGCATGATGTCGGTCACAAAGCGGGTCAGTTCTGCCGTTTTGCTCTCGTCGCCATACTCAGCAAGGTAAATACCCGCAAAAATGCCAATCGGCGTACTCACAAGCGCCGCACAACCAACAATCATGAGGCTTCCAACGATTGCATTGGCCAAACCGCCGCCTTCAGAGCCTGGTGCGGGTGTTGATTGGGTAAATATTGAAATATCGAGGGCAGCGAAACCATTCTTGAAGAGGATAAAAAGAATCCACAACAACACAAACAGCCCCAAAGTCATAGCTGTCAGCGAAGCCACAAGCCCAATAACATTGGTTAGCTTTCGTCTTTTATATAAGTTTTGATTCATGTTGATCGTCCGCTTTTATGTTCTTGTTCCCTTCGCTCTTTCTGTGCGCAAAATCATGATTTTGGCAAGGGCGAGGCCGATAAAGGTGATGGCGAACAGCAAGAAACCCAAGGCAAACAAGGCCGATAGATGCATGTCGCCTGCCTCAGCAAATTCATTGGCGAGCGTGGAGGCTATGGAAGTGCCAGGCGCGAAAAGTGAGGGCAAAATTCGATGCGAGTTACCGATCACAAAAGTGACCGCCATTGTCTCGCCGAGTGCTCTGCCAAGTCCGAGCATGATGCCCCCGATGACGCCTCTCTGGGTGTATGGCAAAACAACATAACGCACCACCTCCCAGGTGGTGCAACCAATACCGTAAGCTGACTCTCTCAAAATAGGCGGCACGATCTCAAAAACGTCACGCATCACAGCAGCGATAAATGGCAAAACCATGAAAGCCAATATGATGCCAGCAGCCAACATACCGACCCCATTCATGGCGCCACCAAACAATGGGCCGATGATGGGCATTTGCCCTAGGGTTGATTGCAATGCCGGTTGCCCGTAGTCGGCAAAAAAGGGCGCAAAAATAAACAGGCCGAACATGCCATAAATGATCGATGGGACGGCCGCGAGCAATTCAACGGCTGTGCCAAGCGGTCGACGTAACCAGACCGGACACATTTCGGTTAAGAACACCGCGATACCAAAGGCAAGCGGGATGGCAATCACCAGCGCAATGATGGAGCTCACGAGCGTGCCATAAATCGCGATCAAAGCACCGAACTCGTCGTTAACAATGTCCCACTCATCACTCCAAATGAACCCAATCCCAAATTTATTGAAAGCGGGCCATGCGCTAATCCAAAGTGATGCGATGATGGCCAAAAGCGCAATCAGCACCAAAAGCGAAAAGCTCATGGTGATTTTGTGGAACAGAAAATCTTGTAGTCGCTGCTTTTTAACTACTGCTAGCATGTCAGCGGTGGGTGCAGAGCTTTGTGGGCTTGCTAAAGGACTGTTCATGGATGATCCTGTATAGCGCTTAACCGAGTTAAGGCAACACCAGCGGTGCGCCTTAACTCGGTTTAAGTCTCAACTTAAAATGCTTACTTCTGGATTTGCGACCAAACTTTTGAACGAATCTGATCTGTCAGGGTGTCTGGCAGGGGAACATAAGCCAACTCTAAAGCCATGTCTTTACCGTTTTTAAACGCCCAGTCAAAGAACTTTAGCACGTCAGCCGATGCTGTTTTGTCTTGTGGGTTCTTGTACATCAAGATGAATGATGCCGTTGAGATTGGCCATGTGTCAGCACCCGGTTGCGCAACAATTGACAACGCCATACCTGGGACGCTGAACCAATCAGCACCAGCAGCGGCTGCCGAGAAGCTGGCTTCGGTCGGACGGACAAACACGCCATCGGCATTTTGCAAACGCATGTAAGGGATGCTGGTCTTTTTGGCGTAGGCGTATTCAACATAACCAACGGATCCTTTGATGCGTGAAACGTTGGCGGCTACGCCTTCGTTGCCCTTGCCACCAACCGATGAGTCAGCAGGCCATTTAACGGCAGCGCCTTTGCCCACTTTATCAGCCCAAGATGGGCTAACAGCGGACAGGTAATCGGTGAAGTTAAAGGTTGTGCCTGAGCCGTCGGCGCGGTGAACCACGGTAATCGTTTGGTCAGGCAAAGCCTTGCCTGGGTTGATCGCGGCGATCTTGGGATCATTCCACTTGCTGATGACACCCATGAAGATTTCAGCCAGTACAGGTCCGGTGATGCGCAGCTCGCCGCTTTTGAATTGCTCAAGGTTGAACACGGGCACCGTGCCGCCGATAATGGCAGGAAACTGAACCATGCCGTCTTTGTCGAGGTTAGCACCAGAAACAGGGGCGTCAGAGGCACCAAATGTCACGGTTTTGGCGCGAATTTGGCGCAAGCCACCTGACGAGCCGATCGACTGATAGTTCATGCCTACGCCGGTCTCTTTCTTATAGGCTTCAGCCCATTTTGCGTAGATTGGGTAAGGGAACGTTGCACCTGCACCGGTGATTTCAGCTGCAGATGCCTGAAGGCCAAACGCCGCAACAGCGCCGCCTAGCAAAGCTTTTGCAAAAAAGTTTTTCATGTATTTCCTTTGGTCGGGTAAAAATATGAACGTGTATAAATAAATGAATATCTCAGGACCAAAGGATGCCCTACCAATATGACAGTTAAGTGACAACGGTGTGATTTTTTCTCGACTTCTGGTTTTCAGCACAGAGGCTTTGCCAATAGATTGATAAACCGATAAACCTCTAGGCCGTTTAATACATTGGCTAGACCATGGACGGGAATCTAACTTTCGTTCATGACATTTCTCAACCACACCCAAACCACGCGGCATTCGCTGCATTGCTGTTATCGCGCATAAGGGGTTTGGGCAAGCTTTTCGCTCAGCACTTTTAGCACTGCTGGTGGTTCAAGCGCGTTTAAAAATAAAACCGTTTGGTAATATTGTTTTCTGATTCAACTTTGGGTGGTTCAATGCCTCATCAAATCGATCTAATCGCTATCCTGGTGGCGGGCTTCGGGCTGGCGCTGGTCTTTGGCTACATCGCGACCAAGTTCAAGGCGCCGCCATTGGTGGGCTACCTAGCGGCCGGTATTCTGATTGGCCCCACCACCCCTGGCTTTGTCGGCGACCCAGCGCTTGCCGCGCAATTGGCAGAAATTGGTGTCATGTTGCTGATGTTTGGCGTGGGTTTGCATTTCTCGATAAAAGACTTGATGGCGGTTAAGCGTGTCGCCATACCCGGTGCCATCCTACAAATTTTGGTTGCCACAGCCGTTGGCATGGCGGTGGCGTTGGTATGGGGTAAGCCGCTCATGGGCGCTCTGGTCTATGGCGTTTGCTTGTCTGTGGCTAGTACGGTGGTGCTGTTGCGCACGCTTGAGGCTCGGGGCCTTTTACTCACCGATGACGGTAAATTGGCAGTGGGTTGGTTGGTGGTCGAAGATTTGGTGATGGTACTGGTGCTGGTGCTGCTGCCGGTTGCCGCCACCGTTTTACCAGCGCTCGCGAACGGTGAGCAGACTGGGGTTGCCCTACACGTGTGGCTAACGATTGGGGTGACGTTACTGAAAGTGCTGGCGTTTGTTGTTTTGATGCTGGTGGTTGGAAAACGCCTGTTGCCTTGGGTGTTACAGCGAGTGGCGCAGACTCAGTCACGCGAACTGTTTAATTTGGCGGTGATTGCGGTGGCTTTGGGTACGGCCTTTTTGGCTGCCGAGGTATTTGACGTGTCGTTCGCGTTGGGTGCTTTTTTTGCTGGGATGATGCTGCGTGAATCAGACTTAAGCCATCGGGCAGCCGAGGAGTCCTTGCCTTTGCGTGATGCATTCGCTGTGCTGTTTTTTGTCTCGGTAGGCATGTTGTTTGACCCTATGATTGTGATCAAAGAGCCGGTGGCTTTGCTGGTGACGGTGGCCATTGTGATGTTTGTTAAGACCGGCGTGGCGGCAGCGTTTGTGTTGTTGATGCGTTGCCCGCTGCGGTCGGCGCTAACGGTTTCAGTGAGTTTGGCTCAGATCGGTGAGTTTTCTTTTATTTTGGCTGGTATGGGCTTGAGCATGGCGTTAATCACCCCCGAAGCTTACAGCGTGATCCTCGCAGCGGCCTTTGTGTCGATCGCTTTGAACACGGTCTTGTTTGGTTTAATCCCCAAGGTTGCCGAACGACTGATATTGAAGTTTCCATCGCTGTCATGAAGCGGATTCTGGCGGTTCGAAACGATAAGTTAGGCGACTTCATGTTGGCATGGCCGGCGCTGGCATTACTCAAACAAGCGGGCTGTGAAGTCACCGTGCTGGTACCTGAATACACTGCGCCGTTAGGCCGACTATGCCCCTCAGTTGATCACGTGTTAATTGATGTGGAGGCGGCGGCTGATAGCGCTGCGCAAGCTCAGATGCTGGCAGACATTCGAGCCCAAGGGTTTGATGCTGCTTTGGCACTATTTTCGAATTGGCGCAATGCCACGCTCTTGCAGCAAGCCGAAATCCCTTATCGGTTAGCCCCAGCCACGAAGTTCGCGCAGATCCGCTATACCCACCGACTGACCCAAAGACGCTCGCGCTCAGAAAAGCCGGAGTGGGTCTACAACCTTGATTTGGCTGCCCGACTCCTGCAAGACTTGGATTTACCGATTACCTCAGTCAGTGCGCCTTACTTTCCGATGGCGCAGGCCCGTCTGAGTCAAGCGCGCACCCGCCTGGCTCAGGCCCTGTCGCTATCCACGACTTCGCCTTGGATGATGGTGCACGTCGGTTCTGGCGGTTCAGCGAATAATTTGTCTCTTGAGCAGTACGAGCAATTGGTTGTCGCGTTGTCTGAGCGGCTCCACGGCTGGCAGTTCGTGTTGACTGCTGGCCCCGCTGAAGAGGCGATCGTGGGTGGCGTCTACGCGCGACTGCTGACCCGACGCGTTCCAGTGGTGTTATGGGTGTCGACTGAAGGTTTGACGGCTTTCGCCCAAGGCCTGGCCACGGCAAGCGCCATGGTGGCGGGTAGCACAGGGCCTTTGCACATCGCGGGGGCGCTTGATGTGCCGACAGTGGGTTTTTTCCCTCGGCTTCAATCTTCAACCGCGTTACGCTGGCAGACGCTAAACACCCCGGCACGACATCTCGCCATCTCGGTGCCTGAAGACAGCCCCGATGAGGAGTCCTTTGAATCGCTGAAGGTGAACCAAGTCGCCGATCAGGTTGCCGGTTGGTTGATCGCATTGGGTAAGGACGCGGCCAGCGCGTGACTAGGGTTTGGCAGGGGGCTGGTCTCTGACCCACAAATCGGCGTATTTGGCGAAGGTCGAATGTGCTGATAGCAAGGCCAACAAGAGCCCTTGTTTGCCGTCTAGGAACCCGACTTTGAGTAAGTACATTTTGAAGAAGCAGCCTGCCGCATGGACCACCCCCTGGGTCAGACTCGCGGCTTTGCCCTGCTTTTTTCTCTCACAGGCCCAGAGATCGGCATATTGAGCAGACTTGGCCAAATAATGCTGTAGATCCCGATACGTGTAGTGCAGCAAATCACCGTCAAGCGTTTGCACCACGCTGTCATCAGGCACGATCACGCCTTCGTGAACTGGGGCCTCGGTGTAACTCGTTTTGGCCGTAGGGTAGAGGCGCACAACACGATCGGGGTACCAACCACCATGGCGAATAAAACGCCCAAAAACCCACGACAATCGATTCAGCTGATAGAGGCACCTTCGATCATCTGAGACAATCGCTTGGCGGATGGTGGCATGAAGAGCAGGGGTTAAGCGCTCATCGGCGTCTAGCCAAAGTACCCAGTCGCTGCTCACGTGTTGTTGGGCCAGGCGGCGTTGCAGGCCAAATCCTTGCCACTCGGTATGACGGATGATCACAGCACCAAACGCCTTCGCAATGCTGACGGTGTTGTCAGTGCTGCCACCATCAACAATAACAATCTCATGGGCCAAGTCAGCACAAGAATTCAGGCAAGCGGCCAGATTGGCGGCTTCGTTTTTCACAATCAGGGCGATGGTCAATGTGCTCATTGTTCTATTCTAAGTGCCTTGCGTTGCTAAGCGCAGATCCAACGACGCTGCTGTCATCATTTGGTCATGAAATTGCGAGTATATTTCGATAATTATCGAAATGTTAATCCGTTTTGGAGTGCTTTTTATGCGTGTTGGTATCAATGGAATGGGTCGAATTGGTCGCTTGGCTCTGCGCGCAGCCTTTGGGGCGGCTCATCGACCGGATGACGACCCAAGGCGTGGTAATCGGCTTGATGTGGTGCACGTCAATGAGATAAAGGCGGGGCCAGCACCAATCGCCCATTTGTTGGCGTTTGACACTGTTCAGGGTAAGTGGCGCGAGCGCATGTCCACCGATGAGAAAACCATTCAAATCGGCGATCGGGTGCTGCGTTGTACCAACGACTCCACCCCGGCGGCCATTGATTGGTCAGCATGCGGGGTTGACGTGGTTTTGGAATGCACCGGCAAGTTTTTAACGCCTGAGACGATTCAGGGGCATTTTGACAGTGGTGTAAAGCGTGTGATTGTCGCCGCACCGGTCAAAGTAGGCGACGTGCTTAACGTGGTGGTTGGGGTTAACCATGACCGTTACAACCGCGATCGTGATCGCATTGTGACAGCGGCCTCGTGCACCACTAATTGCTTGGCACCAGTGGTTAAAGTGATTCAAGAAGCGATTGGTATTCGGCACGGTCAAATTACCACCATTCATGATCCTACCAACACCAACCTAGTGGTGGATGCCCCTCACAAAGATTTGCGACGTGCGCGCAGCGCCATGCAAAGTTTGGCGCCCACCACCACGGGCAGTGCCACGGCGATTGCATTGATCTACCCAGAACTGAAGGGAAAGCTCAATGGTCACGCGGTTCGTGCACCGGTGCTCAACGCCTCCCTGACCGATGCGGTGTTTGAACTCCAGCGGGCGGTGACGGTCGATGAAGTCAACGCACTCTTTGAGCAAGCGGCCATGGGCACCTTAGCCGGGATTTTGGGGTACGAGACACGTGCGCTTGTTAGCGCTGACTATGCTCAAGATACCCGCAGTGCCATTGTGGATGCATTGTCGACGATGGTCACTGATGGCACGATGCTAAAGGTCTACGCCTGGTATGACAACGAGATGGCTTATGCCTGCCGTATGGTGGACTTGGCATGTCACATCGATTCCGTGGGTATCTAAAGTGACCATAAGCAAGACCGGAGCTGGGCCGTCAGCGGCCAAACAATACGCGATCGTCACGGCCGCTTATTGGGGATTCACGCTAACCGATGGCGCTTTGCGAATGCTGATTCTGTTGCATTTCTATCAACTGGGTTATTCGCCATTCACGCTGGCTTTTCTATTTTTGCTCTACGAAGCCGCCGGAGTGGTGGCGAACTTCTTCGGTGGCTGGTTGGCCACGCGATTTGGCATCACGAGAATGCTCACTGTTGGTCTGATTATTCAGATTTTTGGTTTTCTGATCCTCTCGGCGTTGTCGCCAGATTGGTCCGTCGAGCTCTCAGTGGTTTGGGTGGTGATCGGGCAAGGCATTTGTGGAGTGGCCAAGGATCTCACCAAAACCGCCAGTAAATCTGCCATCAAAATCACCGCCAGTCATGCTTCAGGACAGTTGTTTAAATGGGTGGCATGGTTTACCGGCAGCAAAAATGCCATGAAGGGCGTGGGCTTTTTCTTAGGTGGTTTGATGTTGCAATCACTGGGGTTTTCTGGTGCGTTGTGGCTGATGGCCAGTCTTTTGGCGTTGGTGCTCGCTGGGGTGTTGTGGTTGCTGCCACCACTTATGGGTAGAAGCCAAGCCTCTAAGTCTGCCAAGGCGCTATTTGCCAAGAGCCGTGCCATTAACTTGTTGGCGCTGGCTCGCGTGGTGCTCTTTGGCGCGCGTGATGTTTGGTTCGTGGTGGGTATACCGGTTTTTCTGTACGCCTCGGGGTGGACGTTTACGATGGTGGGTGGGTTTTTGGCGTCTTGGACTATTGGCTATGGGTTGGTGCAGGCGATCGCACCAAGCATGGTTAAACGCAGTCACGACGGCTTATCGACAGAGGTACCAGCCGCTCGGTTGTGGTCGTTTCTCTTGGCGTTGGTGCCAATTGCCTTGGCGGCGCTGGTTTGGCTTAATGTGGACCACTTGCAATGGGTCGTGGTTTTGGGTTTGGGTGTCTTTGGTTTTGCTTTTGCCGTGAACTCCTCGTTGCACTCTTACTTGATTTTGGCTTACGCGGGATCAGAGAAGGCCGCTGAGGATGTTGGCTTTTACTACGCTGCCAATGCGGCTGGCCGCTTCATGGGCACGTTGCTGTCAGGTCTTTTGTACCAGTGGGGGGGCTTGGGGCTGGCTTTGTCGGGTTCAGCGGCGATGTTGCTGACTTGTTGGTTGGTGACCCTGGCTTTGCCAACGCAAACCGGCACGAACATTGGAGTCACCCAGAACATTAACTAGAAAACACAAAGCGCAACACGGTGCAGCGTGAACGGCACCATGTTGCTGGCCAGTCTAGGCACTGACTGGCACCAAGCGGATACAGCGCGCGCGATGCTGATCATTAAGCCACACTTCGACAGGATCGACTTCTCGGCACTTGTCAGTGACTTCGCCACAGCGATCGGCAAACGAGCAACCGGGTGGCAAGTTAGCCAAGTCAGGCGGTGAGCCGGCAATGGTTTCCAGACGACTGCCTTTGGCAAAGCTACCATGGGCCACGCTGCGCAACAGGGCTTTGGTATAAGGGTGTGCGGGTTCTCGAATGATCGAACGCACGGGACCTTCCTCAACGATACGACCGGCATACATGACGGCGATTCGATCAGCGACCTCTACGGCGGCACCAATGTCGTGGGTCACAAAAATGACGGACAAGCCCAGTTCTCTTTGCAACTCTCGCAACAACAACAGGATTTGAATTTGCACCGTGGCATCGAGTGCCGTTGTGGGTTCGTCAGCGAGCAACAACTTGGGATGACTGGCAAGCGCCAATGAAATCATGGCCCGTTGTCGCATACCACCAGACATTTCGTGGGGGTAGGCATTTAAGCGTCGTTCAGGGCTTGGAATCCGGACCCTTTCGAACAGCGCCAAAGCGCGTGCTTTGGCCTGGGCACGGCTGATTTTTTCATGGCGAAGAATGGCTTCGATGATTTGATCGCCGACGCTATAGACCGGGTCAAGCGCCAACAAAGGTTCCTGGAAAATCATCGACACATCGTTGCCTCGAAAGGCATCTAATTCTTTGCCCGACATCTTTAAAACATCACGTCCAGCCACAACAATGCTGCCTTGCATGACAGTGCGTCGTGGTGGGTGAAGTTTGAGGACAGAGCGCAGGGTGACACTTTTACCTGAACCGGACTCGCCAATCAATGCGATGACCTCGCCAGAGCGCACGCGTAGATTGACACCGTCGACTGCACGAACCGGCTTTTTACCGGCGTTAAAAGTGACGTTGAGGTTCTGAATATCAACCAAAATATCGGTTGCTGTGGCCATCTCGCTCATACGACGGGCTCCAAGGGAATGCTTTTGTGCTTGTAGGCACTTTTTGGTTCAAACATCAGACAGGCGACCGATTGACCGTCTGGTTGCTCAATCAGCTTGGGCATGATTTCTTTGCACACAGGCTGAACATGAACACAGCGGGTATGAAAGCGACAGCCGCTTGGCGGGTTGATTGGGTTGGGCGGGTCCCCGGTCAGCGGTGGCTCTTCGGTTCGGTTGTCTGGATTAAGAGACGGAATGGAAGACAAGAGTGCTTTGGTGTAAGGGTGACGCGGCGTCTTGAACATGGTTTCACAATCGCCAATCTCAACGACTTGACCCAGGTACATCACCATGACTCGATCCGAGACGTAACGCACAACGTTTAAGTCGTGACTGATAAAAACATAAGTCAGTCCGAACTCTTCCTTGAGATCAAGCAAGAGATTCAAAACCTGTGCTTCGACCGACTTATCGAGGGCTGACACGGCTTCATCGAGCACGATCAAGCGCGGTTGCAGGGCAAGTGCTCGAGCAATATTGATCCGTTGGCGTTGCCCACCCGAAAGTTCATGTGGGTAGCGTTCAGCGAAACGTCGGGGTTCTAGCCCGACTCGCACCAACAAGTCTCGAGCGCGCTCAATCGCCTCGCGTTTGGGCACACCGTGGACTTGTGGTGAAAAGGCGATTGAGTCCTCAATGGTGAGCCTGGGGTTGAGTGAGGCGTAACTGTCTTGGAATACCATTTGGGCCTGGCGGCGAAAGCTCTTTAAAGGCAGATCGTTGCCACCAACGCTCATGCCATCAAAAATGATTTCGCCCTCGTTGCGATCCAACAGATTCATGATTAGTCGGGCGGTGGTTGATTTGCCACAGCCTGATTCACCTACTACACCGAGTGTTTCACCTTTGAGCACATCAAAATCAATGTTGTCAACGGCGCGGACCACGCCCGTGCTGCGACCGATAAAGTCTTTTTGAAGCGAGAAGTGTTTAATGAGGCCTTTGACACTAAGCAAGGGTTGCGCAGGACCACCCTGGTCAAACGGTTTTTTGGAGTCAGTCATCTGTCAGTCCTTGATTTCCATGGCGCTGCGCAGGCCATCAGAGAGCATGTTGAAAGCGATTGAGGTGATGAAAATCATGACGCCTGGCAGGGCTGCAATCCACGGTTGTACATAAATGGCCGTGCGTAGCGTGTTGAGCATCAAACCCCATTCAGGCTCAGGCGGCTTGACGCCCAAACCAAGAAAGCTCAGGCCCGAAGCCAAAATCATTGACACGGCAATCAAGCTGGTGGAATACACAAAGATGGGGCCCAAGACGTTACCCAATACGTGCACACGCACAATCGTCAGTGCGTTGGCACCCGATGCCCGTGCGGCCTCAACAAAGTCACGACTTCGAATTTGGGTGGTGACACTTTCTGCCACCCGTGCAATCGGCGGGATAAAAACGATGGTGAGTGATATCAGTGAATTGGTAATGCCAGCCCCCAAAACGCCTGATAGCGCGATCGCAAGCAAAACGGATGGGAAGGCGTAAAAGACATCGATGGTGCGCATGATGATGCTGTTGATCCAACCGCCCATGAAACCGGCGGTAATCCCGATCACAGAGCCAACAATGAAGGCAATGATCACTGGCGTGATACCAACAAAAAGCGACAACTTGGCGCCCACAATCAGGCGGGTCAGCATATCCCGTCCCAGTTCATCCGTACCCAAGGGGTGGCCCTCAAATCCGATGGGCTTGAGTCGCGTCATGATGGATGTTTTGTAAGCATCCATCGGCGCGATCCACTGACCAAATAAAGCCATGATCAAAAGCATCAAGATAACCACTGCCGCGCCAATGGCCACGGGATCGCGCATAAAGCGTTTGGCGACGTTTTCCCAATAACCTGGCGAGCGTTCAAAAATCGGCGCAGGTACCTTTGAGGGATCAACGGTGATGTTCAACATATTCACGGTTTTATGTCCTGTTCAAATCGTTGGATGCATTAGCCACGCGCAATGCGAGGATCGAGCAAGGTTTGCATCACGTCAACCATGAGGTTTAGCGCCACAAAGAATGTGGCTAAAACCAAGATCGTGCCTTGAAGCAAGGGCAGATCACGCTGGAAGATGGCGGAGTTGAGCAAGAATCCGGTGCCTGGCCAAGAGAAAACCGTTTCAATCAGGATAGAACCGCCCAAAAGATAACCGAGCTGCAATCCCATCACAGCCAAGGCGGTTGGAGCGGCATTTTTGACAACGTGCAAGAAGATGCCAAGATCAGTCATGCCTTTGGCGCGCAGTCCAACGATGAACTCTTGAGACAGGATTTCAGCCACCAGTGCTCGGACGGTACGCGCAATGATCCCCATCGGAATCACACTCATGGTGACTGCGGGCAAAATAAGAAATTTAATATGCGCCCAGTTCCATATCCAAATGTCTGAGCCACCTTCGCCGGCGCCGCTCGGGGGCAGCCACATCAGGGTTGAACTGAAGATGATAACCAAGACCATACCCAGCCAATAGTGTGGGACGCTGACACCAAGCACTGAGGTGGCCGAAGCAAGCTTATCGATCCATGAATTTTGAAAGTAGCCGGCAACAAAGCCAAAAAGAGAGCCAAACACAAAACCAATCACGGTTGCCACCCAAGCCAGGCGCAGGGTATTACCCACGGCTTTCATGACTTCTTGGGTGACGGGTCGACCAGTGGCGATCGATGTGCCCAAATCGCCCTGCACGGCGCGGTAAATCCAAGAAAAAAACTGTTCGGGTAGTGAGCGATTGAAACCGTAAAGTTCCATCAATTGCTCTTGGAGTTGAACGGAAGCGTCGGGTGGCAAAATGGAAACTAGGGGGTCACCAGGGGCAATATGAACCAACCCAAAACAGACCAACGCGACACCCAACATGATGGGTATGGTGTAGACAATGCGTCTGACCAAAAAATTTAGCATGGGGAAAACCTCTAGGTTGCTGCTAGGTGGCGAGGAACCACTGAGCGTGGTTCCTCGCCAGTCTTACGGGTATTATTCGATCGACATTGGTGCAATGTCAATGAACCAGCTCTTTGGCTGAACCACCCCTTTGACTTTAGGACTCATGGCACGAGGGCCGGTATCGTGAGCAATCCAAATAAACGGGGCTTCCTCAACAATACGTGCGTGCAACTTAGCCAAGGCCGCATCGCGCTCTTTGCCATCAAACGAGGTCCGAGCAGTGGCAATTAACTTGTCAAACTCTTCATTGCCGAAGTAGCCCCAGTTGTTTGACACGGGTGGATAAGCACCCGTGCTGGTAAAGCGAACCATGGCAAAGAAGGGATCCATGGCAGCAAAGCTGACGTTGGTTGCAGTGGCGCCGTTGGCTGAAGGATCCTTTGCACCCTTACGCCAGTTGGTGAAGAGCGTGTTCCACTCAAGGACATCAAACTCGATGTCAAAATTGCAGTTCTTGAGTGATTGCTGAACAAACTCGTTCATGGGTAATGGCTGCATCTGGCCTGAACCAGAAGCGGAAATCTGCACTTTGGTCTTCATCGGCTTACTAGCGGTGTAACCGGCCTCAGCCATCAACTTCTTGGCTGCCTCTGGGTCGTAGCGGATGTCAAAGGTTGGATTACCCCACCATGGGTGACCTGGTGGCACAGTGCCCTTTGGTATGCCCATTTGTCCACCAAGTAGGGTTTTTAAGCCTTCACGGTCGATACACAGGTTGGCCGCGTGACGCACTCGCTTGTCTAACCAGGGTGAGCCCTCGGCAAATGACAACTGCCATGGCCAAACGTGTGGCTGAGGGTTGCTGTAGAGCTGAAAGCCGCGCGATTCGATTTGCGGAATGGCATCAGGTGACGGGGCTTCGATCCAATCGACTTGACCAGACAGCAAAGCGGCCGTTCGTGCATTGGCCTCAGGCATTGGGATGGCGATCACGCGATCGACTTGTGCCATGCGCTTGGGATCCCAATAATTTGGGTTCTTAACCATTTCAACACGCTCACGCGGTACAAACCGATCCATTTTGAAGGGACCCGTTCCTGATGCGTCAGCCGCAAAAGCAATCCAAGCCTGCTTGGCTCTTTCGGCGGGGTTGGTCACGTTGGCAGGAACCGCTGCAAGCTTGGCTTGCCACTGGGCTGGTGAGGCCATGAACAGATTGGTGAGGTTAATCGGCAAAAAGGCGTCAGGTTCGCTGCTGGTTAACTCAACAGTAAAGTCGTCGATTTTTTTGGCGCTGCGCAGTGTGGGCATACGTGAGGCCGTGACACCAACTTGGCTGGCGTCAAAGTGTGGTGCCTTGTCGTCGAGTACTTTTTGAACGTTCCACACCACGGCATCGGCGTTAAAAGGTGAGCCGTCATGAAACTTGACGTCATTGCGCAGCTTGAAAGTCCATTTGGTCTGGTCATTGGGATTGACTTCCCAGGCCGTGGCCAATGCTGGCAGTAAAACGCTGGCGTTGTCGTAGCTAGACAGATCCCATTGCGTGAGCGAGTCGTACATGGGGATGCCGGTAAAGCGGTTGCCCTCAAAACCTTGGTCAGGCTGACCCAAGGTACGAGGAACATCGGCGGCTGTCATTGCGATACGCAAGACTTTTTCTTGAGCGATGGATGGTGCGGCGAGTGCCGTTGCTAAAACACCACATAACGCGGCGACACGAAAGGGTGTCAGAACTGACTTAGAGTTAGAGCGAGAATATTTCATGAGTTCTCCGACCACTGGGGTTGTTGAAACAAACATGATTTCGAACCGGACATTAACGCTTGGTATGGTTCGAAACCCTTTACGGTTCAAACGGTATCGTGCATAGTCCAACGTGAGTTAGAGCGATGCCAAATTTCCGATTGGCCAAAACAAAAAGCAAATAACGTGCCAACGCTTGCGTGGGGCATTGACCAATTTTTCGATGCACTCGACGCGCCATATGAGTGCATAGCGCCCCAATATAAGGCAGAACACAAATGAAATTACTCGTCGTTAACCCGAATACATCTGTCGACATGACGACCGCTATCGGGGTTGCTGCACAGAAAGTCGCCAATTCTAAAACGCAAGTGAAAACGGTCTGTCCCTCGTTTGGTCCGCGTTCAATTGAAGGTCACTACGACGAGGTGGTTGCCGCCGCTGGTGTGGTGGAGCAAGTTCGTGCCGCTGAATCGTGGCAGCCGGACGGCATCATCATTGCGTGTTTTGGGGATCCGGGTTTGGATGGTGCGCGCGAGCTCACCAGCGCCCCAGTGCTTGGTATTGCTGAGGCGGCGTTTCATGCGGCCTCGATGTTGGCGACGGGGTTTTCTGTGGTCACGACCATGAGTCGTACTTGCATCATTGCAGAGCATTTGGTGCACCGTTACGGGTTTGAGCGTCGCTGTCGTGGTATTCATGGCACGGATATTCCGGTGCTCGCGCTTGAGCACTTTAGCGGTCAGACATTTGAAACGATGGTGCGTGCGGCTCAAGAGGCGCTGCTTAAAGATCGCAGCGGTGCCATTGTGTTGGGTTGCGCTGGTATGGCCACGGTTTGCCAGGCCCTCCAAGACCGGCTTGGTGTCCCTGTCATTGATGGTGTGGCGGCCGCCGTGAAATTTGCCGAATCACTCGTAGCGCTGGGTCTTAAAACAGATAAGTCAGGTGACTACGCGCAGCCTTTGCCAAAAGAGTACGTCAATTGGCAGGGGTTTGACTGAGCCAGTGTGAGGGTTTGAGACAATCAAGGTAGCGGCTTGCTGATGCGCAGGCTGCGCCAAGCGGCCAACCAAAAGCTTGCCGCTAATAGCAGGCTGGCGATCACGATAGCCATCATCACGGGCTGATAGGATTGGTCAATCGTCCAGATCCATGCTGCCAACAAGGGCGTAACGGCGCGTGCGATGGTGGCGGCAATGGTGATGATGCCATTCAGTGAGCCGTATGCATGTGGACTTAACATCTCTGGCACCATCAGGCTGCGCACGATGGTGAAGATGCCGTTGGTCAGACCATAGACGGCAAACACCACGGCCACCAACCAAAAGCTTGGATTGGTGGGTATTAATGATGCAAAAACAAACGGGAATAAGGCGACCAAAAAAGAGCCAATGAGTCGAACCGAAGCCCCACGCGCAAAAACCGTGATTAAGACTCTTCCAAGCACTTGTGCAGGCCCAATGACCGCGATGGCAATCACCACGTCTCGCTCGTTTAAGCCCGCTTCTTGCAGCAATGGATACATGTGAAATGTGAAAGCTGAGAACATGCCGGCGTAAATCATGAGCGACAAGAGCACCAGCCAGAATAAGCCGCTGCGTAAGTTTTCGTGCACGACTTGTCGGTCACGGTCAATGTCAGCTTTGCGTTGATTCAAGTCTTGGGCATGAGTCACGTCTTTTTGCGGTTGGATGCTGAACAGATAAACCAAGCTATAGGTCGCATTGACCGCCCCCAGAAGTAACAGGGTGGTGCGCCAGTCGTATAGGCTGATAAGCAAACCGGTGATAGGAATAAAAACGGTGCTGGCAAAACCGCCCCACAAGGTGATGTGTGTGATGCCGGCGCGGGCGTGAGTGGCGCCCACCCGGCGAGCCAAGACTGCAAATGAGGGTTCGTACAAGACGGCGGCTTGAACCATTCCGCTAAGCGCGCAGATAATGTAGAAAGCCATCAAGTGTTCAGTCACTGACCACCATGCAAAAACACCCATGGCGCCAGCCGAAGCACCGGCCATGATCCATTTGCCCCAGCCGCGGTCAATGCCCATACCGACCGGATAGCTAAACAGCGCGGTCATCAGTAGGCCGATGGTGGCGCCCGCGTAGAGGTCAGACTTAGACCAACCGAGTTCGAGCTCCATGCGAGTCACGATTAATGGAAAGCTGTAGTAAAGCGTGCCCCATGAGCAAATTTGACCCAAGCCAAGAATGGACGGCAGCATGTTAATCACTCACCGACAAGTCTAGTTGCACATCAAACCAGCCCCGTAGGGCATTTGAAAGACGCCATTGGGAGGTTTGCCGCAAATCCGTTTTACTGAGTGTGGCCTCTTTGACCTGTGCTGTTTGTATTAATTCGAGGCGCTGCACCCCGCCGAGTAATCCGCTCGGCAGGGGCGGCGTCAACCATTGGCCATCACACTTGAGGTAGATGTTCGAACGGCTGCCCTCGCATAATTGCGACTTTTCATTGAGGTAGACAAGGTCAAAAAAAGTCGGGTGCTTGCCCAGCCAATCCATGGCATTGTCGTACCAAGGTCGAAAGGTGGTTTTGTGTTGCAACCACAAATTGTCGCTAGGTAGCTGAATCCGCGATAACGCGATTCGCTGCTCAGCAGCTAAGGGGTTCAATTTTTCAACGGTGATTGAAACCTCGCCTTTGGCTGAAAGCAATAAGCGAACCCGATGCTCTTGTGGTGTAGAGAGTTTTTGGTGCGACGAATCAGCAAGCCGCTGGGTTAACAGGACAGTGATGTTTTCATCACCGGGGTGAGGGTAATTTAGCGATTGGGCTGAGCCATGCAGACGCTGAAGGTGTGCCGCGAGCAATGGTATCTGACCCCAGGCATCAGCGCGCATGGTTTCAATTAAGCACGGTGCGGTGGTGGGTTGCGGGTTGTCCAAAGCAGTGTCTTATGGGTTCGGTTTGATACAGTTCAATTCAGACTAATTTAAATCGGTTTTGAGTACGCGTGCCTTCCAAAAGCACTCTTCCCACTCTTCTTCGGCAACAGAGTCGTTCACGATGCCACTGCCCACGTGGTATTGACCGTTGCCAAACTGATCAAGCACCAGTGTCCGAATCGCGACGTTTAGACTAAAGTCGCCGTTCGGTGCTAGCCAGCCAATACTGCCACAGTAAATGCCCCTCGGCGACCGTTCTAGGCGATCAATCTGGCGCATGGCGGCAATTTTTGGTGCACCAGTGACGGAGCCGCAAGGAAACAGCGCCCTGAGAATGGTCTCTAGCGTGGTGTCTTGGGCCAGTGTGGCTTTGATGGTCGATGTCATCGTCCAAACGCTAGGATAGGCCTCAAGTTCAAAGAGCGGTGCCACCTGCACCGAGCCGAGCGTTGCAATACGACCCAGGTCATTGCGCAATAAGTCGACGATCATGAGGTTCTCAGCGCGGTTTTTTTCACTGGCCAAGAGCGCTTGACCCGTCGCGTGATCCTGCTCAGGGTCTTCAAGCATGCGCGGTGCTGTGCCTTTCATCGGCCGGGTGGTCAGTTGATTGCCTTCGCGCGCGAGGAAAAGCTCAGGTGAAAACGAAAGAATTTTTCTACTGTCGTCGTCAATATAGACGCTGTACTGGCTGGGGTGTGTAGCCGCGAGTTTTTCATAAAGGGCATAAGCGTCAGCTGCGGTCTGAATTCTAATGGGAAAGGTAGCATTGACTTGGTACACCTCACCCGCCCCGATACGTGTCTTAATGTCTTCGATCATGTTGACGTAGTCAGTTTTACTGATGCCAGGCTGCATCCGTATTGGGGGTACCGTTGACGGGTTTGGACTGCCGGGCAGCTGACACGCCTGCGCGTTTGGCTCTGGGGATGTATGAGCCCATTCGTGTGAATCAAATACCCAAGCAATTAAGCGCTCGCAATTGGCTGGCGCCCCAGCTTTGCTGTCAAGTGCCGGTTCGAACCAGTGTCCCAAGCCATAGTCGAGCGCGAGTGCAACCCATTGCCCTTTCTTTTGCGCCGAGATGATCTGATCAAATGCGCCAACAAGTTCTTCAGGTTTTTTGGCAGCAATCCGATTGATCAACGTTGTCATTGTCAGTGAACGGCCGGCCAATCGATCTTCAAAAATACAGCGCATTGTTTTAATTTGCTCCAGGGAACAAAACAGGACGTAACGCCTGTGCGGTGTGTGAATTGGGATGCTTTTTAAGGAGGTGCTCAGGCGAGCCTTGTGTGACCAGTCGACCGCCGCCATGGCCACCCTCAGGACCTAAGTCCATTAGCCAGTCGGCCTCAGCGATGACGTCTAGGTTGTGCTCAATGACCACCACCGTGTTTCCGGCATCAACCAGCCGGTGCAGTACACGGATCAATTTATCGACATCTGCCATCGACAAACCCACCGTGGGTTCGTCTAAGACATAAAGCGTGTGGGGCAGCTGTGAGGCGCGACCAGTGGTAATCACCCCCTCGGTCATACGCGCCTTGGCCAGTTCAGTGACCAGTTTGATGCGCTGCGCTTCACCGCCCGACAGGGTAGGCGAGGGCTGGCCTAAGGTTAAGTACCCAAGCCCCACGTCTTGCATCAGTCGCAGTGGGTGATGCACGCGTGGATGCGCAGCGAAGTATTCAATGGCGTCATCAACGTCCATAGACAACACGTCACCAGCGTTTTTACCGCGCAGCTGAATCGACAGTGTGTCGTGATTAAAACGGGCGCCATGACAGGCATCGCAAGGCACCTTGATATCGGGTAAGAAGCTCATCTCAACGGTACGCATGCCTTGTCCTTCACAAATCGGGCAGCGGCCTTCGCCGGTGTTGAAAGAAAAGCGACCAGTTTTCCAGCCCCGAATTCGAGACTCTTGGGTGTCAGCAAATTGTTTGCGGATGTCGTCCCAAAAGCCAATGTAGGTCCCTGGGCAAGACCGCGGGGTTTTGCCGATCGGGGTCTGGTCGACTTCAAGCACGCGGTCGATTTTCTCCCACCCGTCAATGCGTTCGCAACCGTACCATTGGCTAACCCCGCCGGCCCTGATAACTTGCACGAGATTATCCAAGAGCACTTCTCGAGCCAGTGTTGATTTGCCTGAACCAGAGACCCCGGTCACAACGGTCAAGCGACCGACGGGTAGTTTTGCATCCACGCGCTTAAGATTATTCAAATGGGCACCGTGAATCGATAACATGGGCGTGTCTTTCGTCACTGCTCGCCGAGGCTGAGAAGGGTGCACCAATGGATTTTTGAGGTAATGGCCCGTGGTAGAGCGTTCGCTCGCCATGATGTCTGCCAGCGTGCCTTGAGCAACCACCTGCCCACCCCTGACGCCAGCCCCAGGCCCGATGTCGATGATGTGTTGCGCGCGACGTATGGTGTCATCATCGTGCTCAACCACCACCAGTGTGTTGCCATTGCCTTCGAGTTTTGACAACGCATTCAACAAAATCTGATTGTCGCGCGGGTGCAAGCCAATGGTTGGTTCGTCAAGGATGTAGCAAACCCCTTGCAGGTTGGAGCCAAGCTGAGCGGCCAATCGAATCCGCTGCGCTTCGCCGCCCGACAGCGTGGGGGCGGCACGGTCTAAGGATAAGTAGTCGAGACCGACTTCGCGCATGAAATTCAATCGTGAACGAACTTCTTGCAAGATGTCGCGACCGATTTCTGCTTCACGTCCTTTCAGGATCAAGCCAGTAAAAAACGTGTGTGCTTCTGAAACGGGTAGGGCAGCGAGCTCGGCAATTGACTGGTTGCGCCACCGGACAGCCCGGGCGACGGGGTTTAAACGTGTGCCATGGCAGTCATCGCAAGCTTGGGTCTCGCCTTCATACCAAGCGTTCCAAGCCGTTTCCTCGCCAGTTTGTTCCGCATCAAAGCCTTGCAATTTAAGGCCAGTACCAAAGCATTGCTTACACCAACCATGTTTGGAGTTGTAAGAAAATAAGCGTGGGTCAGGCTCGGGAAAGCTCAGTCCGCAGCTCGGACAAGCGCGTTTGGTAGAAAAGTGTTGTTGCGACAACACCGCCGCAGGGTCTTTTTCCAAGGCGCTCAAAGACCAAAGAACACTCAAAGTGCCTTGCCCATGATGCAAGGCCGATTCAATGGCTTGCCGCAATGCGGCTTCATTGGCCTTATCAACCACCAGATCAGCCACGGGTAGTTCAATGGTGTGTTCTTTATAGCGGTCTAGACGGGGCCACGCTTGGGTTTCGATAAATTGGCCATCAACGCGAAGGTGGGTATAGCCCTTGCCACTGGCCCACTTGGCCAGGTCAGTGTAGAAACCTTTTCTGGCGCTCACTAGTGTGGCCATTACACCGATGCGTTGTCCCACGTGATCACGCATGACACGCGCAGCAATTTGGTCAGCCGTTTGTGGTTCAACACTGACCTCACAAGTCGGGCAGTACTGTGTGCCAAGCTTCATGTAAAGCAGGCGTAAAAAGTGGTGAATTTCAGTCATGGTCGCGACCGTAGATTTGCGGCCACCGCGACTGGTGCGTTGCTCAATGGCCACCGTCGGTGGGATGCCATAAATCGCATCCACATCGGGTTTGCCGGCGGGCTGAACGATGGCGCGCGCATAAGCATTCAATGATTCTAAATAGCGCCGTTGACCTTCATTAAAAAGGATATCGAAAGCCAAGGTTGATTTGCCTGAACCGGAAACACCGGTAATGACAGTGAACTTTCCGTGGGGAATGCTGACGTTGATGTTCTGCAGGTTGTGTTCTCGCGCATGCAAGATGTCGATACTTTGCGCTGCGGGTCTGGGTTCACGCAGCACGCGCTGTAGTGGTCGGCCAAGGGCACCCGCTTCAGACGAGGCGCTTTGATCAGCAGCCGGATGGACCGACATGGCTTTTTCGTACTCAATCAAAGCGCGACCGGTGTGAGAGCTCGCCACGGTCATGATGGCGGCGGGATCGCCAGCGGCCACCACTTCACCACCCAAGGCGCCCGCGTCTGGACCGAGATCAATGATCCAGTCGGCGGCACGAATCACGTCTAAGTTGTGCTCAATAATCAGCAAAGAGTGGCCAGCACCCAGCAACTTCCTGAAAGCACGCATGAGGCGCGCCACATCATCAAAGTGCAAGCCGGTGGTCGGTTCGTCAAAGAGAAACAGGCTACCTTTAACCGCGAGTTTTTGCTGGCTGATGCCGCTACGGGCGGCTTGTGCGAGGTGGCCAGCGAGTTTGAGTCGTTGGGCTTCGCCGCCAGACAAGGTGGGCACGGGTTGGCCGAGTTTGACGTATTCCAAGCCGACATCGGCGAGCGGTAAGAGTGCCATTTGGACGTCGCGCAAGCCCTTAAAGAAACCCAACGCCTCAGACACTGTCATGTTCAGCACTTGGTCAATCGAGGCGCTTTGGCCCAAGTGTTCGACTTGGACTTCCAGGATTTCAGGTCGAAACCGTTTGCCATCACAATCGGGGCAACGCAAGTAGACGTCAGACAGAAACTGCATTTCAACGTGCTCAAAACCTGTGCCGCCGCAGGTCGGGCAGCGACCATCGCCGCTGTTAAAGCTAAAGGTGCCCGTGGTGTAACTGCGCTCGCGAGCGAGCGGGGCTTGGGCAAACAGCTTACGGATGGCGTCGAATGCGCCGACATAGCTGGCTGGGTTAGAGCGAGCCGTCTTACCAATCTGTGATTGATCAATCATCACCACATCGGCGAGTTGCTCTTGCCCGAGTAAGTGACGGTATGGGCCTGGGGTTTCTGTCGGTTTGCCCAGCTGCTTGAGCATGGCGGGGTAGAGAACATTCTCAATGAGTGTCGATTTGCCCGACCCCGACACGCCTGTGATGCAAACCAGTCGGCCCAATGGGATTGAAATATCGACGTTTTTAAGGTTGTTAGCGGTAACGCCCTCTAACAGTAAGCGAGGGGTGTTGGCTGCGACTGGCAAAGGACGGGGTGACTCAACCCGTCGTCTCGATCCCATGTACTCACCGGTTAGGGTGTTGGCATGGCGTAAATCTTCAGGGGTTCCGTCGTAGACTATTTGGCCGCCACGTTCACCAGGGCCTGGGCCCATATCAATGACGCGATCGGCGGCCACCATCACCTGGGGATCATGCTCGACCACGACCAGCGTGTTGCCGGCATCACGCAATCGATGCATCACATCGACCACACGTTGCATGTCTTTGGGGTGTAAGCCGATGGATGGTTCGTCTAGGACGAATAAGGTGTTGACCAGCGATGTGCCTAAAGCAGTGGTCAGGTTGATGCGTTGCACTTCGCCGCCCGACAAGGTGCGGCTTTGACGGTCTAGAGTCAAGTAGCCCAAACCGACGTTGCAGACAAACTTCAGACGCGCACGAAGCTCGTCAAGCACCAGCGTCATCGCCCCATCCATCACCGCGTCAGGAAAGCGAAGGTCGAGGAACCACTGTTCCAAGTCACTGATGGGCAGGCACATCAGGTCATGCACGTGTCGAGCGTTTATTTTCCAGAGCAAGGCGTCGGGTTTGAGACGGGTGCTGTGACAAGTCGGGCAGGGCGTGTAGCTACGGTACTTTGACAGCAACACTCGAACGTGCATTTTGTAGGATTTGGTTTCAAGCCAAGCAAAGAAATGTTTGACGCCATACCATTGGGTTTGCCAAGCACTTCGTCCACCACGCCATAGAGGATCACCATAAAGCACCCAGTCTTGATGCTCTGGCGGCAGGTCTTTCCAAGCGGTGTTAAGCGATACGTTGGCGCGTTTTGCAAACTTTTCCAACTCGTCTTGGCATTCTTTGTAGCTCGGCGTCTGCCACGGTTTAACAGCACCTTCAGCCAGCGTTTTGCGTTCATCGGGAATCACCAAGCCGTTATCGATGCCAATTGATCTTCCAAATCCTCGACACGCTTCGCAAGCGCCGAGCGGGGAGTTAAACGAAAAACTGCTCGGCATCACGTCTTGGTAAGAAAGGTTGCAGTCAGCGCAATGCAATTTGTTGCTAAAACGCCAAATCGATTTATCCTCGCCGTCTTCACCCATCGCGTGCACTGCCAAAACGCCTTGACCCATGCGTAATGCATTGTCTAGGGCTTCAGCCACTCGCTCGGGTTCCGTGTTGCTCAAGCGAAACCGGTCTTGCACCACATCAATGGTCTTTTGATCTTTCTTGGTGCTGGCTCTAGCCTGCCCATGTATCCGGGTGTAGCCTTGTCCTTGTAAGAAACCGGCCACTTCTTCTTCAGAAAAGTTGGCTGGGATTTCGACGGCAAAAGTAATAACCAAGCGGGGATCATTTTGTTCAGCGCAGCGATGGGATAGTGCTTTTGCAATGGATTGGGGGTTGTCACGGGTGACGGGTTTGCCACAGCCGCGGCAATGCAGGATGGCCGCACGGGCAAAGAGTAACTTTAGGTGGTCGTTGACCTCGGTCATCGTGCCAACCGTGCTGCGAGAATTGCGCACTGGGTTGGTTTGGTCGATGGCGATGGCTGGCAAAATCCCTACGATGCGCTCAACCTGGGGTTTATCCATGCGATCCAAAAACTGGCGCGCGTAAGCTGAAAAAGTTTCCACGTAGCGGCGCTGGCCTTCGGCATAGAGCGTGTCAAACGCCAGCGAGCTCTTGCCAGAGCCACTCACACCAGTAATGACCGTTAATTCACCAGTCTTAAAACTGACGTCTAGATTTTTGAGGTTGTTTTGCGTTGCACCAAACAGATCAATTGTGGATTTCATGCCAGTTGCCAGTGATTCGCAAGATTTGCGGTAAATGAAGTACTATAGCGTTCTTCTGTAGGGAGATATCCATGTCTGAACGTAAACGTGTGCGCCGCAACACGCTCGAGCGCCGTTGTCTTGGTAAAGCCTTTAAGCGTCTCTTCGCGAACGCCCCTAAGGGTGTTTTTAAAATGCTTGAGAAAGTTAAGAAAGCATAGTTCTAGATTTTTCGCTGTACTCAGTACCCGAATCGTAAAAAACCGGCTGATGCCGGTTTTTTATTGGTTTAGGAATTTTGCAGTCGTGAAAAATCAAATTGTTAACTAAACTCAGTCGTATGCGTTTTAAGTCATTCTTGCTTACGTCACCTCCCCGCGGCGATCGCTAATGCTCGCGCCGGATCCTGTGGGCCGCCCGATCACGCCGCCCAAGAAGTCTCGTCTAGGGCGCTATTTGTTGCTTGCCGTTGCTGTTCACCTGTCGCTTGTGGTGACCTTTTGGGCACTTCAGCGCCTCGTGAAAACAGACAAAATCGAGCATGACTTTATTGAAGTTGAATTAATCGCTTTTTCGTCAGAATCCCCCCAAGCCGTGACTCAGCCCGTCGAGGCAACAGAGCCTGACCCAGCGCCGCCTCAACCGCCAGAACCAGAACCAATTCCAGAGCTTGTGCCGAAGCCAAAGCCTATACCTGAGCCTGAGCCTATACCTGAGCCTAAGCCTATACCGGAGCCAGAGCCTATACCGGAGCCAGAGCCTATACCGGAGCCTAAGCCTATACCGGAGCCTGAGCCTATACCTGAACCTGAGCCTATACCTGAACCTGAGCCTATACCTGTACCTGAGCCAGAGCCCGAGCCTATACCTGAGCCCGAGCCCGAACCCGAACCCGAACCCGAACCTGTTGCCGCTCCGAAGCCAGCGGCAGTCAAACCGACGGCAACAAAAGTAACGCCGCCTCGCGAATTAAGTGTCCCAACTCGGGCAACGACGCCAGCGGTCTTTGACGCGGCTTATCTGAAAAATCCGGCGCCACGTTATCCGATGAGTGCCTTTCGCGAAAAAGAAGAAGGCACCGTTGTTGTTCGAACTGAGATTTTGGCGAATGGTCAAAGTGGGCGAGTTGAAATAGAAACAAGCAGTGGTTTTGAATCGCTAGACGATGCTGCTTTGTCAACCATCAAAAAATGGCGTTTTAAACCTGCGATGGTTGACGGTCAAGCGATCAGCCAATGGGTCACCATCCCCATCACGTTCCGCCTAACGAAACGTTAGGTCGAGTTCTCAATCCTGAGCCATCTGGCGACGTGTACTTGGGTGCGCAAAAGCCCTATGCTTACTTTCATTAGAAAATTTGATGGGGAAAGCGCAATGTCACTGATGTCTGAAATCAGCGAGTACGGTGCATGGCAAATGAATGGGCAAGCTGATGCTAAAGCCGTACACCACGCCAAACGGGCTGTATTGGACTGGTTTTCTGCTTTGTATCCTGGCACTCGGATCGATCCCTGCGCGCAGTTGCTCAAAGCCCATCATTCAGAGCTTGGGTTTGGTCGATCCAGTTTGCCGGGTTGCGGCACAGTGGCGTTTGCCCCAACAGCGGCATGGATCAACGGAAGCGTGTCGCACGCGATTGAGTTTGACGACATATTTCGAGATGCGGTTTATCACCCGGGATGCCCGACGATCGCCGCTGCGTTGGCCGTGGGAGAGGATCTTCAGGTCAATGGACTGACCTTTCTGAAATCTATCATTGCGGGCTATGAAATTTCAACTCGAATCGGTGCGGCGATTCAGCCCGCGCATTATCGGTTCTTTCACACCACAGGTACCGTCGGGTGTTTTGGGGCAGCGGGCGCGGTCGCCGCTTTGGCGGCACCCGGTGACGCTTCGGTTATGGGGCATGCCCTGTCAACGTCTGCGAGCTTTGCCAGCGGATTGCAGCAAGCTTTTCGCTCGGATGCCATGACCAAGGCGTTGCATGCGGGCAATGCCGCCAGTGTTGGGGTGCGCTCTGGTTTAGGCGCGGCAAGCGGCATAACCGGTGCTAACGCGATGCTTGAAGGTGAGGTCGGTTTCGCTGCGGCCTTGGTCGGTGAAGCGGTTGATTGGAAAGTGGTGACTCAAGGATTGGGCGAGCACTACAACATCACCGACATGACACAAAAGAACCACGGTTGCTGTGGCCACACCTTTGCTGCCATCGATGCTGCCATTGTGCTGCGTAATCAGGGTGCAACCATCGACAATATTGCCGCCATTGAGGTGCAGACCTATCAGACGGCTATCAATGTTACTGGCAACCATGAACCCAAAACAGCGTTCGAGTGCAAGTTCAGCTTACCTTATGTCGTGTGCCATGCCTTTGGGCATGGTGCCGTGCGACTGGCGGCCTTTGATGAGCAAGCCATGAACGATACGCAGACTCGGGCCTTAATGAAAAAACTCACACTGACACCGGCGCATGATTTGACAGTGGCCTTCCCAAAGCAGCGAGCCGCGAAAGTGATTGTGACACTCAATGATGGTCGCGAATTGATGCACTTCGCCCCTCACCGCAAAGGTGATCCCGAGGCGCCATTGAGCGATCAAGACCTCAATGATAAGTTTCTTGAGTTGGTTTCACCGGTTATTGGTGACACGCGAGCCAAGTTTTTGATGCATCAAATCTGGTCGTTGGACCAACTGACATTGGCTGATCTCAAACTGGCGCAAGCCTAATCAATTTTGCTGGAACGGCAACAAGCCCCGGTTTACTGACAAGGAAACAAATCAATCATTATGCTTAAGACCAAGCTTGACCCAAGTTTTGCAGCGGCGCTTTTTACACCCAAAAGTGTGGCCCTAATCGGCGCCTCTGGGAACCCCAAAAAGAATACGGCGCGGCCCATGCGCTTTATGCAAAAGCATGGCTGTCAAACAACTATCTATCCCATCAACAAAACCCAATCCGAAGTTCTTGGTCAAAAAGCCTACGAATCGGTTCAGGATCTGCCTGAACCCATTGATCATGCTTTCGTCATGGTTGCCAGCGAAAACGTACTGGACCAAGTGAAAGCCTGTGCAGCCGCGGGCGCTAAAGTCGTCACCATTTATTCTGATGGGTTCGGCGAGGTGGGCGAAGAGGGCATGGTGCGTCAACAAGCTCTCGTGCAGATGGCGCGTGAGTTGGGTGTGCGTATTGTCGGTCCGAACAGCATTGGATTGGCCAACTTAGAGACGGGTTTGATTCTGTCAGTTAATGCGGTGTTTGAAGCAGAGTCTTTGATCAGTGGGCCGCTAAGCCTGGTTTCACAAAGCGGTTCCATGATGGGGTCATTGCTGGCACGTGCCGCTTCGCGAGGCTTTGGGTTTGCGAAATCAATTTCTGTGGGTAACGAGAGCGACGTCACTGTGGGCGAGGTTATCGATGTTTTGGTTGATGACCCCAAAACCAAAGTGATTTTGTTGTTCTTAGAGACCATTAGAGATGCACCCACATTGGCGCGCGCCCTAGAGCGAGCTCGAGAAGTGGGTAAACCAGTGGTGGCTTATAAGCTTGGACGATCGGCGCAAGGTGATGCACTGGCGCAATCGCACACGGGTGCCCTGGCTGGTAATGATGCGGCTGTGGACGTGTTTCTTAATGCGCATGGCGTGATGCGCGTCAATCAGCTTGAGACGTTGTTTGAAATCACGCCATTGGCGCTTCATTTTGAGAAGCCCATGAGTGAGGCCACTCGCGCGCCTCGGTTGGCTGTTATCACCACCACGGGTGGTGGTGCCGCCACGGTGGTCGACAATCTAGGCTTACATGGCATTGAGGCTGTTGCACCACCGCTTGATTTCATTGAACACATGGCCCAAAGGGGGTTGGCGATTCGGCAGACGCCCGTGATTGATTTGACGCTCGCGGCCACCAGTGATCAATACAAGGATCTGCTTGAGCAGCTGCTGCAATCCGATTGGTGTGATGGGGTGCTAAGCGTGGTTGGGTCCTCGGCTCAGTTTCACCCTGAGTTGGCAGTCAAGCCATTGGTGCAGTCAAAGCGGCCATCAAACAGGGTCCTCGCGGTGTTTTTAGCGCCCGAAGCCACTGAATCATTACGCTTGCTGCAAGAGGCTGGCATTGCAGCATTTCGCACGCCTGAATCATGTGCAGATGCACTAGCGGCATTCTTTAAGCGTGCCGGCTCGCCACCAGCGTCGCCAGACAGCGTTTCATGGCCGATGGGATTGCCGACTCAAGGCACGTTGACTGAATTTCAATCCAGCCAAGTGTTCAGTCAATTGGGTGTGCCCGTGGCAATGCATGCATTGATTGACCCACAAAATCCACAGCATTCCGTGCCTTATCCGGTTGTCTTGAAAGTGTCTTCGCCTGACATCGCGCACAAGACCGATGTGGGGGGCGTCAAAGTCAATATCGCTGATGAGTCTGCTTTGCAGCAAGCCGCCGCTGAAATCATGGCCAATGTGACCCATCACTGTCCGCAAGCACACATTGATGGCTTGCTCGTGCAAGCCATGGCACCGCGACTGTTAGAGCTGATACTTGGTTATCGCGATGATCCCTTGGTTGGTCCAACAGTATTGCTCGGGGCGGGCGGCATCACCGCAGAGCTACTGCCAGACGTGTCGCTTCGTTTGGCGCCCGTTTCAAATGCTCAAGCCTGGGAAATGATTAAAGAAGTGCAGAGCACTCAGTTGGTCAGGGGCTATAGAGGATTGCCCAAAGGTGATTGCGATGCTTTGGCACAAGCAATTGTGGCGGTATCGCGATTAGCGGTAATGACAGGCGTCAAGGTCCAAGAGGCTGAAATCAACCCGCTATTTGTACAAGCCGATGGCGTGGTGGCGGTCGACGGCCTGATTATTTTGGCCAACGATTAAGGCAGCGCAGATCGGGATTCTGAGCGCAATTTTAAGCAGCGCTCGAATCTCGCAGCGAAACGCGTTACGCTTAAGTGATGAGTCGTCAATTTCGAGAACGCGTCACAATTTGGTTACGGCATCACTGCGTTTGGCTGTTGCTGTTTGGGGTTTTGGGTTTAAGCGCGAACACGCGCGCCGATCCACCCCCAGCAACGATTCCCGCTGGCGTGTGGGTCGAGAACAATCGAGCGAATTCCTTAGCGCAAGAGGTGATCGGCATTCTGGCGGACGCCGAGGCTGAGGGTCTGAACCCAAGCGACTACGACGTCATGGCCTTGCAACAACAGCAGCGCGCGCTCGGTGAGTGGTTTGGTGCTGATCCAGCAAGTGCGCAGTCCTTCGATGCGACCCTAACCATGGCTGTGTTGCGGTATTTGAACGACGTGTCGCTCGGTCGCGTCACAGCCAAAGACGTGCATCAAAATTACGACACCCGTTCAAGCCGTGCTTTTGTCGCGGCTGAGCATCTCAATGCTGCACTAACAGCGCCGATGCGCGGCACCACATTTGCTGGCGTGATGGCAGAAGCAGCACCTAATTTTCCACTTTATCCTGCCTTAAAACGCGCGCTGGCAAAGTACCGAAACCTGATGGCGCATCCGGCTTGGTCTGAGCCACTTGCGATGCCGATGGGCAATAAGCTAGAACGCGGTGACAGCTATTCGGACTTGGATCGGTTGCAAGCACGGTTGGTATTGCTTGGCGACATGCCCGAGCTTTTGCCTGCTAAAACCTATGATCAGCAACTGGTGCAAGCAGTCGAATCCTTCCAAGGTAGGCATGGCTTGCTTGTTGACGGACTGATTGGTCCACAAACGCTAGATGCACTTAACGTGACACCGTCGCAACGGGTGGCCCAAATCGCGCTTTCCATGGAGCGCTTGCGGTGGACGCCACTACAACAAGGTGATCGTTTGATCGTGGTGAATATTCCTGGTTTCACGCTATATGCCTATGAGTTAGATGCGCAAGGGAAGCTAAATATTCAAGTGGAAATGCGAGTTGTCATTGGCCGATCGTTAAACCATCGCACACCGATATTTGACGAAGACATGCAGTTCATTGAATTTAGTCCTTACTGGAATATTCCCATTTCAATTGCTCGATCCGAAACGATTCCTGCCATTGAGCGCAATGCTGAGTACTTGGCCAATCAGGGTATGGAATTCGTTGATCGACAAGGCAATGTCAGTCTTGCCGTAAGCGCAGAAAAACTGCGAGCGGTTCGCGATGGTCAACTTCGCATCCGTCAACGGCCCGGGCCCAACAACGCTTTGGGCGAAATCAAGTTTATTTTTCCAAACAACCAAAATATCTTCTTGCATCACACACCTGCGACCCAATTGTTTTCTCGTAGCCGCCGTGACTTCAGTCATGGCTGCATAAGAGTTGAAGATCCCATTGCTTTGGCGCAGTTTGTACTCCAAGATGAGCCACAGTGGACAATCGATCGAATTCGTGAGGCAATGACAGCGGGTACTTCTCGGACCATTAAGTTGCGCACGCCGTTACCGGTTTTGATCGGCTACAGCACGGTGATCGCCAGAGATTCAAAAGTTTATTTTTATCCCGATGTTTATGGACATGATCGAAGCTTAGATCAAGCGCTACGCGCTGCCCGCCAATTAAACTGAAAGTTCGTGCTAGCGAGCACAGGAGGTTTTAGCAAATGTCGAGTCGCTCAGTTTTTCAGTCTCGAAGATCAGTGTTGCGTTTGTCGAGTTCTTTGGCTCTCACGATGGTGGGTGCCCCCGCATTGGCGAGGTTGACCATGCCAGTGCGGCTTAAAGAGCGAGATATGCAGATGTCACACCTGCACACAGCGGAGCACATCGGCTTGATCTTTGCTGTGGATGGACAGTACATCGACCCGGCCTTGTCCAAACTGAATCATTTTTTGAGGGATCACTATTCCCAAGAGGTTGGTGTGATGGATCCCATACTGTATGACTTGTTGCATCAAATCCGTGTTGATTTGGGTGTGCGCGGATCGTATGAAGTAATCTCTGGCTACCGTAGCCCTCAGACCAACGAAAAGTTGCGTGCAACGCGGGCCGGTGGCGTCGCACAGCGTAGCCTGCACATGGACGGCAAGGCCATTGACGTCAGATTGCCTGGCGTGCCGCTGAGCGACTTAAGAGACGCTGCAAAGGCACAAAACGCAGGTGGGGTTGGATTTTATCGTAGTGATCAGTTCGTACACATTGACACGGGTCGTGTGCGTTACTGGTAAAGTCAGTCACGCTTTGGCGTCAGTTCAAACCGCACGGTTTAACCCTTACTGAGGCGGCGGTTCGGTGGTTTTGCCTTGAATTCGATCGATTAGCCAAGGTAGGCTGCGGCCAAGATCAGGCCTTTGTCCTTCCTTTGTTGACGCTCGTTCGGGGTTAAGTACACCGTCGGGTCCTGGCGCGCCCAAATTGAACGTAAAGAAGTAAGTCGGTTCAAAACCCATTCTTAGGTCGGTGATGAGGACATTACCGTCGTTCTCATGCATCTTGACAAAGCCATGGCTGAAGTCACTCAGGTCTTTGACCCCCGGATGGTTGGCATGTGTCTCAAACAGATCGGCGCCTCGATCGTGGCTGGTCCAGCTCACCACAGGCTCGGCATCCAACAAAGAGTACCAGCCCTCATGGTAGCGGTCAGGTTCTACTGCAACGATGCGCCAAAGGATAGAGTTCAGCGCCGATGGTGAGACTAACAGTGGTACGTCAGTGGCGACGCTTGGTGGTAAGGATTGGCGTGCCACGCTTTGCACATGTTGTTGCACGCCAAGACCCCACACCAGGTAAAGAGAACTGAGTATTAGGCCCAAGGCGTTCCAGCGCCAGCGATGTGAGGATCGAGAAATAAGGCAAGCGATCAGTCCGACTAAAAGAGGCAACGTATAGAGTGGGTCAATGATGAATATGCTGGCGCGCCCGAATGGGTAATTCGAAAAGGGCTGCAAAAGCTGTGTGCCATAAACCGTGAGGTAATCCACAAAGATGTGGGTCATGAGCACCAGCCAAAAGGCCAAGAGCCAACGCTTAAAAATGCCTCGGTCGCGCCCGAGCCACGTGGCTAGTCCTGCAAGCAAGGGTGTGAGTAAAGTCAAATAAGCAATGGCATGGGTTTCAGCGCGGTGCCGCGTCATGTTAAAAATGCCATCACCAAAATCCACCACCACATCAAGGTCGGGCATCGTTCCTGCGGCCGCGCCCCAAAGGGCGGCCTTCCAAACTGGGACGCGCCGTCCCATCACGGCCACGCCGACGGCCGAGCCCAATGTCATCTGCGTAATGCTATCCATTGATGTACCAGCTTCTTAACGAGTCATTGCTTAGAGTGGCGAAATGACTATTGGTTGCTTTTGCCAGCCATTAGTTTTTAACCAAGCCACCGTCAACAATTAGGTTTTGTCCTGTCACCGCGCGACTCCACGGGGACAAGAAAAAAAGCACTGAATCGGCGAACTCGGTAGGGGTCGTGACGGCACGAAGCGGTGTTTGACCAGCGATCAAGTCAAACACAAACTCAGGCGTGGCAGCACTGGCATCGGTGGTTCGCAATAAGCCGCCTGAAATCATATTGACAGTGACCCCATCAGGTCCAAGCTCATGAGCGGCTGTTCGGGTCAGCGCCAACAGGGCGGCCTTGGCAGCAGTGAAGTCATGGTAGGGCACGACTGGGTTTTGAAATAAGTTAGTCCCAATGTTGATGATCCGACCAAAATGTTGTTCAGCCATGCTGGGTAGGGCCGCACGAATGGTGTTAAGCGCGCCCTTAACCGCTCCTTCAAGCTGTTGATTGAGATCTTCCCAAGGCATATCCAAGAGTTTTTTTCGAGCATCGCCGTTGAATGCAAAGTCTGCTAGCGCATTGTTGACCACCGAATTGATGGGCCGCCCAAAGTGGCGTTGTGCCTTTTCAAACAAGGCATTAACTTGGTTTTCGTCGGTAATGTCTGCTTGAACCGCCAAGGCCTTCGGGCCAAGCGCCTGCGCCAGCTCAGCCGCCGCCTCTTGGCTCTTGTGATAGTTGATCACCACACTGGCACCTTCACGCGCGATGGCCTTTACGATTGAATGACCCAAGCCACGCGCACCCCCCGTGACCAGCACCAATTGTTCGTTGATATTCATTAAAAAATCCTTGACGGTTTTGATCGGACGGCGGCCCTAACGCTAGAGGGCCGATGGATGTTTGGCCAGCGGGGTGACCTGTATGCTCATGTAGGGGAACAAAGGCAGCGAAGACAGCAGTTGATGCAATTCATCGTGGTTCTGAGTGTCAAACACGCTGAAGTTCGCGTACTCGCCGACCACCCGCCAAATGTTGACCCATTGACCGCTGCGTTGCAGTTCGTGGCAATAGGCTTTCTCGCGTGCTTTGAGTTCGTTGGCTTGTTGTTCAGGCATGTCGATTGGTAACTTGACATCCATTCTTACTAAGTAAAGCATGGCTTTGATCTCCCAAGACACAAAATGATATCGCAATGCGGCGTAATGTCCGACAATACATCCGGACTCTGGGCGGGTTAGGTGTGCGTATCGTAAGATCCGCTTAGAAGTGAGGAAAGGGCAGCGCAGATGCTGTTCGCCTAAACGAGGAGGAAGTAATGCTGTATGACGTACTCAAAACGGTTCATTTGCTGTCGCTGGTGTTGTGGGTTGGCGGCATGATGTTTACCCAGTTCTTTCTGCGCCCAGCCGTTCTTCAGCTCGAAGGGCCACAGCGATTGGCATTAATGCAAGACGTGTTGGGTCGATTCTTTAAAGCAGTGACAGCCGTCTCATTGCTGGTGCTGATCACTGGATTTTGGATGATTGGGCGCGTGGCCAAGCAAATGGTTCAATCGGGTGCTTCATTCCAGATGCCAGTGTCATGGTGGTTCATGGCAATCGCAGGCACGTTGATGGTTGCCATCTTTTTTCATATTCGCTTCGCGCTCTACAAAAAGCTCAACGATGCCGTTAAGTTTTCTGTTTGGGACAAAGGTGCGATCGCTTTAGGCAAGATCCGGCTTTGGGTCTCTATAAATTTAGGCCTAGGAATACTGATCATCGCAGTGACCTTGCTTTACAAATAGGCCCTGTTCTTTGGGTGGGGTTGGCACTCATTTGTGACACGCCACCCGAAGCTACTCGGTTAGCCCCAGCGCCCCTCTTATTTGCCTGCATGAATCCGTTTTTTTGAGTGGTGCTTGTGGGCATTTAAGCTTGCGTTCACACCCCAAACGATGGTTCTATTTGTCCCATTGAAACGATTAATATCTGAGATTCAATGCCATGCGGGTGGTTTTAGGCACGTGAACCAAAACATGCGCCATCGACTCATCGAAATCGGCTAGGCATATCGCTGTTGTCAATCAAAAGTTGCCCGACTGAAAACCTTGTCCTTTCAACATCGACTGTTAATTAACATGACACACATGACCGTGCGAGACCGAGCATTCGCCCTCATCCAGAACCCTTGGTTTACCAACGCCATACTTGGCGTCATTTTGTTCAATGCTGTGGTCTTGGGATTGCAAACAGCGCCCGAGCTGATGGCAGGCTGGCAGGGCGCCTTACAACTGGTCGATAAAATTTGTTTGACGATCTTTGTGGCTGAGCTGTTGATCCGCTTGTACGCCATGAGATGGCGTTTCTTCAAAGACCCATGGAGTGTGTTTGATCTAACGGTTGTGGCGATTGCTTTGGTACCGGCTTCAGGACCATTGTCGGTTTTACGGGCTTTTCGAGTTTTGAGAATTTTGCGCGTGATCACGATTGTGCCCTCGATGCGTCGTGTGGTGAGTGCCTTGCTTGGTGCACTGCCTGGGCTTGGTGCCATCGGCTTGTTGTTGATGCTGATCTATTATGTTTTTGCGGTCATTGCGACAGACCTTTTTAGTGATCAGTTCCCAGCCTGGTTCGGGAGCATTGGATTGTCTTTTTACACACTGTTCCAAGTCATGACACTCGAAAGCTGGTCGATGGGTATTGCTCGACCGGTCATGACGCAATACCCCTTTGCGTGGTTGTTCTTCGTGCCGTTTATCTTGGTGGCGACTTTCACAATGTTGAACCTGTTTATTGCGATTATTGTCAATGCCATGCAAACGTTCACAGAGCAAGATCACGCCTCTGAGGTGGCGTTAAAAGAGCAAGCTACTGAAGACAAAGAACAAGCCTTTCGTGAACAATTAGAAGCCATTCACCAAGAGCTTCGTTTATTGCGCGAGCAGGTTGGATCGAAGTGAGGCACTTATAAAAAAATCGCGTCACACACGGTTTGGTCAGACTGCACTGAAGGATGCTCGGTAGCAATGTGCCACCGAGTTGGCTACACTGAATCACTAACCAACACGAAACCTAGGTATAAAAGAGCCCGATGACATGGAACAAATAACCGCCACGTTTCAAAATTTTTGGACTGTTGTTCAAAGCGTCTGGAATCAAGGGGTGCTTGGGCAGTCCCTAACGCAAGCCGTCATTGGGTTGCTTATTTTCTTGGTATTTTTTATCTTTCGAGGTTTGTTTCGGCGCTTTGTCATCACCTTCATCGAACGCTGGACAAAGAAGAGCACAAACTCCTTTGATGATGAATTAAGTCAGGCTTTGGCTGGCCCGCTGCAAGTCTTGTTTGTCGCCCTCGGCCTATTTTTCGCCTTCCAGTATGTTGGTTTTGAAGGCGAAATGGAAACGTTGTCTGACAACATAGTTCGCACCGTCATCACTGTTGCGATCTTCTGGGCACTTTACAACATGGTTAAGCCATTAAGCGGCCTTCTGCGTCGCTTGGAAGGCGTGTTGACGGCTGAAATGTTGACTTGGTTAATCACGGGTATTCGCTGGGGGGTGGTGTTTCTGGGTGGGGCGACTATTTTGCAGTTGTGGGGCATTCAGGTGGGGCCAATCCTAGCTGGCTTGGGTCTCTTCGGTGTGGCGGTGGCGCTGGGTGCACAGGATTTGTTCCGTAATCTGATTGGTGGCTTGTGCGTCTTGATTGAAAAGCGCTTTAAAATTGGCGACTGGATTATGGTTGATGGCGTGGTGCAGGGAACGGTCGAACACATTGGTTTTAGGTCAACCAAGATTCGTCGTTTTGACCAAGCGCCAGTTTTTGTGCCCAATCAAAAATTATCTGATAACGCTGTCATTAATTTTTCTCGTATGACCTATCGCCGTATCTTTTGGAAGATTGGCTTGGAATACAAAATCACACTTGAGCAATTAAAAGCCATACGAGAAAAGATCGAGACTTACTTGCAGACCAACGAAGCCTTTGTGCAGCCACCTGCGGCCTCAATGTTTGTGCGTATTGATGCATTTAACGCGTCGTCGATTGATTTGATGCTCTACACCTTTACTCACACAACAGTTTGGGGGGATTGGCTGGCTCACAAAGAAGAGCTGGCCTACGAGGTCAAGCAAATCGTCGAAGGCGAGGGCGCTTGCTTCGCCTTCCCGAGCCAGTCGATTTATATTGAAAAGCACCCTGAGGGCACACCCGAGCCATTCGTGCCACCCGCTGCTAAGGGCTAATGCCATAGAGATGGCTAGCGCAGGGCTGCCACAGCATCGCCATAGGGCGTGTAAGTCTCGGTACAGCCCATGTTTAAACCGTTGTGACGACTAACGCCCGCAGGGCATGCGTAAGCGTAAGGGTAAACATGGCGTCTGGCCAAGGTGGTTGGTAACACGGCTGCGAGTGCTTGTTGGATTTCAGTAGACAGCAACGGATCGGCAATCACTTTGCCATTGCCACTGACGTCAATTCGGGGTTGGTTAAATGCCTCTTCTAAACTCATGCCGTGATTGAGCATGTATGAGGCGATTTGCATCACAGCGCCAAGAATTTTGCGACCACCCGAAGCGCCCAAGGCAATCAACTGCCCATTGGCACCACGTCCAATCATTGGGCTGTAATTGGTCAGGCAACGCTTGCCCGGCGCCAAAGCGTTCGGTTTGCCAGGCTCAGGATCGAACCACATGATGCCGTTGTTAAGTACCAAGCCAGTTGACGGTGAGACCACTTTAGATCCAAATGCCGACAACAGTGTCTGAGTCACCGCACAAAGGTTACCCTCAGCATCGACGATGCTGAAATGCGTGGTGCTGCCAGGGCTTGTTAGCGCTTCATGATCACCCATGCTGTTCAAGCGCTCTTTGAAGGCGCTGTCTAAGGCGAGTGCCATGGCTTGGTAGGTGTTTGCGCCCGGCAGACCTGATTCGATCTTACCTTGGCAGAGGTTTTGAAGGGCAGACAGTAAAGTTGGCCCACCCGTTAATGCGGGTGAGGCAAAGATCGTGCCCTTATCCCAGGTAAACGTGAGTGGTTCAACTTGCTCAGCCTCGTAGCTGGCCAAATCCTCAAGGCTTAGGCAGCCGCCTTTGGCGCGTACATCACGGACCAAGTTCTGACCGATTGAACCGCGATAAAAGGCCTCAGGACCCTCATCGGCCAGAATTTGCAGCGTTTTGGCGAGAGTGCTTTGATCAAGGCGTTTTTGTTCAATGGCCGTCCAGCCCCCAATGATGGGCCACTTGCCATCTTCTAAAAAATAAGCTGCCGTATCGGGATCCTCTGACAGTGCGCGTGCATTGGCTCCCGTCATCAAGGCTGAGAACCAATCCGTCAAAAGACCTTTTTGGGCCAATTTAACCGATGGTTGAACCAAGTCAGCCCATGGCATTCGACCAAACTTCTGGTGCGCCAAACCGAGGCCAGCGACCATGCCTGGAACGGCAACAGCGGTTGCGCCTTTGAGGTTGCGATCTCCAACCACATTGGGCCAGGGGAATAAGTCTGACGCCGTGCCTTGATCACTTAACGGGTAGTCAGCGGGATTGATTGCCAGCGGTGCCCGCATCCCAAAATTGATGACTTCTGCGCGCTGTGTCTTGGCGCGCCACAACACCATGCAGCCCCCAGCGGCCAAACCACTCATCCAAGGTTCAAGCACACCCAAAGCCAGCGAGGTGGCAATGGCGGCGTCAACCGCATCACCGCCTTCGGCCAAGACGTGGGCACCGACGTTCGCAGCCCCCGCGTGCTGAGCGGCCACGACGCCTGTTGTTGATATCACAGCGGGTTTATGCACTTGCTGAGAGTTAGAAAAGTTATCTGACACAGGTGGCTCCAGTGATCAAAATGGTGACCCTACTCATACCAAGTGACGAACTCCTCGATGGGCATGCGGGCACTGCGATAGGCGTTAAGCGGCGCCTCTAAATCAGGCACGCCCATCGACAACCCCACGAGGAGTTTTTTGCTAGCAGGTAACTCAAGGCACTCACGAATGGCGTCTGGGTAGTTGGCCAAAGAGGCTTGCAAACAGGTGCCCAAGCCGTGGGCCATGGCCGTCAAACTCAAACCGTGTAAAAAACCACCCACATCCATGTTGGACCAAGGACCCAAGGCCTCATCCATCCAGACAAACATCACGCAGGGCGCACCAAAAAACCGAAAATTCTCAAGTCTCAAATGATTGCGCTGTGCCGTGTCTTCGCGTGCCACGCCAAGCGCGGCAAAGCGATTGATGTTGTGCGTTTTTGAGCGAAGCGCGGTGGCCTCGCTCCACACTTTCGGTACGGGCACATCAGCATTACCGGGTTCACCGACTTGAGCCAGCTTGTAGAGCAGCTCACTGAGTGTTTGGCGTCGTTCACCGGTCACCACTGTGACTTCCCAAGGTTGGGTGTTTGTGTACGAGGGGCTGCGCCCGGCAGTCTGCAAAATATCGACCAAAGTCTCTTTGGCGATCGAGTCGGGCTTGAACCCGCGAACGCTGCGTCTTTCGTTCATGGCTTGCAATAATTGCACTGAAAACTCCTGATTGTTGCTGTGGTCCCATTTTGCCCGAAAGAATATCAAAACAGCCGTTCGTTCATTCAAAACTGTTACGCTTTCGAGGTCGAGTCGAGGCTTAAAAAATGCTTAAAACCAAACCAATCGTTGCTTTAGCCTTGGGTGGTGGTGCGGCTAGAGGCTGGGCGCATATCGGTGTTATACGGGCCCTAGAAGAGGCTGATGTTTCGGTGGACATGGTCTGCGGCACCTCAATTGGCGCGCTTGTGGGGGCGGCTTATGCCTGCGGGGAACTTGATCGGTTCGAAGATTGGGTCAAAAAACTGAGCTTGATGGATGTTTTGGGGTTTATGGACGTCAGCCTTGGTGGGGGTTTAATCAAAGGCGAAAAGCTGATGACTTTCTTTGAACGAACATTCACAGATCGCCCAATCGAATCGTTGGCCATGCCATTTGCGTGCGTTGCCACTGACTTAACCACTGGTGCCGAAGTGTGGTGCCGGGATCGGTCGACTGCCAGAGCGGTGCGATCGTCGATGGCTTTGCCAGGTTTGCTGACCCCCGTGCGATTTGAAGGACGGCTACTCGTGGATGGTGGATTGGTCAATCCTGTGCCGGTGTCCTTGGCCCGCGCCATGGGTGCCGATGTGGTGATTGCTGTTGATTTGAATGCTGATATCGTGGGCAGACATTTAGAAGCTGGAAAAGAGACTGATGGTCTTTTAGAGATCAACAATCCCGTGTCGGCATGGCTTAAGCGCATGCAGGATCGAGTTGCCAATCAATGGCCAGCGTTAGCGGACAAAGAGTCACCGCCTTTGCCATCGTTGTTTGATGTGGTGGCATCAAGTGTGAATATCATGCAAGTACGCATTACCCGCAGTCGCATGGCTGGTGAGCCGCCCGACGCGTTGGTTACCCCTCGCTTGGCTGCATTGGGTTTGATGGACTTCCACCGGGGCCAGGAATCGATGACTGAAGGCCGTCTCGCTCTTGAGCGTGCCCTGACAGCGGTCAGAGCGGCGGTTGATGGGACCTAGGGAAGCGGTGTGACTTTTAAAACGCTTCGCCACGGATACGAACGCTGCGCCGCCTTAAGAGCTCAAGCGTGATTAACAGTGCCACGGAGAGAAAAATGAGCAGCGTAGCCACTGCCAATATGGTGGGGTTAATTTGTTCGCGCAACCCAGAAAACATCTGTCGCGGTATGGTGCGTTGCTCTGGCCCAGCCAAGAACAGCACCACCACAACCTCATCAAACGAGGTTACAAAAGCAAAAAGGCCACCTGAGATGACACCAGGCCGAATCAAGGGCACGGTGATATCCCAAAAAGCTCGCATCGGTGATGCGCCCATGCCAACCGCAGCATGGTAGAGCGATCGGTCAAAGCCGGCCAGAGTGGCCGTCACCGTGATGATGACAAAAGGCACGCCCAATGCAGCATGCGCAATGACAATGCCAGCATAACTGGCCACCAAATTAAATCGGGTGTAGAAAAAAAACATGCCGGCAGCGATGATGATCAGCGGCACGATCATCGGCGAGATTAATAACGCGGTGATGATTCGCTTAAATGGCATCACAGGTGAAGACAGCCCAATGGCGGCAATCGTGCCAAGCACTGTTGCAATGATGGCCGCCAGGATACCGATTAAAAAGCTATTTTTAATCGAAAGTGTCCATTTTGAATCTGTGAATATTTCACCGTACCAGCGGGTCGAATAGGCATTGGCGTCTAGCGCCAGCATGCCATCAGTAAATGTAAAGTAGGGTTCAGCATTAAACGACAGGGGGATGATGATGAGGATCGGTATCATCAAAAAGCACAACACCAAAAAAACGGTCAACCGCAATCCGTAATGGCCGAGATAGTGCCAGAAGTTGTAATAGGAAGGCAGGTGTTTCATGGCTTATCCCAGCGACAGGCCTTTGGCGCCGACAAATCGATCGTAGGTCCAATAGAGCAATAAAATAACAGCCAACAAGATTGATCCTAGGGCTGCCGCCAAACCCCAGTTGTTCGACTGTTGCATGTGGAAGGCAATAAGGTTAGAAATCATCTGTCCCTCAGTGCCACCCACCAAGGCAGGGGTAATGTAGTACCCCACCGAAATGATGAAGACCAATAGTGCGCCTGCCGACAATCCGGGTAGGCTCATGGGTAGGTATATTTTTAAGAACGCTTGAATGGGACGGGCCCCCATCGACATGGCTGCCTGTGAGTAACTCGGGTCAATACCGCGCATCACACTGTAGAGCGGCAAAATCATAAACGGTAGCAAGATGTGCGTCATCGCCACGACAGTCGAAAACTCGGTATAAAGCATTTCAAAGGGCTCATTGGTCAAGCCAATGCCCATCAAAACCGAATTTACAACCCCGTTGGTTTGTAAGAGCGCGATCCAAGAGGTGGTACGCACCAGCAACGAGGTCCAGAACGGTAGCAACACAAACACAATCAGAAGGTTTGCTGAGCGGTCTGGTAACCCGGCCAAGAAGTACGACAGTGGGTAGCCCAAAATGATGGTGAGCAAAGTGATAACCAGCGCCAAACGCAGTGTTTTTGTGTATAGATCGATGTAGATTTTGGGGCCATCGCGGACCTCAACGGAACCGTCAATGGGGTTTTGCTGTAAATCCAGGGCCGTTAAGTATTGATTGAAACTGTATGCTTGACCCGTGCGCTGAATGCTTTGCCATAGATCAACATCACCCCAACGTTTATTGGCTTGCAGCAAAGTTGCAGCACCGTTTTGTGCCAAATCGGCATCATCTACATTTCTTAAGCGCCGGGCGGTGGATTGAATCACACTGCTAGCTCCTGGTAGAGCGCGGTTGACTTCGCCGGCCAGTCGGCCAGACGTTCGGTCATTGGCCAGTCGTTTGAGATCGATGGCAAATCGATTCATGATTTCAGAAGAGGGCAAATCAGCACCCGTCCAATCTTCCATCAGGTCTAATGTGTCGGGGATGAGATCAGACACCACCGGTTGATAGACGCTGCGAAATAGCATTGAGGCAATAGGGGCCACAAAAGCAAAAAACAAAAAGACCAATAAAGGCAACACAAACAACAGTGCAATCGTTTTGCGGCGTCGCAATTCACTGCGCGCAGCGCGTCTGTCCTCAACGGATAGGAGGGTGCTACTCATACTTTTCTATCACCACATTTCACGGATGCACATCTGCTATGGCTGGCGACCACAACCTGTGGCCGCCAGTTACTCACAATAGATATCTAATTAGCGTAACAGCCATTCGTTGAATTTTTCGCCAAGCGACTCACCAAAATCAGCCCAGAAAATACCGTCGGCTTTGATGCCTTTTTCAATGTGTGACGTTGGCAGATTAGGCACGACCGAAGGGTCGACATAAACCGCCGATGACTTGCGTGTTGGGCCATAAGCCACATCAGCCATGCCAGCGAGTGGTTTGGACTTTGTGGCGTGTGTGATGAACTCAAGACCCAGGGCCTTGTTCTTTGAGCCTTTAACGATTGCCCACACGTCTAAATCATAGACATGGCTATCCCAGACCATTTCAAAAGGCTTTTTGTCTTCTTTAATGGCACTGAAGATTCGACCATTGGCCGACTGAACCATGATTGCGCCCCGTCATTCAAAAGCTGTGGCGCTTGCGACCAGCTGTCAAACCAAACAATGTCGTTCTTGATGGTGTCAAGTTTGGCAAAGGCGCGTTTCTGCCCAGCTTCTGTGGCGAGTACTTCATAGACCTTGGCTGGTTCGACGCCATCGGCAAGTAGTGCCCATTCCATGTTGACCTGAGGGCGTTTGCGAAATGCTCTTTTGCCAGGAAATTTCTTGGTGTCGAATAAGTCGGCAACCGTCGATGGTTTGTTTGCGCCCATGGCATTGGCATCAAAAGCGTAAATGATGGTCCAAACAATGACACCAACGCCGCACTCATTGGCTAACGCAGCAGGCACAAAGTCTTGTAAGGCAGGTGTGCCGTCATCACCAGGCGGCAAAATGCTACGTGGAATTTGTTCTAGCAAACCTTCAGCACACGCCCGTTCAAGGTCAATCACTTCAATATCAACCACATCCCACTGGATATTGCCAGATTCGACCTGTGCTTTGATCTCTGCAATACCGCCCGAGTAGTCTTCAAACAAAATTTGCTTGCCAGTGTCTTTGGTAAAAGTGTCAATCATGTGCTTCTGTTGGGCTGCCCCATAGGCACCCCCAAACGACACAACCGTCAGGGTTTCGGCGCTAGCCGCACCCATTGAGGCCACGGCTAGCGCCGCGCCAGTGAGTAATGCTGAGAGTTTCTTCATGGGTAGCTCCAAGTAAAAAATCAGGGGAAAGTGACAGCAAACTGTGCAAGACCCTGGTCAATAAAATCCAGTCACATGTGGTTAGACTGGATACGCAAAACAGTCCTTCTCAAGCCAGACCAAGCCAGCAGGCTCGCCTTGAGAAAAGTTAGGTGCAGCCGAATCATTTAAAACTTTGACATTGATTTCAGTACCATCTGAAAGGCTAAAGTAGTATCGAATAAAATCACCCACATAGTGACGCGTCAAAAATTTGGCTTTGATGTGATTGTCATAAGGATGGGCATTGGGTAACACAAATAACTTTTCTGGGCGAACCGACAAACGCGCCCTACTGCCAGCGGCGACACCGTCTGCGGCTTGCGCCTTGACCTGCTCGCCGCTGGAAACCTCTACGACAGCGGTGTTGTCTTGGACGCTGAGAACTTTGCCAGGTATAAAGTTGTTTTCACCGATAAAGTCAGCCACGAAAGCATTGGCGGGCCGTTCGTAAAGCTGCGATGGCGAATCGCACTGTTGAACCACACCCTCATTGAAAACAGCAATTCGGTCAGACATGGACAAGGCTTCTGTTTGATCGTGAGTCACATAAATCACAGTAAAGCCGATGGACTGATGCAAGCGGGTGATTTCGAATTGCATTTGCTCGCGTAATTTTTTGTCTAGGGCGCCCAGTGGCTCATCCATCAGAACCAAAGAAGGCTCAAATATCAGTGCTCTGGCCAGCGCCACCCGCTGGCGTTGACCGCCTGATAGTTGTCCGGGATAACGAGCGCCAAACGCTTCCATCTCAATTAATGCCAGGTAATCTTTGACACGCGCACGAATGTCGGTTTTAGACATCTTGCGCAGACTTAATGGATAGGCCAAGTTCTCTGCAATGGTCATGTGGGGAAACAGGGCGTAACTTTGAAACACCATGCCTATGTTTCGGTTGTAAGGCGCGGTCTTGGTAATGGATACGCCGTCGATCGAAATGTCGCCACTGGTGACGCCTTCAAAGCCGGCTAGCATCATGAGAACAGTGGTTTTTCCCGAGCCCGACGGACCCAGCAAAGTAATGAACTCACCTTTCTCGACCTCAAGACTGAAATCTTTCACCACCAAGGTCTTTTGATCGTAGCTCTTCTTGATTCGATCAAAAATAAGGTAGGGTTCTTTCTTTTTTCTCAATTCGGGAGAGCGCATCTGAAAATCAATTGAAGTTTTTGTTTCAAAAAATGGCAGGGCGCTCACTGATCCCAATGCCAACTTATCGAATCAATATACAGAAATAAGAATTTTTTGGATAGGGTGAATACCTTTAGAAAGCAAACAAAATGGCCATGACTGACCCAGTCGCACCGTGTTGATGCCAATCGCGCGCAATGCACTGTTGCAAGCCCATTTTTGTGCACGAATTTTTTGAATTCTTAAAAATTGTTTGTTGAAGCGTTTCATATTTTAATCACTTTTGGCATTGTTCACAGCATGTGCGTTTTGCAAACAACTTTTGAACAATGCGGTGGCGCGATTGGGTTCTGGTGAGCGTCGTACGATAGAAAAGAAATGGACGCGGTAATTGAAACGGCTTGGATTGATGGCGCGTAAGCTGCCTTGACTGACAAATGAGGCGGCATAGTGTGTGGGTAAAAAACCCACATAACCACCTGAGAGAAGAAATGTGGTTATGCCCTCTTGGTCGTAGGCATTGGCTCGTCGTACCAAACGTGCACGATGGCTCACTTCCATATTGGGTGAGTGATAGGCTAACCCAGCCAGTGGGTAATCAGCCAGTCTTTTCCAACTCAAGCGACTGTTCTTTGTTGCAAACAAAGGGTGCCCATGCCCACAGTAAAGGTGCATGTCTTCATGGAACAAGGGGTCGTAAGAAAAAACAGTTGAAGAACGGTGGTCCGGAATAATGCCCAAGTGGTAGAGGCCATCCATCACGCCGCGTTCGATTTCGTTGATGGGTCGGATGTGCAGGTTAATCAGTACGTTAGGCGCTTGCTTTGAAAATTCAGCAATCGCTTTGTGTAATTGGGATTGAGGGTTGCCGGCATTCTTTTCGAATACCGCGACCTGAAGTTGACCACCCATCCGAGCGTGGATGTCGTCAATGCCTGCTCTGAAGTCGTTAAAGGCTCCGATGAGTCTTAGTGTTTCCTCGTAGACTTGACGTCCTTGATCCGTTAATGAAAACCCACTGCGGCCTCGCTTGCAAAGTGTCAGGCCTAGTCTTGTTTCTAGATCTTTGATATGCCTGCTGATGGTTGAGATACCAATATTTAGTTCCAGCTCAGCAGCGGCAAAGCCACCGCAATTCACCACAGTTTTAAAAACCTGTAATAGGCGAATATCGATATCGCTAATTTGTCCAAGGACGGCGTGGGCAGAATGTTTCATAGATCGGCAAGTGTACAAACAAATGTAATCATATGAAGATGACCGTTCCCGTGGCAATATCCACCGCGATCATCAAAGGAGATTTTCATGCGTATCGGCATCCCAAAAGAAATCAAAAATCACGAGTATCGTGTCGGGCTCACCCCAGCAAGCGTCAAGGAGTTTGTGCGCGCGGGTCATGATGTTACTGTTCAAACAATGGCTGGCGCCGCGGCAGGTATGCCCGATGAGCAATACGTCCAAGCCGGTGCCACTATTGCAACCAGTGCTCAGGCGGTCTTTGCAGGTGCGGACATGATTGTTAAGGTGAAAGAACCCCAGCTTAGCGAATGCGCTCAGTTGCGAGCGGATCAAATTCTTTACACCTATCTTCATCTGGCGCCTGACCCTGAGCAGACCAAAGCGTTGATGGCTTCAGGGGCCATTTGTATGGCATACGAGACAATCACAGGAAATGGCGGTGGTTTGCCCCTTTTGGCACCCATGAGTGAAGTGGCTGGTCGCATGGCCATACAAGCAGCCGCAGCTCACTTGGAAAAATCAAAGGGTGGTCAAGGCATTTTGTTGGGTGGAGTGCCAGGCGTGCCAGCGGGTCATGTGGTAATTTTGGGCGCTGGTGTTGTTGGCACCAATGCCTTACAAATGGCTGTCGGGCTTGGCGCGCGAGTCACTGTCATCGATAAGAACGTCGATCGACTTCGCCAACTTGACCTTTTGTTTGGCAATCGCATCAACACCACTTATTCCACACAATCAGCCATTGAATACCTGATGCCAGATGCTGACGTTGTGATCGGGGGCGTTTTGTTGCCTGGTGCTGCTGCCCCAAAACTGGTGACGCGTGCCATGATAAAAACCATGAAGGCGGGCAGCGTGCTGGTTGATGTTGCCATTGATCAGGGTGGTTGCTTTGAAACTTCGCGTCCAACCACGCATGACAATCCGACCTTTGAAGTCGATGGTGTGATCCACTACTGCGTGGCCAACATGCCAGGCGCTGTCGCTAGGACGTCAACTTTTGCGTTAAACAATGCGACCTTGCCTCACGGCTTGGCCCTAGCCAATCTTGGTTGGCAGCAAGCGTTAAAGAACGACCCACACCTGCGTCGTGGCTTGAATGTGTGCCAAGGTAAAGTCACTTATCAAGCGGTCGCTCAGGCCCTTGACCTGCCTTATACCGATCCCGAAACGCTGCTGCCCTAGAGGCTTGCCAAGTTTTGGGTTAAGACAAACGCCAATGAATACAACATTGGCGTTTGTCTTAAATGGGTTAACGCGTTTGGAGCCCAGATTACACTAGGGGCATTGACCCGTCGCGGTCGCGAGTTGTTAGCATGTTCAATGAGATCAAAACTTGGGAATAGTTCGATGGCCATGGACGTTTTGAATTGGCGTTTGGAAAACACTTACAGTCAATTGCCTGAAACCTTCTACACGCGTTGTCAACCGACGCCGGTTCGTGACCCCAAGCTGGTGATCTTTAATCATCCGCTGGCACAGTCTCTGGGGCTGTCTGACGGCAGCGTGGATGACGCTCGTCGCTTTGCGGCGCTTGACCCCGCCTTTTTCACGGGCAATGATTTGCCCTCACAATCAGCACCATTGGCGCAAGCGTATGCGGGTCATCAGTTTGGCGGATTTACGATATTGGGTGACGGTCGGGCAGTGTTGGTCGGTGAGCAAGTGACTGAATCGGGTCTGCGTTTTGATGTTCAATTCAAAGGTTCAGGGCCCACGCCTTACTCGCGGCGTGGTGACGGTCGAGCAGCACTTGGCCCCATGTTGCGTGAATACCTTATCAGTGAAGCCATGCATGCGCTGGGTATTGCGACTACGCGTGGCTTGGCTGTGGCTAGCACTGGTGAGCCTGTGTTTCGGCAGACCACTGAGCCAGGCGCGGTGTTGACGCGCGTGGCCGCTAGTCACATTAGGGTGGGTACTTTCCAATACGCCGCGGCACGACAAGACACCAACGCACTTCAAGCGCTGGTCGAGTACGTCATCACACGCCACTATTCAGACTTGGCAGGAGCAGACAAACCCGCGCTTGCACTTTTAGAGCGAGTGGTGCAAGTGCAGGCCGGCCTGTTGGTGAATTGGATGCGGGTGGGCTTTATCCATGGTGTTATGAACACCGACAACATGAGTATTTGCGGCGAAACAATCGACTACGGTCCCTGTGCCTTTATGGACCACTACGACCCCGCAACGGTGTTTAGCTCTATTGATCACAAGGGCCGCTATGCGTTTGGTAACCAACCCGGCATGGCGCAGTGGAATCTCTTGCGTCTGGCCGAGGCCTTACTGCCCCTGCTCGATGATGACGAAGACAAAGCCATTGAGCATGCCAAAGAATCTGTTGGTCATTTTGCCAAATACTATGAGCAAGGCTGGTTCGAAATGATGTGCGGCAAGCTTGGGCTGGTGCCTTTGACCCCACACAATACGCAGCAAGACCGTGCGTTAATTGATGGGTTATTGGCTTGGATGCAGGCCAACCGAGCCGATTACACCAATACCTTTCGGGACTTAAGTTTGGGTTCAATGACCTTTTCGGGTCTATACAGTGACAAGGGGTTCACCCGCTGGCATCAAAACTGGCAAACGCGCTTGGCCCAGCAGTACCAACAACCCCAACAGTCGCCGCAAAGCAGTCAGGCACTCATGCAAGCACTCAATCCTGCCTACATTCCACGTAATCACATGGTTGAAGCGGCTTTGAAGCCAGGAGCCACGGGCGATATGACCGCCTTTAACGCCTTGCTAACGGTTTTGATGCAACCCTATCAAGAGCAGCCCGGTTGCGAGCGTTATCAGCAACCCGACCCGTCTAACGTCCCGCACCAAACGTTCTGTGGCACTTAGGCGGGTGGGTTATCGTTAAAGGACAGTCGATTCGCTTGATACTGAGGAAACGAACATCCCATGACACAGTCGCAGCCAACCATCGTGTCGAGTGCCAGCAGCCTGCTGACATTTAACGCAGGCTCGTCGTCAATTAAATTTGCTTTGTTTGACCGTCCTGAACTGACGCTTCGCTTAACCGGCGAACTTGACGGGATTGGTCAACAGACCCGTTTCAGGGCCAGTGCATCACCAACAGGTGAGACGTTCTCGCATGAATGGCCGCAAGGCGCAGCGCCGCCAGATCACACTGCCGCCTTGGCATGGTTAACGCATTGGCTCCAGACGCGGCTTAACGGCGTGCAGGTCAGTGCCATTGGTCACCGTGTTGTGCACGGCGGGGCGGATTTTGATCAAGCGGTGCTTGTTGATGACGCCGTTTTGGCCAAGCTCAGGTTGCTCGAGCCTCTTGCACCGCTGCATCAGCCTCACAATTTGGCAGGTATTGAAGCCGCACAACGGGCGTTTGGTCCGTTGCCACAAGTGGCGTGTTTTGACACGGCCTTTCATCGCCATCAACCGTTTGTCAAAGATTGTTTTGCACTGCCTCGCGTTTTGTATGAGGAGGGTGTGCGTCGCTATGGGTTTCATGGGTTGTCCTACGAGTTCATTGCCGATCACTTAAAAGAGACGTTCCCTCTGCATGCCAACGGTCGGGTGATTGTGGCGCACTTGGGCAACGGCGCATCCATGTGTGGCATGCTTGACGGTCATTCCGTTGCCTCAACCATGGGGTTTTCCGCGCTCGATGGCTTGCCAATGGGCACACGCTGTGGGCAGTTAGATCCTGGCGTCTTGTTGTATTTGATGCAAGACAGAGGCATGAGCGCAGAAGAGATTTCGGATCTCCTCTACAAAGAGTCTGGGCTTAAAGGCCTGTCGGGCATATCTAACGACATGCGCACTTTGGAGGCCTCAGATGAGCTGCACGCGCACCAAGCGATTGATTACTTCGTGTACCGTGTTAAGCGCGAAATCGGCGCCATGGCGGCTGCACTCGAGGGTCTTGATGTGATCGTATTGACCGGCGGCATCGGCGAACACTCAGTGGGTGTTCGCCGGCAGATACTGCAATCAATGGCCTGGCTGGGCATTGAGCCAGATGAGAATGCCAATTTGGCGGGTCAAACCATTTTGTCAACGGCGCGCTCTCGAGTCTTGTGTCTGCGAATCCCAACCAACGAAGAAAAAATGATCGCCCGACACACGCAAACCCTTGCAAAATAATGTGATGTTCTTAAGCCCTGTGCTCTTTTAAGGCGCCTTCAATCAGTTGTCTTGCGATGCTCACATGGTCAGGCAACTTTGGTAGGTCGTCTATATCAAACCAGTCAGCGGCTTCAATCTCAGACGGCTCAGGGACGATGTCGCCTGACACATAATCAGCAAAAAAAGCAATCATCAGTGAATTTGGGAATGGCCATGACTGGCTGCAAAAATAGCGTAGGTTGTCAATCTTCACGCCAACCTCTTCCATGACCTCGCGCGCGGCACATTGCTCAAGGGTTTCACCCGCCTCGACAAAGCCAGCTAGGGCGCTGAACACACCGGGTTTAAAGTGCGGGCTACGCGCCAATAAGAATTGCGTGCCGTGGTGCACCAACACCATGACAGCGGGTGAAATACGGGGGTAAGCGTTTAATTGGCATTGAGGGCAATGCATCGCAAAATCACTCTCATGCAGCTGAGTCGTGTGACCACAGCGTCCACAAAATCGATGCGTCATCTGCCAGTCGATCAACTGAGTCGCGCGCCCCGCCATGGCAAATGCCTCTGGGCCCACCACACCAAAGACTTGGCGCATGGGTACCAACTCGGCGTTACCCAAAAAGGTTAGGTGTTCAGGCAATTCAGCGCTGTCAATGGCCATACACGGCAATCCCTGCCAGTGTCCCACCTGAATGGGTTCGCTGTGTGCGCCTTTAAGAAACTCAGCTTGAGGAAAAAAATTGGGTCCAGTCGGGTGCGCCATGTCAATTAGGATGTGTTGATTGTGGCGAATGATCCAGTAGTGTTCATGCTGCATGGTCGTCTTCTGAGTGTTGTTTCACTTAGTGTAAGACAGTGGCGCACCGAATGTGTCTTACCGAATGGATATTGATTTTACGGGGCGATTAGTGTGGATTTGGACCAGACATTCATGATGACGACACCGGCGATGATGAGGCTGATTCCAATGAGCGCCGGCAGGTCTAGGTGTTGTTTAAAGACCAGCCAACCCACCAATGTGATTAACACCACCCCTAAGCCTGACCACAGGGCATAAATGACGCCAATCGGAATTGAACGCATGGTGACTGATAAGCAATAAAACGAAATGCCGTATCCCGCCACAACGACAACAGAGGGCCAGATGCGGGTAAAGCCGTCGCTCAGTTTGAGTGACGATGTGGCAACCACATCTGCCACAATGGCTATGGTCAGAAGCACCCAAGGGGTGTTCAGCATCAGTAAAGCCTCAGTTACGCGTTTGTCGACTCTTTCTTTTGTCGTTTGTTGAACATCTTGGCCTGTTGGCTGATCAAAAAATCAAAAATGATCTTCATCCAAATGGTTGAACCAGCCACGGCCACCCAATTTTGAAAGTCAGGATTCAACCAGACAATACCAAAGGCGCCAAACATCACCACTGACAGGATCACAAAGAGAAGTGACAGGCCAGCAATCAAATTCACGGCAGCGGTGAACGGCGCATAACGCGCAGCATTGGGTGGTGAAGCGCCGCGAGACAGGGCTACCTCGCTGTAATCCTTGTTGTGAATAATCCGATAAGCACGCCTGAACCAAGTAAACGAAATGGGGAACAAGGCTAGAAACAGAAGCCAAAACATGACCGTGCTGACATCAAGCATCATCTTGATTTCTCCAATAAAAAAGCCCTGTGGGTTGTTACCCCAGGGCTTTGAGTCGCCCGGTTGGCTGATGCAGCGAATTGCAAGGCATCTGCTTCAGCCAACCAAGACATCTTACTGCTTAGTGGAAGCTATCACCTGTTACAGCTGATGAGCCTCGTGGAATGCGCACATTCTCCACCATCTGTTGGATGTACTCTGGTGGTTCTTTGGTTACTTTATCCACGGCGAAGGCAACAATGAAGTTAACCCCTGCACCCACAGCACCGAAGGCTTCAGGTGTGATGCCAAAGAAGCTATTGGCGCCACCGATCAGCTCAAGGTAACCAGTGCCCTGTATAAAGAAGATACCCTTGTGAGCAAACACGTAGAACAGGGTAACCACAAGACCAGAGACCATACCGGCCATTGCACCAGCGCTGTTCATCTTCTTAGAGAAGATACCCATCATGATGGCTGGGAACAGTGTGGAAGCGGCAATACCAAAAGCCAGCGCCACGGTTCCCGCGGCAAAGCCCGGTGGATTAAGGCCCAGATAGCCCGCTAACACCACAGAAGCACCCATGGCGATCTTACCCGTCAACAATTCACCTTTCTCGGATATGTCCGGTTTAAAAACGTTCTTCACCAAGTCGTGTGAGACCGCTGAAGAAATGGCCATGAGCAGACCCGCAGCCGTCGACAACGCCGCCGCCAAACCACCCGCAGCCACCAGCGCAATCACCCAGTTTGGCAACATGGCAATTTCGGGGTTAGCCATCACGATAATGTCGCGATTGACTGACAACTCGTTGCCTTTCCAACCGGCGTCGTTTGCCTTTTTATTAAAGGCTTCGTCTTTGGATTTGTCGTTGTAGTACTGAATACGACCATCACCATTTTTATCTTGCCATTTCAACAATCCAGTGACTTCCCAGCGCTTCATCCAGTCAGGCCGCTCTGAGTTCAAAATCGAACCATCAGCGGAGAAGACCTTTGCAGGCTCAGAAACAATCGTTGGGTTAATCGTGGTGTGTAAGTTCATGCGAGCCATAGCAGCAACAGCGGGTGCTGTCGTGTAAAGCAAGGCAATAAACACCAATGACCAACCAGCTGATGAGCGTGCGTCTGCTACGGTTTTTACTGTGAAGAAACGGATAATCACGTGTGGCAGACCAGCCGTACCAATCATGAGCGACAAGGTGTAGACAAACATGTTGAGCTTGCTACCTGGCAAGTCAGTTGTGTACTCGTTGAAACCCAATTCTTGGATCACCTCGTTTAGAGTCACCAAAAGAGGTTTGCCACTTTCAGTCATATTGGAGCCCAAGCCCACCTGGGGGAGTGGATTGCCAGTAAGCGACAAAGAGATGAAGATGGCTGGAATGATGTAAGCCATGATCAAAACGATGTATTGCGCGACTTGGGTGTAGGTAATGCCCTTCATGCCACCGAACACGGCGTAGGAGAACACAATCGCCATACCGATATAGATACCGGTTTCGTTTGTCACGCCAAGGAAACGCGAAAACGCGATGCCCACACCGGTCATTTGACCAATAATGTAGGTGATTGAAGCAACCAGCAAACAGACCACCGCAATGGTTGACGCAGTCTTCGAGTAGTAGCGATCACCAATGAACTGCGGCACCGTGAACTTACCGAACTTACGCAGGTAAGGTGCCAACAAGCAAGCCAAAAGCACGTAGCCGCCAGTCCAACCCATTAAAAAGAGGCTGCCGCCATAACCCATGTAGGCAATAAGACCTGCCATGGAAATAAACGATGCCGCGGACATCCAGTCAGCGGCAGTGGCCATTCCGTTGACAATCGGATTAACACCGCTACCCGCAACATAAAATTCGCTCGTGCTACCGGCACGGGCACAAATGGCAATACCGATGTAAAGTGCAAAGGTAAGGCCAACAACTAAGTAGATTGTGGTTTGAAGTTCCATCTGTGGCCCCCTTACTTTTCTTCAACGCCGAATTTACGGTCGATTTGGTTCATCTTCTTGCCATACCAAAAGATCAACACAATAAACACGTAAATAGCACCATTTTGAGCAAACCAAAAACCCAGTGGATAGCCGGCCAGCTTGATGCCGTCGAGCCAGTCGGCAAACAGAATGCCGGCACCATATGAAACTAGGGCCCATATAATCAGGACTTTGGTCAACAGCGAAAGGGTCGCTCGCCAATAAGCATGCGAGTCATAATTTTCAGACATGTTATCTCCTCACTAATTAATAAAACCTAAAGGTTTTTTGACATACTGAGGTCGATTACATCAGAATTAACTGATAGCAGTATTAGGGAAACTAAGTAGGGTTTTAATATCTGACGTGAGGCTTACTAGTCAGTACTTAATTATCTGACACAAGCCTTACGGTTACTTGCTTGTGGCTGACAAGTAAATGCTTTTTTTTGAGCTATTTTTGAAGTAATGATGAGGGGAAAAAACACCATGGTTAATCATTCGCAACCCATTAAAAGCATTTCTTCAAGCTTGGTCAACGGATTGGTTGAGCAACTCATGACTGTGTTGCCATTCTCAGAAATGAATAGAGAAAGCGTCGAGAATTTCATAAAAAATTGTGACGAACAATATTATGAGCCCAATGAAATAATTATTGATCCAAGTGCCGGCATACCGAAATGCCTGTATTTTATTCGTCAAGGTTCTGTATCGGGTGAGCGTGAGCAACAGCAAGGGGAAGCCATCTATTTTAAGCTCGATGCTGGCGAAATGTTCTCTATCGGTTCGGTGTTAACACACCGGCCAGTCAGTACGGTATATCGATCACTTGGGGATACGTTTTGTTTGCAGTTCCCTGCCAAAAAATTAACTGACTTTGGTATCCAGTCACCTGGTTTTATCGATTACTTGAAAGACAGTTTTCGGACGATCCTACATAGATCGCAAGAGAACTTGCGACAACATTTTGCTGCAAAGGCGGCTGAAACACAGCTGCACCAGAACACATTGGAATCCTTAATAGCCCGTGAACCCGTATCGGTTTTGCCACAGACAACATTGCGTCAAGCATTGACCACCATGGATGAAATGCGAATCGGGTCAATTCTAGTGATCGATGAGTCTAAGCACTTACAGGGTATTTTAACAAGGCATGACTTGTTAAAAAGAGTGGTGCTTGCAGATAAAGATTTATCCGTTGCTATTTCTGAGGTGATGACAAGCAATATCAAAACACTTGACGCAAGCGATACCGTTGAAATGGCGGGCCATTTAATGATGCAGGCTGGCATTCGCCACCTGCCCATCGTCAAAGATACACAAGTAGTTGGCTTGATTTCAGAGCGGGATCTTTTCTTGTTTCAGCGATTTTCGGTGAGCAATATCAGCGCTGCCATTCACGGCGCTAAAGACACACAAGCACTCGTTCGTGTGGCTGATCATATTCGGCAATATTCAAAAAACTTACTAAGTCAAGGCGTGACAGGCAACCGATTGACAAGTCTCGTGAGTTATTTAAACGATTTGCTGACGTCTCGATTAATTACGCTAACTGCCACTGAATTTAATATTGACCCAGATCAATTTTGTTGGTTAGCCCTGGGGTCTGAGGGACGTGAAGAGCAGACCATTGCGACTGATCAAGACAACGCCTTGATTCTGGCAGATGAGGTCTCAGATGCTGCGATGCAGCAATATTTGCTCTTTGCGCGTCAGGTTAATGAAAGTTTGGATAAATGTGGATTTCCGTTGTGCAAAGGCAACGTCATGGCCAGTAATCCCAAATACTGCCGCCGGCAAAGCGACTGGGTCAAACGCTGTGCTGGTTGGATTGAAGCGGGCTCCCCACAAGACTTATTGGACGCCAGTATTTTTTTCGACTTCAGGGCCTTAAGTGGTAATGTCAGCCTGGCGCAAGGGGTGTGTGACTATGTCAGTATGGCGGCTGCCGCCACGCCTCGGTTTGTGGCCTTGCTAGCCACAAACGCCATGAATTGGAAAGTACCGTTGACAATGTTCGGTGGCCTTGACACGACGTCTGTTGACGGCAAGCAGGTCTTGGACTTCAAGTTAAACGGTACTGCGCTGGTGATTGATTTTGCTCGAATTTACGCCTTGGCCAACAACATTGCTGTTAGAAACACGCGAGAACGCTTGGAAGCAATCAGTCGCTTGCCTCGGTTTGCTCAAACCAAGGCAGCGGATTGGGTGTCGACCTTCGAGTTTTTACAGACCATGCGATTAAGAGCCCAGATAGACAATGAAGGGCAAGATACCAACCCAAACGCATTAGACACCGACAAGCTAAGCAGCGTGGATAAAGTGATTCTCAAAGCGGCATTCAACATCAGTAAAACAATGCAGCAACGTTTGAAGCTTGATTATGTTCGATAATTTCTTTCATAAAAACAGCGCTGAGCCCTTCGAATCGGCGAGTGCATCGGCGGTTGCCCAAGCCCAACGTTGGATTGTGCTCGATACTGAAACCACAGGTTTGAGTTTGTGGCGTGATCGACTGATCTCCATTGCTGCTGTCGCCATTCATCTTGAGTCAGACCTAAAAGTTGCCCGTATCCGTGTTCAAGACAGCTTCGAGGCCGTTATCCGTACGGCAAAGATCAAACATGCCAAGGACAATATTTTGATTCATCACATTGGTGTTGGTGAGCAAACGGCTGGTGAAGAGCAAAGGCAAGTTCTACAAGCCTTTACCGATTGGATTGGGAATGCACCGCTCTTTGCTTTTCATGCGCCATTTGATAAGTCTATGGTTTTGAGCGCTTACAAAAAGGTATCGCTCGCTTTGCCAAGTAATCAGTGGGTTGATGTGGCACCACTGGCCAATTGGGTAACGCGCGATTCGTGTCGCGTATCACTTGACGATCGTGTGACCGAATTTGGTCTGCAGTGTATTGCCCGGCATCAGGCTGCTGGCGACACGTTTGTGACGGCTGAACTGTTATTAAAAATGTTGCCGGCGTTGCGCCAACACGCAATTGACCTAAAGGGCATTATTCGGCTGGCGCGTGAGCAGGTCCCTGTCGCGTGAAAGAATTTAAGTCTGTGTCATCACCTCGTCACGCTTGAAGGTCCTCGGTCTTATACTGAGGCGGTCGGTTTAAGCGTTGCCGAAGCTTTTTGTTTCTGGATTGAATGTGTCTGAGTCTCCCCAGCTTGCCCCAGCTGCCCCAACGGCAAGTAAGCGTGAATTGCTGTTGTCGATGGCCGGTGTTGCAGTCACCGTGTCGATTGTGGCTTTTGATGCCACGATTATCAGTACGATATTGCCTCAAGTCGCTGAGGCGTTGGGTGGCATGGCGCTCTATGCTTGGGCGGGAACAGGTTATTTTTTGGCTTGTGCCGTGACCATCATGATTTTTGGGCGGCTTGGTGATCTCTATGGCCGCAAGCGCTTGATATTGTTATCGCTGGTACTGGTGACGTTGGGTTCTGTTTTGTCTGGATTGTCACAGACCATGTCGCAGCTGGTTGCCTTTCGCGTGCTACAGGGTTTGGGTGGCGGCATGATGATCGCCACCGCCTTTGCCGCACCGGCCGATATTTTTCCAGATCCCAAGCAACGGGTGCGTTGGATGGTGTTGTTGTCATCGACGTTTGCGGTGGCCAGCGGTGTTGGCCCTGTCCTGGGTGGGGTGGTGACGCAAGCTTTGGGTTGGCGGGCTGCCTTTTTTGTTATTCCTGCCACAGCCGTTATTGCTTTTGTCATGATCTGGCGTTTCTTTCCTCGCTTGCAGCCTGTTAGTGACGACCAGCATCATATGGACTGGGTCGGTGCTTTGCTCATGGCCATGACAGTCGGTGCGCCATTGATCGGGATTGAACTATTGACGGGGCAAGAGTCAACCGTGCCCCCGTGGGTGGCACTCGCTGTTTTCGTCAGTACGGTGGTTTCTGGCTATCTTTTGCTTAAAGTTGAGCGTCGCGTGCCAACGCCTATATTTCCATTGCGAATCTTACAAACGCGCCAAGCCCAGTTTATTAATTTGGCTTCTATTCTCAGTGGTGCGGTGATGTTCATTTTGATTTTTTACATCCCACTTCAATTCCAAGATGGATTCGGATTCAGCCCCATCGTGGCTGGCGCCCTAATTACCCCGCTCGTGGCGGGCATGCCGATTGGTAGCATCATCAACGGCCGCTTGTTTCCTCGCGAGACCAATCCGCAGCGTTTGATGCTGTTGGGAAGCATCTTGCTGGGTATGGGTTGTGCGGCCGCGCTGACATTCACCGCGCAAAGCGCGGTCTGGTGGGTGCTCTTGAGTATGACGTTTTGTGGGCTAGGCCTGGGCTTTTTACTGCCTAATTTCACGCTTTTTATGCAAATTGTGGCGCATCGGCAAGATGTTGGCGTTGCCTCGGCGCTGGTTCAAACCACCCGGGCATTGGGTAGTGCCGTGGGCACGGCACTCGTGGGCGTGGCCATTGCGGAACTGTCGATTCGATCAGGCCTGCGATTAGGCCTGATCGCTTCGATATGTGCGTGCGTGGCGATTGGTTGGCTCGCGGTCAACATCAAGATGAACAGTTACACCAGTCGATCCTAGACCACTGGCTAACTGGGCCAGACTGCTGCGTTATTGGTTTGCTTTGATCCACTGGCCCATGAAATGCGCAGGCTCGCCAGTTTCAAATGCCGCACCAAACTCGCCAACGGTGTCGTTAATCGCATCGGTGAGTGGCAATTTTTCCCAACGGCGCATGAGGCGCTTTTGCTGCTTAACAGCCTCGGGGGCGAGCGCCACGAAGGCAGTCGTGATCGCCTCGATACGGGAGTCCAATTGCGCAAGACCGACACACTCGTTCACGAGACCCCAATTGAGCGCCTGTTCGCTACCCACTAGCTCGCCGCTAAGTAACATCCAACTGGCATGGGTTGGGCTGATTAAGCGTGGCAATAGGGTGGCGTGAATGACCGAGGGAATCCCAACCTTGACCTCAGGCATACCAAATTGCGTGCCGTCAGCGGCCACCCGCAAATCGCAGGCCATGGCCAATTCAAGGCCAGCACCCAAGCACCATCCTGGAATGCGCGCGATTACCGGGGTGGGAAAGTGCCTGACGAGCTCGCAGAGATCGCGTAAACCAGAAATAAAGGTTTCAGCACCAAGGCGATCAAGTCCTGCCATCTCTTTGATGTTGGCGCCGGCCACAAAGGCTTTATCGCCAGTGCCACGAAGCACCAAAACTCGGATTTCAGGCCTGAGCGCGATTTGTGCCAGCGCGGTGCGCAAATCGGCCACCACGGGTGTCCCCAGAATATTCAAGTGATTGCCTGTCTGTATGGTCAAGCAAGCCACGCCTTGGGCATCGAGGGTTACTTTAGCGTGGGGTAGATCAGTAATGGTCGTCATGTGGGTTCCAGTCGTCTCATGTCTGTTGCAGTTATTGTCATCGTACAATGTGGCAACTCAGCCTGCTGCTGCTTAAGGCGGTCTGGTTTCGCTCAAGGTTTACTGATCGTCGATCGACCCCAATGTTTTTGTAAATGCGCCCGTCATGAATCCTACAAAACAATCGAGTGCCTCAGCGGCGCTCTTCTGGTGTGGCTTATTGCTTGGTTCTGTGCTTGCTGTTTGGTATGCCTGCCAACAGGTGGTCCAAGGTGACCAACTCCAGATGATTCATAATGGTTACATGGGGGCGTATCACGGCGTTTGGCAAACCGTCGGTAATGCAGCCAGCGTGGTGGGTAAGGTGCCCGGGTCTTTGTTGGCTTGGCTTGTGGGGGGTCCGCTGCTCATTTGGGATTCACCTTATGCCCCGATGGCTTTCTTATTGTTGGTGCGGTTGGTCGGGTTTTTATTACTCGATAACGTGATTCGACAGGTATTCGACGACCGTATCCAAGTCAGATTGATATTTTTGGTTCTTTGCTGGCTAAACCCTTGGTTTTTGTTTGACAGCCTGCTTTACAACCCTTCGTATTTGATCTTTTGTGTTGGTTTGCACCTTTGGTCAGCTTGGCGCTTGCGCGAATCGCCTTCGTTGTTGCCGAGCTTTTTGCATGTCTTGTCGATTGGGCTGGCCATGCAGTTGCATTTTTCTTGGCCGGTGCTGGTGATTTTGTCGGGCTACCTTTTTTACCGTGGCGCTTTGCGGCTTAATGTTTTTGGGGTGCTGTTGGCCATCGCGCTCATTGGACTGTCGCTAATTCCGTACTTACAACAATTGCTGGAAAATCCCGATGTGGCGCGTCATGCTGATCCTGCCGCGCGTGAACGATACATTGGCTGGGGCGGGGTACACGTCTATCCAGTCTTTAAAGCGGCCATTTACTGGTTACGTTATGGCTCATGGGCTTTTCCGGGTCAGTTGGTCAATCACACGGAATTTTCGTGGCTTCCAATCGTGGCACTGCAATGGGTTTCGATTGTTTCGTGGTGGGCGCTATTGGGCTTGTTGGCTGTGCTCACGATGGTCATCAGCTTGTTGGCCAACATCTACGCTTTCAAGCTAATCAAGTCGCAACTGCGACGTCGCGCCGGTCCCGTACAAAGCGCTGAGCATTGGCTATTGTTGTACGCCTTTGGGGCTTGGATGGCCGCCATGATAAGTGCTGCACTGGCCCCGATTGTCTTTAATTATTGGCACTTGACGGTGATTTTTCCGATTGCATTAATCCCAGTCCTGTTTTGGTTGGTTAAGGTCTTTTGGCGTGGGGCTGAAAAGACGACCTGGCCGCTCTGGGTGGCGGTTGCTTTGTTGGTGATGATTAACGTCGTGGCGTTAAATGACAGCCGAAAGTTCTCTTGGCGGGCCTCCTACGTTGAGCAAGTGATGATTTATGTCGACCAAACCATCCGCCAGGCTTTGCCGATTCGGTAAACAGATGTTTCAGTCGGTTTCAAGCAGATTCAAGGCACTTGCGCTGGTTCGCAGTCCGACGCACACTTGTGGCATGACAAATTCCCAAAAAATTCTTGTTGTCGATGATGATCCTGAACTCAGGCAATTACTGGCGAGTTATTTGAATAAGCATGGCTTTGATACCTTGCTTGCTGCTGGCGCGGGTGCCTTGGAGTCTGTCATTGCTCGATTTGCACCCGACTTGGTTGTGCTAGATCGCATGATGCCTGGTCGAGATGGATTGCAAGTTTGCCGGGATCTGCGCGCGCAGGGTGAAGACGTGCCGGTGATTCTGTTGACGGCCAAAGACGAGCACGTTGATCGCATCATGGGCTTAGAGGCGGGCGCTGACGACTACGTGGGCAAGCCTTTTGATCCGCGCGAGCTTTTGGCGCGAATCGAAGCGGTTTTAAGACGAAAATCTGGTCCATCGGCGTTAAAGCCCCACCGGCCGTTTCCGTTTGGACCGTTCCTCTTTGATCCCATTGCCCGTCAATTGACACGTGATGGGGCCGTCATCAAACTCACGGGTGGTGAACTTAACCTGCTAGAAGCACTGATTGAACACGCCGGTCGACCCTTGTCGCGGGACCGATTATTGGCGCTTGCCCGTGATGATGATGCTGGTGATAGGCATGACAGAGCAATCGATATTGCTATCTTGAGGTTGCGGCGCGCCATCGAAGACGACCCCAAGTCACCCCGATGGATTCAAACGGTTTGGGGCACAGGCTATCGGTTTTCACCATGAGCACCACAAAACAGTCTGGCGTGCCTCGCTGGCTGGCTTGGCTTTTGCCTCGCACGCTACGGGCGCGGCTGATTGGTCTGATTCTGGTGGCGGTGCTGTTGACCCAGGCGTTGACTTTGTATGTGTTGACCGTCTATCAGCGGCATCAATTACAGGTTGTCGCCACCAATTTATTGGTCACCAGTATTACCACGTTGCAGTCTGCCATTGCCATGATTGCACCGCCCAATCGCGCCATGTTTGTGCACCACGCCTCGAGTGGTCAGTGGCAGTTGTTGCAAACCAAGCCACCCGCACGCGCTCGCTTTCTGTCGGCTGATGGCCTAAGACCAGCCGCAGACGGCCACACGCACGACATTCGACACAGTTTGAGACGCTTGTCGCGCGATATCAATCGCGCTTTGGGCAGCACCAATCAAGTGGCTGTTACGGCTGGCCCGCAACCTTATTTGTATGTCTCTATTGGTCAATCGGGACCGGCCCAATGGTTGCGAATTCCACTCGATCGGGTTGATCCGCCGGTCACCACACCGATGCTCGTGTGGTGGCTTGCGGCCTTGGCTGTGCTGCTGCTCGTGGCGGCTGGGTTTTCTTGGCACATCACGCGGCCCATTACTCGGCTTGTTAAAGCCACCGATCAACTGGCCTTGGGTCAGCCCGAGCCAGTCGTGCCTTCAGGTCCAGTGGAAACTCAGCGACTCGGTGAACGCTTTAACGCCATGCTGCAATCCCTACAACAGTCACGGCAAGCTCAGCAAACGTTATTGGCGGGTCTGCCGCATGACCTTAAGGGCCCACTGTCCCGGATGGCATTGCGTATTGAAATGACCGACGATGAGATGCTAAAGCTCGGTTTGAAGCGAGACTTAAACGACATGCAACGTATGGTCGAGCAGTTTTTGGATTTCATGCGCGGGCAAGATGTCGATCGCCTGACGATGGCGCCGCTTCGCATGGATGAATGGTTGGCTGTCCAAATGACCGAGGAGCAGCGCTTGGGTAAACCGGTCACGTTTATGATTGCGCCAAGCAACAAGCCCATTGTGATTCGAGCTGATGCCCAGGCCCTACGCCGCTTGCTGCTTAATCTCGTGGATAACGCTTTAACGTACGGCAAACCACCCGTAGAAGTGAGCCTTCATGAACTGACCAGTGAAGTGGTGCTGCGAGTCAGTGATCATGGGTCGGGTATCGACGTGGTTGATTATCAGCGGGCATTTGAGCCATTCGAACGGTTAGATCACGCGCGTACCCAAACAGGCAGTGTTGGTCTAGGCTTGAGCTTGGTTAAAGGGTTAGCCATCGCGCACGGGGGGCGGGTTGAACTTGGGCCGGCCGCTCAGGGCGGATTAGAAGTTTCGGTGTTTTTTCCGCGGGTCGCGCAAACTGACGATTGAGTCGATTCTTGTCAGTCGATGCGAGTAGAATCCGGCATTGCTAATTTCTGATTTTCGTTGACTGTAGGAATTTATAATGCCACTCGTTTTTAATCAACGCTGGCCCTTACTGTTATTGTGCCTCGCATGGGGAATGCTCGAAAGCGCCAGCCTTTTTGGGCTTGGTGGCACTTTTATGGGTTTGATTCCAGGAAACCTTATTCTGAGCATCGCCGACTTGGCACAGCACCCCCTCACGCCAGCATCAGCATCGCGAGCGTTGCTACCCGTGGTCACCTTGCTTTTAGGGATGGCGGCGGCGGGTGTTTGTTCAAACGGGCAAAGCGCCCGTCAGCAGGTTGATGACGGTTTTTGGCTGGTTTCAATCATGTTTTTTGTCTTGGCGCTTTTTCTGGGGATACTGCCAGCAAACCCTGAAGCATCAACCAAAGGGTTTGTGGTGGGTCTGAGCGCCTTGGTTCTGGGTTTTCAGATTGGCCTTTTATACCCACTCAAATACGCCAATAAAAATGTTCGAGTGTCTAAAGTAGCCCGTTTGATTGGCGTTTCGCTAAGCTACCCGATCAATATCATGCCTGCCAACAGCACAGTTCAGCTTGCTGTGGTTTTTTTGTCGTTTGTGGTTGGCCTTTGGTTGGGTCACGGCTTGGTTATTCACACGATGGGTGGCGTTTACTGGGTAGCGGCGGCACTGATGGTGCCCGCGAGTATCCTTTTTTACAAACGCTACCACACCGATTGATAGAGAAAAAAACGCCCGACCAATAGCCGAGCGCTTAAAGTGGGATCAGAAGTCAGAGACCTCGCGTGATCGGGTTAACTACGCTGGTGATGGCCTTTGCCTTTTTGGGCTTGGTTTTTTAGATAGTCTTGCATCGTTAACTTTTGTTCTGAGTCCAAGCTGTCCCAAAACGTTAACCACTGGGCTTGAATGGCCTGGCGTGCACTTTGACGCGCTGCCATCCGTTGATCTTGCTGCTCAAACATGACGCGTGGATCGAAATCGCCATCGGCCATCTGCGCGCTAGACCTTTGGTGGCTCTCACGCATGCCTTGCCGCATACCCGCACGCATACCATTGGCTGCCGTTTGGGCGGTGAATAGTGCATTGGCTTGTGTCTCTGAAAGTTTCAGTGATTCGATCAACTCAGCGGGCAATTGCATCATCCCCTTAGACTGGTTTTGCATGCTGTGTTGCTTATTGTCGCCCGAGTTTTGGCAGCCTTGACCAGCATTTTGATGCTTGCCAGAGGCTAGGGCACCTGCACTGGTAGCAGCCAAAAATAGACCAAGTATCAGGGGGCGGACATAGGATTGTTGCTTCATGGTGATAACTCCTTGTGATTGACAGCCCTAGTGTGCGGCTCGGGTGGTGTCAAAAGTGTTACCAAGATTGGTTAAGATGTTTCAAATCATTTCACCAACCGTTTTTGCGCATTTGATGTTGGTGTGTCGCTTGCACAAAAAAATTGTGCGGCGCGCACTTACCGTGCGCACGCTTTGTGGTTCAATCACCGATTAGGATTAACGAGGTTAGGCATGCTAGTGACAGTATTGTTTTTTATAGGTGGATTGGTTCTTTTGCTTCTTGGTGCAAATGCATTGGTCAATGGCGCCTCCAAACTGTCCATGTCATTGGGTATCTCCCCGCTGGTGGTGGGTTTGACAGTGGTAGCGTTTGGCACGAGCGCACCTGAAATGGCGGTAACCGTCGATGCCGTGCTTGGTGGCACTGGCGACGTGGCCTTGGGTAACGTGATCGGCAGTAACGTTTTTAATATCTTGGTGGTGCTCGGTTTGAGCGCACTGGTCATACCCTTGACCGTTCACGCTCAAGTCATTCGGCAGGAAATGCCGATCATGTTGGGTTCGGGCTTTTTATTATTGGCCATGGGGCTTGATGGCACGATTTCGCTATTAGAGGGTGTTGCACTACTGGTTTTGTTGGTGCTTTACACGACGTTTCTGATTGTGCAGGCACGTCGAGCACCGCCTGAGGAAGCCCAAGAGTTTGTCGATGAAATCCAGCCTGCCAAGCTTGGTGGTTTTGATTCGCGTTGGTATGGACAGGCCATCTTTATCATTGCTGGGTTGGTCATGTTGGTTTTGGGTTCAAATTGGTTGGTTGAAAGTTCAGTGACGTTTGCGCGCGCATTCGGCATCAGTGAGTTGGTCATCGGGCTGACGGTTGTGGCAGCGGGCACCTCATTGCCAGAAGTGGCTACCTCTTTGGCGGCCGCGCTCAAAGGTGAGCGAGACATGGCGGTGGGTAACGTGGTGGGCAGCTGCATCTTCAACACCTTGGGTTGTATCGGTCTAGCGGGTATTGTGTCAGGTGCCGGTGGTTTGGCTTTTGCGCCCTCAGCGTTGAACTTCGACATCTGGATTATGTTGGCGGCTTTTCTGGCTTGCCTACCGGTGTTTCTTTCTGGCAGGGTCATTGCGCGGTGGGAAGGTGCGGTCTTTTTTGCGTATTATGCCGCCTACGTGGTTTTTTTAATCATGCGTTCTCAAGAGCACGCCGCCTTACCCGTGTTCTCAACGGCGATGTTGAGTTTTGTGGTGCCGCTGACTGTGGTCACATTTGTGGTGGTCATGATCAAACAACCCAGTCAATAAGCGTTTTTCACTCATAAAAATAGCAGCCATGTGGCTGCTATTTTTATGAGTGAAACAACCTCAATTCATTAAAACGGCTCAAATCCCAAGGCTGCACGAAAGCGGTTTTTGACAAACACGCCATCCCTAGGCGGTAGCGCACGGGGTACCTCATCGGCTTTGATCTTGACTTGGAAGAAGGCTGGCCCTTTTTTCGCAGCCACGGCTTGAGTGACTTTTTCAACCTCACCAATGGCGTGTAAGTGTTCGGCTTGAGCGATTGAGCAGGCTTTGGCCACATTGACCAAATCGGTGCCCAAGCTGGTGTGGCTGCGCTGCATGCCGGTTTCACCGAAGTGCCCATTGTCAAGCACCAGGATGGTCAGATTCTTAGGCTGTTTGGCACCAATCGTGGCCAATGAACCCAATCCCATTAAGAGCTCGCCGTCACCGGTCAGGACAATCACGTCACGCTCAGGCTGGGCAAGGGCCAAGCCCAAGCCGATGCTAGCGGCACCACCCATGGCGCCCCACATGTAAAAGTTTTCTGGGCGATCGCCAGCCGCAAAAAGGTCATAATTTGAGGATCCCAATCCAGGGATCACAAGCGCGGTAGGGCATTTTTTTATCAATTGAGCCACGAACTCGCGTCGATCAATGGTGGCCAATGTGAGAGCAGTTTGAGTCATTTCAAAATCCTTGTGCGTATCTGGAAAGGCCATCTTGGCCATCAACGGGACCTATTTCAGTGTCCGAGGCTAGGTCTTAGCCTAGTCCTTGATCCATTTTTTACGCCCGATCAGGCGCTGGGAAATCAATACTGCGACCTGTTCGCCGGCGACAAAAGCCGAGTCGAGTGCGGCATCGACCACTTCGCTTACTTCGGCCGGGTCTGTGACGCGCAACACCCTAAAGCCCATGGCGGTTAAGACACCTTCAGTGGCTTTGCTCATGGGCGTCTGCCACGCATTGAATTCAGCGTATTCGCCGCGCATGGTGATGAGTGTTAAAAAGGGGATTTGGCAGCTTTGCAGTAAAGAAAACATATTCACACAGTTGCCAACACCGCTACTTTGCATCAAGAGCACGCTGCGTTGGCCACCGATCCAAGCGCCGCAACCCAAGGCCACACCTTCTTCTTCGGTAGTCAGCACCACTGTGTCCATGTCGGGATCATCATGCGCGCGATTAATCACGTGGGCATGCCCGGCGTCAGGCACGTAAGCGACCTGCTTAATTTGGCCTTGCTTGAGTACTTGAAAAATAGATTCTTTCCAGGCAGCGACGGCGGTATCGGATTCGGACATATTGAGTGCTTTCCAAAATAAAAGTTAATTCGAATGTGCTTGTTCGTACTTGCTTACTTTTAACGCACGGTCGCGCTAAGTGCCAGATGTTGCCATGCTTGCGTTGGCGCTGCCTGGTGGCTTAGGCCGCTTGGCCAACCAAAACACGTAAGCGCCAAACAAAGCCAAGACTGACAAAACAGTAAAGCCAAGCTCGTAGTTGCCAGTTGCGTCACCTAGGATACCAGCCAAGAGCGGACCGATCGACTGACCCAAGGCCGTGATCATGGCCGATAGCCCTAAGATCATCCCGATGGCCTTACGACCAAAATAATCAGCCCGAATTGCTTGCATGAAAGGTCCTCGAAGGCCCCAAGCAAAGCCATGCGCAGCAGCAAAAAAAACCAACTCAAGGGCCCCTTCAGCATAGGTCAGAATAAAGAGCCCAGTGGCATGAAGCACCATACAGCCGGCAGCGACCAGTCTTTTTTCAAACTTGTCACCCAAGTAGCCACCAAGTAACACGCCGGCGACTTGAAACATGGTCATTAGCATGATGAAGAACGAGGCTTGTGCAATTGTGTAATCCAAGGAGATACGCATGTGATTGATAGCATGGGTATTGACCGCCATGACCACAATCAACGCGATGCCATGGCCCGCGGCCAAAAGCCAAAAGGCCTTGGTGCGAATTGCCTGCGCCGCCGTAAATTCGGGCTCGGGTGTTGTTTGCTGGGACTCGGTTTTGTCTTTGTTGTCAGCGTTTGAAGCAATGCCGTCCACCACTTCGCCAAAATCTTCAGGCCGTCGCCGAAAAATGCTCGCCAATGGGTAACCCACCAAAATGGCGACGATGCCACTACCCATGGCGGTTTCACGCCAACCAAAAAACTCAATAGAAGCGGCAATAATGGGCACAAAGACGCCACCCAAAGCAAACCCCAGACCAACAAAAGAAAGGGCTCGTGCGCGTTTTTTCTCAAACCACTGAATCACAGCCACGTTTAGCGGGAAGTAGCCTGCCATCGAAGCACCGATTGCGATGACAGCCACGGCAATGTAGAAGCCAGTCAGCGATTCGATTTGACTCAAAAACATGAAACCCACGCCAAACATCAGCACACCGATCTTGATGACACCCTGCGCGCCAAATCGGTCAAGAAACCAGCCAATCAGCGGACCGAGAAGAGCCGCCTCGACTGACAACATGGCCGAAGCACCCGATAGTGCGGTTTTGCTCCATTCTTGTTCGACAGCCAACACCGCAACATAAGCCCCGAAGGCCTGGTGCAACATCATGGCTTGGATGATCTGCAGGCCGCTGGCGGCCATGACCATTTTCCAGCCGTAAAACATCTTCATGCCAGTCCTCTACGACAGAGACTGATCGAGGCATCGGTGTTTAGACCGTGGTACGAATTCGTGGGGGGGGTGCAGCGGGTAACGGCTGTGGTGCGACTCAAATCAAGACATTGTCCCCTGTGGTGTGCCAGCGCAAGTTCACCTCGAAATGAGTCCGAGCGTATGAGCGGGTAGCGCATCATATTTGGGCAGAAGGGTGTCGGTTGAATAAAAGTGACTGCATCTTAATACACGGCGAAGTGCAATGACACTCATCTGATTCGGACTTTAAACAATTCTCCAAAAATCACGACACTCAGTCGGCCTAACAAGGCTTGAACCCGCCATCAGCGAATCGATCACCCCCCCCAAGTGCGGTCAAGGCGACCGCACTTGGGGGGGTATTGTTTAAACCGCGGCTAGCGCCTGCTCTAGGTCAGCTTCCAGATCGCTGATGTGCTCAATGCCGATTGACAATCGCACCATGCCTTGGCTGACCCCGGCCTGCGCCAGTTCCTCTGGGTTCAATTGGCGGTGGGTGGTCGAAGCGGGGTGGGTCGCGAGCGACTTGGCATCCCCAATATTGACCAAGCGCCTAAAGAGTTGCAGCGCATCCAAGAAGCGTGCGCCAGCTTCACGGCCTTGACCATCCGGTGCTTTGAGTCCAAATGACAAAATGCCCGAAGCGCGGCCGTCCATCTGTCGTTTCACGATGGCATGGTCAGGGTGGTCAGGCAGGCCAGCGTAGTTGACCCATTCGACCTTGGGGTGCTTTTTGAGGTAATGAGCCACAGCCATGGTGTTTTCGCAGATCCGATCCATGCGCAGCGCCAATGTCTCGATGCCCTGCAATATCAGAAACGAGTTAAAGGGTGATAACGCTGAGCCGGTGTTACGAAGGGGCACCACTCGGGCGCGCCCAATGAAGGCCGCCGGTCCCAACGCCTCGGTGTAGACCACACCGTGGTAACTGACGTCGGGCTCGTTTAGGCGCTTAAAACGGACTTTGTGCTCAGCCCAAGGGAACTTGCCACTGTCAACAATGGCGCCTGCCACTGTGGTGCCATGGCCGCCCATGTATTTGGTCAGTGAGTGGACCACGATGTCAGCCCCGTGCTCGATGGGGCGCAATAAATAGGGGCTTGGGACAGTGTTGTCAACGATCAATGGAATACCGTGGTCATGGGCGACTTTGGCAAGCGCTGCAATGTCTGTGACGTTGCCCAAGGGGTTGCCAATCGACTCGCAGTAAATGGCTTTTGTTTTGTCATCAATGTGTTTCGCAAAGCTCGCCGGATCGCGCGAGTCAGCAAAACGCACCTCAATGCCTTGCTGTGGAAAAGTGTGCGCAAAGAGGTTGTAAGTGCCGCCATAAAGCGTGCTGGCCGAGATGATGTTGTCGCCGGCTTCGGTAATGGTTTGAATGGCGTAGGTGATGGCCGACATGCCAGAAGACACCGCCAAGGCGGCAATACCACCTTCTAATGCCGCAACGCGCTGTTCGAGCACGTCGTTTGTCGGGTTCATGATACGGCTATAGATATTGCCTTGAACTTTCAGGTCAAAAAGGTCTGCCCCATGCTGGGCACTGTCAAACGCATAGGCAACGGTTTGATAGATGGGTACAGCAACTGCTTTGGTTGTCGGATCGGCCGTGAAGCCGCCGTGGACCGCAATGGTTTCTAGTTTCATGGTGTTGCCTCTTTGGTTTTGTTATCGGGTGGCAGAAATAATGCCACCGTCGACCACAATGGTTTGCGCGGTGACGTAACGACTTTCGTCAGCCGCCAAAAAAAGAACGGCGTTGGCCACATCCCAAGCATCACCCATTCGACCCATGGGTACTTGTTGGTGCCGGTGTGCCACAAACCCCTCGTAATCGCCCTTAGCGTACTTATTTGCCAGCCGTTGCACAAGCGGTGTAAACATCAGGCCTGGTGCCACACAATTTAGGCGAATGCCTCGTTCGGCATAGATGACGGCGGTGGTCTTGGTGAATTGCATCAACGCGGCCTTGGCGGCAGCGTAACCCACTTGTGGTTTACCAATGTAACGATAGCCGGCAACCGACGAAATGTTGACCACTGAGCCCGAGCCTTGCTTTTCCATCAGGGGCAGCACGTGCTTACACGTGAGAAAGGCGGAGGTGACGTTAACGTCAAGTTGTTCGCCCCAAGTCTGCTCGCTCATTTCAACCGGACCACCGGGCTCTGATCGACCGACGTTGTTGATCAGGATATCAATGCGGCCATATTTTTCTAGGCAAGCATCAACCATCTGTTTGACCGCAACAGTGTCAGTAACATCGGTGCGCATCACGGTGGCATCGCCACCTTCTTTTTCAATGATGGCCTGGGTTGCCTGCGCGGCCTCAAGGCTCAAATCAACACCGAACACCTTGGCGCCTTGGCGGGCTAGCAACACAGAAATGGCTTTGCCATTGCCCCAACCTTCTTCTAATGTGCCACAACCCGTGACCAATGCCACTTTGCCGTCTAGCTTGAACATCCTTCTGCCTCCCAAAATCGCCTCACGCCGGTCGCGTGAGTCAAACCCCCACTGTAAACGAGTGTCGCGCCTCGTGGGGCAGTGGCAGTCGGTTGGTTAGTCGGTGTTGGCAAACACCTCCGCTTGGATTTCGGCCGTGGTGGGGCGTCGAATGCCACGGATCAAATCCTCAACCGTTAGACGACCTATTTTTAGGCCTTTGCGGTCGGTGATGATGAGTTTGTCACCAGCTGTTTCCGCAAAAATCTGCAGCGCCTCTTCGATGGTGGTGTTGCCTTTGATGATGGGCCCTTCGTCGCCAGGTTCCAGCTTGTTCATGATGGTGCGCACTCTTAAGACACGGGCCCGATTGATATCTTTCATGAAATCGGCCACGTATGCGTCTGCGGGTTTCATCAAAATATTTTGCGGGTCGTCGGTCTGGATGATTTCGCCATCGCGCAAGATGGCGATGCTGTCGCCAATGCGAAGCGCCTCATCAAGATCGTGGGTGATAAAGACGATGGTTTTTTGCAGCTCATTTTGTAGATCCAACAAAATGTCTTGCATCTCCGTTCGAATCAGAGGATCCAAGGCGGAAAACGCCTCGTCCATCAAGAGAATGTCGGCGTCAGTCGCCAAAGCTCGCGCAAGCCCCACGCGTTGTTGCATACCGCCAGACAATTGGCCAGGGTAGTGGGTTTCAAAGCCAGACAAACCCACACGACCAATCCATCGTGCCGCTGTTTCTTCGATGGATTTTTTGGTTTTCCCCTGGTTTTCGAGACCGTAGCCGACGTTTTCCATGATGTTGCGGTGCGGGAATAAGGCGAAGCGCTGAAAGACCATTGAAATCTTAAAGCGGCGAATCTCTCGAAGCTGTGGGGTATTCAAGGTCAACACATCCTGCCCATCGACCAAAATCTCGCCCTCGGTGGGCGCAATGAGACGATTGATATGACGGATCAGGGTCGACTTGCCAGAACCCGAAAGCCCCATCACGACTTGAATGCGATGGCGTTCCATGTCTAGGTTGACATTGTTTAGTCCAATCACGTGGCCAGTGCGTTCGAGCAGCTCATCCTTACCCATGCCTTGATGAACCAGGGCCATGGCTTTTTGAGGGTCCTTGCCGAATACTTTGTATAGATTGCGAATAGAAATGATGGTGTCAGTACTCATTGAGGTGCACCCTCACGATGTTTTTGTAGCCTGAGCCCAAAGCCTTGTGTGACGCGATCAAAAATGATGGCCAAAATCACCACGGCTGTGCCGTTAAATAAGCCCAGGGCGAAGTACTGATTGGTCACCGCTTGCAAGACCGGTTGCCCCAAACCGCGCACGCCGATCATGGATGCAATCACCACCATGGCCAAAGCCATCATGATGGTTTGGTTAATACCAGCCATGATGTTGGGTAGCGCCAACGGCAGTTGCACCTTAATCAGCTTCTGCAGTCGACTGGCGCCAAAAGCGTCGGCAGCCTCGAGTGCTTCTTTTTCAACCAAGCGAATGCCGAGGTTGGTCAGCCGGATAACCGGTGCAATCGCATAGATCACAACGGCAATCAAACCGGGCACCCGGCCGATGCCTAACAACATCACCACTGGGATCAGGTACACAAAGCTTGGCATGGTTTGCATCACGTCAAGCACAGGCAGAATCGCCCTTTGCCCTCGATTGGATCGCGCCATAAAAATACCAATCGGGATCCCAATCAAAATAGACATTAACGTGCAAACCAGAATCATCGCCATGGTTCGCATCGTGTTTTCCCACATCCCGAAAACACCAATCAAACACAAGGCAATCACAATACCTGCAAAAAGCTTCCAGCTTCTCGCGGCGAGGTAGCCAATGGCAGCGGTCACTAACACCACCGACCACCATGGCGCACCCAATAATATTCGTTCGAACCAAATAAGGAAGTGTAGGAGCGGATCAAAAAACGCTTCTATTGAAGCACCATACTCACGAGAAAACGTCAGATAGCCGCGATCGATCGTGCGCGATAACTGACGCAATGTGGTGTCGGCGATTTGTGGAAAGTCACTGGACCAAAGCATATTGCTCGCCTCTGTTTTTCAAAAGATTGTGGTGGCGGCGGGCGGCCCGACGCGTCGCCGGGCCGCCCCGTTCGATCACTAAAGGCTTAAAGAGCAGCCTTTACTTTGGTGGCGACATCAGCAGGAACCCACTGAGTCCATGCGTCTGGTCGGTTTTGCAAGAACCATTCGGCAGCGACTTCACCGTTGGCTTGCTCTTCTTCCATAAACTCGAGCACGGCGCCAAAGTCTTTAGCCTGCCACACGCGGGCTTTCAAATAGGCCATTGCTTCTGGGCTTCTTTGGGCAAAATCAGTCGCCACGACGGTCTTAATTTCAGGCACTGGGAAGCTGTTGGGCTTGGGATTTGGGCAATTGGCGATACCCGTGCAGTCGGTAAATTCTTTGGCATCAAAGGTGCCTAAGTCAACGCGTACCATGTCAAGCTTTGACAATAGGGCGGTTGGAGCCCAGTAATATGCCAAGACGCCTTCACCGCGGTTGTAGGCCTTGAAGATGGCACCAGCCAGCGCCGCACCGGAACCAGGGTCGACCAAGTTAAAGCCTGCGCTTTCCATGTCGTAGGCTTTGAAAAGATTTTCGGTGGTGATTTGGCAAGCCCAACCTGAAGGGCATCCAACCACACGACCTTTGCTGGGGTCTTCAGGGTCTTTGAACAGGCCAACATTTTTCTTGATGCCGGCAATGGTGGTCAATTCAGGATTTTTTTCGACCATGTAGCGAGGCACCCACCAACCTTCACCAGCGTTTGTGCCCGGATCCTCAAGCACGTTGCCCACGATAACCAAGCGGTTTTGAGCCACTGCACGCTCAATGGGTTCGGTCACATTGTTCATCCAGAGCTCAGGCGCGATGTCGGGACTGGCCTTTTCGCTCATGGATGTGGCTGTTGGCATGGTGTCACCAGGAACGGTTTGAGCGTCGCAACCATAACCGTGTTTAAGGATGAAGGCGTCCACTCGCGCAGCCGCTTGGGCACTGGCCCAGTTCATTTCTGCGATGGTGACGTTGCCACACGCGGCTTGGGCCACGCCCGTACCGATCGCACTGATGGCCAATGCCATGGCCGCTAAAGAAGATTTTTTAATAAGAGTCATGCGTGTGTTCTCCGCTATTTTCAAACCCAATGGTTTGATGACCGCGTTAGACCATGTTGGTCCACTTAGCCGATGGCGCCCATTGGCTCGAAAGCCTGGGCGATGATGATCCGAAATTATGCAAATAAAATTTGCACAGACAAGCCCCACATGTTGGGACTTCGGTTGCTCGAAGAGCAATTGGCACCTTGCCCACAAAAGGGCAAAGCCTATTGACGTATCGACTTGGGACTAACCGAGTCAATACAAAATGCACCCGCGCACAGGTGCGAACACTTGTTAATAACGCCTTTAGTCTAACCAACTTTGGCTAAATATGCTAAATCGTCCCTAAAAAGACGATTTGGTGATATCTCATAACGCGGCTTTGATTTTGGCAGCGACCTCTGCGGGCACCCACTTCGACCAAGACTCTGGACGCATTTGCAAGAACCACTCGGCAGCCACTTGACCGTCGGCTTGCTCTTGTTCCATGAATTCAAGAACAGCACCAAAATCTTCCGGGCTCCAGACGCGGGCTTTCAAATAAGCCATCGCCTGTGGATTTCTCTTCGCGAAATCGGCTGCCACGACTGTCTTGATCTCTGATGTTGCAAAGCTGTTGGGTTTGGGGTCTGGACAGCCGAGAACACCAATACAGTCGATAAATTCCTTGGCGTTGTGGGAACCCAAATCAACACGCACCATGTCAAGTTTGGAAAGCAGGGATGTCGGTGCCCAGTAATAACTGATAACCCCTTCACCACGGTTGTAGGCCTTTGTGATG
>Ga0105050_10000279_pt1 | contig 75506 bp, 71 predicted proteins | sample FRY01_FD_78088 | JGI IMG/M metagenome (GOLD analysis project Ga0105050, IMG submission 78088) | Freshwater microbial communities from Lake Fryxell liftoff mats and glacier meltwater in Antarctica - FRY-01 | ecosystem: Environmental > Aquatic > Freshwater > Ice > Glacier meltwater ... | reverse complement strand
GGCTTTGACAGCTGTTTCAACATCTTTGAGCGTTTTAAAAGGGCTGTTGTCTTTGACAAAAAACATGGCAGGTGAAGCGGCCACTGCGCAAATGGGGGTCCAGCTATCAGCGTTGTAAGGCACATCTTTGATCTGTGGCTGGACAGTGGCGACCGTAACTGACCAATAGCCCAATTGATAACCATCTGGCTTCTGTTGTGCCAAGGCAGAGGCGGCGACTGTACCGGCGCCGCCGGCCATATTGGAAACAAATACATTTCCACTGAGTGCTTTGGCAAACTCAGGGGCAAACCCGCGAATCAAAATGTCGGTTCCGCCACCCGCGTTAAACGGCACAATCAGATTCAAGGGGCGTTCTGGGAATTCAGCTCGCGCGCCGAAGGTGGCGACAACGCTAAGCGCTGCCAAACCGAAAGTGATGACTGCTTTATTCATACTCGTCTCCTAAGCCAAGTGGCATGGTTATATTTTTTTTACATTAGACAGATTGTCTTTTGGTGGGACTTATTGGACCAAGCAAAAATCGCTCATACCGACAACAACCCCCCAATGACCTGTCAGTGGCCGATTGCAAGTGCAGATATGAAACGCCTTATTCAGTCTAGATCTGCCGATGGCGATCACCAAGGTTTCTTTGTGCTGCGCAGCAGCATAACGCCAGATCTTTAGGGAAAATCCCTAATGGGAGGCTCGGCACGAGTCCCTCACCAAGGGGCAGCTAGGTGCGCACATTGCGTGTACGCAAGACTAATTTTTCAAGTTCGAGCACCAACAAAACGCATAGTCCAACGCTGGCAATCAGCAGCAACTCGACCAAGCTCAGCGACTGAGTGGCAAAGAGCTGCTGCACTGGGGGCAGGTACGTAAAGCCGAGCTGCAGCACGACCACAAAACCGACTGCCATTAACACACGCGGCGTTCCCTTGACACCTTGCCAAGTGAAGGCGCGCGACTTCAGCGAACGCACACTGAACAGGTAAAAAACCTCCATGCTGACCAAGGCGTTCACTGCCATGGTGCGGGCTAATTCGACCGAGCCACCTTGCCTGACCGTCCAATGGAACACCCCAAAGATCCCTATTAAGAAAAGCAGTGACACAAAAACAATGCGCCAAATCAAAAAAGGTGAGAGCAAAGGGGTGTCACGGTCGCGTGGTTTGCGCAACATGATGTCTGCTTCGGCCGGTTCAAACGCCAGCACCATGGCCAAGCCGATGGCACTGACCATGTTGACCCACAGGATTTGAAGTGGCGTGATGGGTAGCGTCACACCGATCAAAATAGCGACCGTGATTGCCATGGATTCGCCACCATTGATGGGCAATAAGAACGCAATCGACTTCTTAAGGTTGTCGTAAACGGTGCGTCCTTCCTTGACTGCGCTCACAATCGACGCAAAATTGTCATCGGCCAAGACGATTTCAGCGGCCTGTTTGGCTGCCTCAGTGCCCTTTTTACCCATGGCAATGCCAATATCGGCTTGCTTGAGGGCTGGTGCGTCATTGACACCGTCACCGGTCATGGCAACCACTTCGCCATTGGCTTGTAACGCCTTAACCAGCCTAATCTTGTGCTCGGGACTGGCACGCGCAAAGACATCAATCTTTTGAACAGCACTTTCTAACTCGTGCGCTGACATGGTCTCGATGTCTAAACCGGTCAGGGCTGTTTGCCCGTCGCGCGCCAAACCCAATTCTTTGGCAATGGCCATGGCCGTGCCGGCGTGATCGCCCGTGATCATTTTCACGCGAATACCCGCCTGCTGGCAAAGCAAGACCGACTCAATGGCTTCTTGCCGGGGTGGGTCAACAATACCGGCCAAGCCAATAAAGGTCAGGCCATTGACATGGCCAGCAATATTGGCCTGATTCAAATTGCTCAGTTCTGTTTTAAGGGCGAAGGCCAGCACACGACGTCCTGCCTGGGCCTGTCGGTCAATCATTTGCAGCCAATAATCACGATCAATTGGCTCCAGTGAGCCTGTTTGAGTCATCTGATCATCAACCAAGTCGAGAATTTTTTCAGGGGCACCTTTAACCAACAAGAATTGACCACCCGCTCGTCGTTGTGTCGGATAGTTGTGTGCTGTTGCCATAAAGCGGTGTTCTGATTCAAATGGCACTGAAGCCACGCGCGCGAACTGTTGCGGCCACGGTTCGGTTTTTAAACCCAGTTTTATCGCCAACGTGAGCAGCGCCGCCTCAGTCGGGTCACCACTGACAGGCCACTCACCATCTGAGCCGCGGCCAATGGATGCATCGTTACACAACACACTGACAAGCGCCAACCATTCAATCGGCGTTATCGCCCCTTGGGGGGATGACAAGTCAGGCTTAAGCGGCTGAAGGGCTTGTTTTGATGAGTCGAGCACTGAACCAGAAGGCTCATAACCCACACCTTCAACGCTCAAGGTCTGACCGGCTAAGCATATCCCTTGGACGGTCATTTCATTGCGGGTGAGGGTGCCGGTTTTGTCTGAACAAATCACCGTGACCGCACCCAACGTTTCAACGGCGGGTAACCGGCGCACCACCGCTTGCCGCTTGGCCATGCGCTGCACGCCAATGGCCATGGTGATCGTCAAAATAGCTGGTAACCCTTCGGGGATGGCTGCCACTGCCAAACCCACCACAGCCATGAAGATTTCAGCGCCATCGAGAAGCATCCACCAATAGCCATAGGCAAACAAAAACGCGGCTGCCACCAAGATCGTTAGCGTGAGCCAACGCGAGAACTGCGCCATGCTTTGAATGAAAGGTGTCTGGGTCAGCTTAACGGACTCAATCATGCGACCAATACGCCCCATTTCGGTGTGCATACCTGTGCCCACCACCACCGCACGCCCTTGGCCTTGCGTGACCAAGGTGCCCGCATAACCCATGCTGAATCGGTCACCCAATGAGACTTCTGTTTCAACCGGTTCAGTCATCTTATGAACGGGTACCGACTCGCCCGTTAAAGCGGACTCATCAACATTTAAGTTCGCCACATCCAGCCAACGCACGTCAGCCGGCAAATGATCGCCAGAGGAGACTTGCAACACGTCACCTGGCACCAAAACATCAGCCGGTAGTGTCTGCAGTTTGCCGTCACGCCAGACTTGGGTTTTGGGGGCGAGCAGTTTTTTGATGGCTTGCAATGATTTTTCGGCTTTGCCTTCTTGGTACAAGCCGATGGTCACATTGAGCACCACCACCGCCAAAATCACCCCCGCATCCAGATAATGACCAATGATGATGGTGATCGAGCCTGCCGCTAGCAGCACGTAAATCAGTAGGTTGTGGATTTGCGCAAATAAGCGTTTGAACCATCTATCGCTTTTTTCAACGGCATAGGCGTTTTCTCCAAAAATCGCCCGCTGTTCAGTGACCTGTTCGGTCGATAAGCCACGATCGGTGCTGCCTAAAGACGCATGAACTTGTGCGACGGATAAGCCATGCCACGCCGTTGCCGCATCGCTTGCCGGTTTGTTTCCTTGGGCGTTCTTGACAGCGCTTTTGATCATAAGGCTGCTGTTATCCCTTCAGTCGTGCTTCACTTTCTGTGGCAATTTGTCGGATGCAATCGGTGGCACTCGGTATGTCGTGTATCAAGCCAGTAGCCTCACCCACTGTCACGTGTGCGCGGGTGTAGTCCTCTTGGGCCAATCCTTCGGCGTAGTCTTGCTGCGCGTTGTTGGGGTAGTGCTTGAGCTCAGCGATTTGGTGCTCCCACTGACGGTGGATTTCATTGCGCAGCGCCCTGAAGTCATACGGGTGTGGCCAATCCAGCCCTCTGAGCACATCAAACACGCTGCTGCGAGCGGTTTGATCGCCATGTGCAGCCACTGATTGAGCCTTGGCTGAGTTTGGCGCTAGGCATTCTTTGGTCACCCACAAACGCGATCCAATCACAGCGCCATCAGCACCGAGCAGTTGGGCTGCCGCCAATCCGCGACCGTCAGCAATGCCGCCAGCCGCCAAAAGTTGTGTTTCAGGTGAATGTTTGGCCAACCAGTCTGCCACCTCAGGCACCAAAGTAAACGTGCCTCGCGCCATTTGACTGTTCATGCCGTGGCCACCCGCTTCACCGCCTTGCGCCACAATCACCGCCACGCCGGCCTCGATGGCCATTGGCAACTGATCGAGCCTTTGTACCTGACAAATCAGCGGGATACGGGCTGCCCGCACCTTCGCGGCGAAGGTGTTCGAATCGCCAAATGAGAACATCACAGCCGCAGGCCGCTGGGCTTGATCCAGCACCCAATCCAAGGCGCTGGCATCTTGCTGCAATCGCCAAGTGATAAAGCCAATACCGAGTCGAGTGTGCATTGCTGGCTCACACGACTCAAACGCTTTGTTGTATTCCTTTTGCACCCACGCTAAGTCACCATAGCCGCCACCAATCAAGCCCAGTGCGCCAGCCTGCGCACAAGCCGCAGCCAATAAGCCACCCGCAGCACCGGCCATTGGGGCAAGCGCGATCGGACATGTCAAATTGAACTGGCTGGCAAATCGCGATGGCTTGCGTAACGTAGAAAGATTGACGTCACTCATGAAAGTATCTCAAAGTTCGTTAATGATATTGACAGCATACCGAAAAAAAATGGCGCCCTGCTAAGGGCGCCATTTGAGTCGCTCATTGACTCGACGCGCTAGCCAAAAGGCAACCAGAGCACAATCCCAGGGAAAACCGTAAACAAGACGATGGCCAAGCCCAAAATAAAGAAAAATGGCATTGAACCTCGAGCAACGGTCATCAGTGATGTGTTCGGCGTTAGCCCCTGAATGACAAAGAGGTTGAGGCCCACCGGCGGTGTAATCACCGCCATTTCAGTGACAATTGCCATCACAATGCCAAACCAGATCGGATCGTAGTTATAGGCGTTGATAATAGGCAACAACAAAGGAGTGGCAATCAAAATCACCGAGACCACATCCAAGAACATACCCATCACGATCAGGACCAAGAAAATGGCAATCAAGACAGTGATCTCAGAAAATCCTTGTTCTGCGATCCAACCCACGAGTTCTTGCGGTAAGCGTAGTCGAGTCAAAAGATAACCAAACACCAGCGCGCTCGAAAGGATGGTCAGAATCATGCCAGAGGTGTAAACAGACTCTCGAATAATGTGGCGCAACGTCGCAAAGTCGAGTTTGTGTTTGTAGGCGGCAATCAGCAGCGAACCCACGCAACCAATGGCAGCTGACTCCGTCGGTGTGGCGATGCCAAAGTAAATCGAACCAAGTACTGCAAACACCAACATTAGCGCGGGGAAAGTCACAATCCACGGGTTGCCCGCATCGGCCATGTCTTTTTCAAGATCGGCAAGCTCAACGGTAGGCATGGATTCTGGTTTAAACCACCCCAAAATGACAATGTAGGCTGCCATCATGAGGGCGATGATAATGCCTGGAATGACCGCGGCGATGAACAGGGTTCCAACCGACTGCCCTGCGACTAATCCGTAAAGAATCAAACCAACACTCGGTGGGATCAGTAAAGCCAAACTACCGGCCGAGGCGACCACACCGGTGGCAATACGCTTGTCGTAGCCTGCTCGTAACATTTCGGGAATAGCAAATTTACCAATTGTGGCTGCTCCGGCAAGCGACACACCGCACATGGCCCCAAAAATTGCGCACGCTCCAATACTGGCCAAAGCCAAAGAGCCGCGAACTTTTCTGAGACTGATGCGGATGGCTCGATAAATATCAGAGCCGAGTCCCGACACAAAAATAATTTCCCCCATCACAATGAACAACGGCACGGCCACTAATGTGAAAGTGCTCATGCGGTCAAACATGACGCCAGTCACAGCCGACAGACCTCCAACGCCTTGATGCAACACGATCCCGACCAAGCTACTCACGCCGAGTGTGACGAAGATAGGTAGTCCCATGGCCATTAGGCCGAACAACATGCCAAGAACAATAAAGGTGACTTCAACGTTACTCATGTTGCGCCCCTTCGTTTTCCGCTACGTTGCCCAATGATTTAGCGGTTTGGATTGCCTCATCAATAGCGCTTAAGGCCAGAGACAAAAATCCAATCGGGATCACGGCGTATGCCATGCCTAGCGGGAAGGCAAGCAAAGAAGACGAGCGGGAATTAGTCTCGAGGGCAGAGAGGGACATTTCGGCACCGAAATAGACGACCACCAACGCAAAAAACGCAATGATGATTCGATTTAAGATCTTGAATTTTGCTTGGGCGGTCGGTGAAAGCCGAAGAATTAGCGCGTCAACGTTGACGTGTCGATCTTGGTTCAAAATGACGGCCAAAGGCAAGATGCCAATCGATACCAATAGATACTCGGTTAATTCGAGTGAGTACTGTGTAGGGCTACCAAACACATAACGCACGACAACTTCATAAATCACAATTAAAAGCATGGCTGTTAACGCAATCTCACAAGCGCCAAAGCATATACGCGCGTAAACGCGACATAGTCTAGAGAACATATTGATTCATCCAAATCGGTTCCACCCTATCAGCGGGTGGAACCGTGCCGCGAACAAAGGACTAAACCGAGATCAAAAAACGAAACGGCTTATTGATTTTTTAGTGCAAAATCGATGTACTTTTCAGCGTCAGGAACCTGCGTTTTCCACCAATCGTAGACGGGTGAAACCACTTTCTTAAACGCGACGAGCTCTGACTCAGGTGCCACGTAGTAGTCCACCCCGTTCTTTTCAAACAAAGGTTTGGCATCAATCAAGTACTGAGTCAAGATTTTCAACTGCTCAACACTACGCTCGTTGGCGGCTTCTTGGATGATTTTTTGCAGATCAGGTGGCAACTTGTTCCACGTGTTCATGTTGATCGACAACAGTGTGGTGAAGTAAGACATGTTTACCAAAGTCACGTTGTCGAGCACTTCGTAGAGCTTGCGGCCAATGCCAGTCAACAACGGACGCGCTGTGGCATCGATCGTACCGCGTTGCAAGGCAATGTAAAGGTCACTTGAACTCATGGATGTAGGTGCAGCACCAATCAGTTCCATTGCTTTACTGGCGGCTGTACCGCTGACCGCAATTTTTTTGCCTTTGAGATCAGAGGGCTGGCGAACCTTAAAGCCTTTGCCGTAAAACTGGTAAGGACCGCCCGCGGCAACGTTTAGCACTTTTACGTTACGCTTGGCCATGGCCTGGCTGATACCCAGGTCAAACAAACCGGCATCTAGCGTTTTCTGGATCGATGTGGGGCTAGGCCACAAGAAAGGCATGCTTGAAATGCCGAGCGCAGGGAATAAACCAGTGTTGTAGGTGTCTAAGGGTGAGGCCAAGTCAATGTCGCCACGCTCAAGCGCGCCGAACTCTTCTTTGCCACCGAACAGCTGTGCCGAATGGAAGATTTCAATTTCGACACGACCATTTGAGCGTTTTTTAACTTTATCGGCAAAGTTAACAATCGGGTCGTAGAGGTAGCCGTAGGTTGTTGGCCAGTACGTCGAGAACGTGAGCTTGAACTCAGGCTTGGCAACCGCTGTTCCAGGTAGGATGCCAACTGCCAGCACAACAGCGCCAACTGACTTGAGAATTGTTTTGAATATCATGAGCGTATTGACTCCGGTTTTATAAAATCACACCAATGAGGTGATCTCGGATTTTTATCCAAGAAACACACAGTTACATTTTTAAACGTCTTCGTCAATCAGGCAAACGATAATGACGCACTGTTGACCAAGGGTTCGCCGCAGTGGTCTATTGCAGTCGCTGGTTTATGGTCTATAAGATCCATAACAACAATCACAAAAATACACGCCTGAGGCCACATGATTCAACCCCTACGTTTATTGGTTTCAGACATGGCTTGGACTTCGATCCAATCGGATGTCTATCAAGCCCTTGACGGACAAGCCATCGAAAGAATTGCCGTTGATGAGGTGTTGACGGGTCAAAAGACCGCTGACATCGCTTTCATTTCGCGTGATGTCACGGGCATGTCGACCAAGTTTGTGATCGTCCCCGAGACACAGCGCTTTTACGATGCCTTGTTACAGTCGCCTAATTTGCGATGGCTACACGTGCATTCGGCCGGTGCTGATAGACAAATCTACATTGATCTCATGACCCGTGGCGTGACTGTCAGCACAGCTTCTGGTGCCAATGCTCGTGCGGTCGCACAGACGGCACTGGCTGGACTCTTAGCCCTCGCTAGAAAACTGCCGCAACTGATGAAAGCGCAACAAGCCCACCAATGGACGCCGTTGCTTAAAACGGGATTGCCTGAAGACTTAGACGGTCAAACGGCTGTGATCGTGGGTTGGGGACCCATCGCCCAAATGATTGGAGAGGTGTTGCATCTTTTGGGTGTTCGAATTGTGGTGGTCAGGCGTTCAAGCGTCGAAGTGTCGATGGCCGAGCAAGTGGTGACGTTTGACAAAATCAGTGGTGTCTTACCGATCGCCGACTGGCTCGTATTGGCTTGCCCGCTTAATGCACAGACCCATCACTTGGTTGACGCTGCTGCGTTATCCACCATCAAACCGGGAGCGGCGATTGTCAATATTTCGCGCGGTACCGTTATCGATGAGCCAGCCATGATTCAAGCACTCAAAGATGGTCGGTTGAGTGGTGCATTTTTGGATGTGTTTGCGCAAGAACCCTTGCCCGTTGATTCGGCGCTTTGGGACTTGCCAAACGTGATTGCCACGCCGCATACGGCTGGCGCATCGCGAGGGATGTACCGTCGCATGGAACAGACATTCACGGACAACTTGGCGCGGTTCGTGCAATCAAAGCCGTTGCAAAACGTGGCTAGTTCAACAAACTAAGTCAAAAAACGCCGACCAAAAAACCGACCAAAAAAAACCGACCACAGGGGTCGGTGCCACAGGGCTTGAGCGAAACGCTGCAAGCCCTGTGGTTCAAACAAACAACATTCGCAGTGGATTACTTCTTGTTCATGGGCAATTTGCCGATGATGGCGTTCCACTTGGTGATTTGCGAATTGATAAAAGCAGCCGTTTCGGCAGGGGTGCTGGTCTCTGGGATGGCACCGGCTTTTTCGAAGGCGGCAGTCACTTCAGGGTCAGCCATGGCACGGCCGATGGCACTGTTGAGCTTATTCACGATCGCCGCTGATGTACCTTTGGGGGCCAACAGGGCATTCCATGTGTTGATCTCATAGCCTGTCAGACCACCAGCCTCTTCAATGGTTGGTGTATTGGGCAGCTGATTGGCACGCTTGGCTGTTGTCACAGCCAGTGCTTTGACTTTTCCGCCATTGACCAATGGCAGAGCCGCTGGCATGGTCGCAAAACTCATTTGGGTATCACCCGCCAAAACGGAAGTGTTTGAAAGCTTGCCGCCTTTGTATGGGATGTGCACCATGTCAATGCCGGCAGCATCAGCGAACATTGCGCCACCCACGTGTACGGGTGAACCCACGCCGCTTGACGAGTAGTTCAGCTTGCCAGGGTTTTGCTTGCCGTAGGCGATTAAGCCTTTGACATCATTGAACGGCAGGTCCGAGTTGATGATCAAGATCAAAGGAATCACTGCCACCATTGAAATGGGCTCAAAACCGTTGATGGGGTCATAGGTCATCTTATCGCCATAAACCGCAGGGTTCATGCCGTGGGTTGAAACCGTGGCCATATAAAGGGTATAACCATTGGCGTCGGAATTTTGCACTGAGGTGGCGCCGATACTGCCGGCGGCACCGGGACGGTTCTCAACGATGACAGGCTGACCCAACTCGTCGTTGAGCTTTCTAGCCAATGTTCTGGCCAAAATATCAGTGGTACCACCAGCCGAGTAGCCGACAACAATCTTGATGGGTTGATTGGGGTAGTTATCAGCCGATTGCGCCCAAGCGGCAGAAGTACCCAGAGCCGCTGATGCGGTTAGACCAATCGCGAGCTTAAAAAAAGTTTTTGTAATATTCACTTTGTCTCCAAAAATGGTTGTTGCTTTTAAAGGTAATGCTGTTTGTTGCGCAGTCACTGCGTTAGAACAAGACGTAAAAACTAGATCACACCCTCTTGCTTGAGTTCGCTGAGTTGGGCTTCAGTGAGTCCTAAATCCGCAAATATCTCGGCATTGTGTTCACCACGTTCGGGTGCGGCTGTGAACTGACGCAAGGGTGAGCGGCTGAACTTGACGGCTTGGCCGACCAATTTGACCTCGCCGAGCTTGGGATGCTCAAGCGATTGTGCCATGCCCAAGTGCTGCACTTGTGGGTCTTCCATGGTCTCTTGCATATTCAAAATAGGACCGCAAGGCACGCCGGCTCTGTTCATCTGATCAATCCAGTGAGCCGTGGTTTGCGCCTGCGTTTTTTCGTTGAGCGCTTCATTGAGTGCAGGGCGATTTTTACCACGCAAAGGCACGCTCTTAAAGCGTTCGTCAGCCAACAAAGCATCGGCACCAATCACTTTGCAAAGCCGCTCAAACATGTCATTGCCCATGGCTGCGATATTCATAAAGCCATCGGCTGTTTTAAAGACGCCAGTGGGTGCGCTAGTGGGATGGTCATTACCACTTTGGCCTGGGATTTCACCATTCATGAGCCAACGCATGGCTTGAAAGTCCATCATCCAGACCTGCGCTTGAAGCAGTGACGTGTGTACCCACTGGCCTTCACCAGACTCTTCACGTTCGAGCAGCGCAATCAAAGTGCCAATGGCACAAAACAACCCAGACGTTAAATCAGCCACGGGAATGCCAGCGCGCATCGGTCCGCGTCCAGGCTCACCAGTGACCGACATCAGGCCACCAATCCCTTGCGCGATTTGATCCAAACCAGGACGACCCTTGTAGGGCCCGTCTTGCCCAAACCCCGATACTGAGGCGAGCACGATGCGGGGGTTGACCTTTTTTAATGACTCGTAATCGATACCAAGCTTATCTTTGACATTGGGGCGATAGTTTTCAACCACAACGTCGGCGTGCTCGACCAAGGACATAAAGAGCGCCAAGCCCTTGGGGTGTTTTAAGTTAAGGGTGATGCTGCGCTTATTGCGATGCGTGTTTTGATAGTCGGCGAATTGAGCCGAACCACCTGGCTTGTCATCAGCCTCGTCACCGGGCTGCTCGATTTTGATGACATTCGCACCCCAATCAGCAAACTGGCGAACGGCGGCTGGCCCTGAGCGCACGCGGGTTAAATCCAGAACGGTGAATCGACTCAGTGGTCCTGCGGCACCCATCGCACTACTCCTTTTCTTTCTTTTTGATGTAGGTTGTCCTACAACTTGGTGACAAGCTTACACCGTGTGACTGGGGTGCTGTCTAGATGTTTCGACCAAATAAAGCCCTTTAATCAATGGTTGCAAATGACGGTAGACTGATTCTCATCATTTGTTAGAAACGACTAAGGAAAACCGAATGAATCATCCTATCCGCATCAAAAGAATCGTCACCTGCCAAGAGGATGTTTTTGAGGCCAATGATGTGAGCACCAATGGCCGTGTGAGACGTGCTTGGGCCGCGGCGGTCATTGACAACCCAGCAACCGGTTTGGATGACATGGCTGGCCTCACGGATGTGGGCGAGACACTAGGCGTTAGGCTCGGTGAAATACTGCTCGATGCTATTCGCCCTGAAGAGGGTGAGCTTTTGGCATACGGCAAAAGTGCGATTGTCGGCGGTGGGGGATTGCTTGAGCACGGTGCTGCGGTATTGCACCCCAAATTAGGCAAACCATTACGAGCATTGATTGGTCAGGGCAAATCCATCATCCCCTCAACGGTCAAGCAGGACTCGATTGGCGCTTCAATCGATATTCCACTACATGCGGCAGACAACGAGTGGGACTTTGCGATGTTGGATGCCATCACGGCGATGGTGCCGGGTGCGCCCTTGAATCACGAGATCGTGGTGTTTGTTGCCTTGGCTAGGGGAGGCCGGCCAGCGGCTCGTATCGGCATAAAAGCCTAGGTTTGGGGGTTGAGTCAATCACGGGGGGAAGGGGCTCACGAGCACCCGCGTACTGGCCGTCAGTATTGTCGCGGGGTCAAAGCCTAGCTTGCCCTGCGTTTGAAGTGCAGCCGCAGAGGTGGCTGTTCCAATAGCCGCAGCCTGTTGCAAAGAACCGCCATTGGTTAGCGACCACAGTAAGCCACCCACGAAGCTGTCGCCGGCGCCGACCGTGCTGGTCACCGTGACAGCCAGGGCTTCTACTTTGAACGCAGTCGTGTCATTAATCATCAAAGCGCCCTCAGCGCCAAGCGTTAAAGCCACAACCTTGACTTGCGCCGTCTGGATGAGCTCACGCGCAAAAGACACACATTCAACCAGATCGGAAAAAGGCGAGCCCTGAAGGGTTTCGAATTCGGACAGACTCGGCTTGATGGCATCAACGCCTTGGCTTAAGGCTTGTTTCAATGGCACGCCAGCGGCATCAACCAAAATTTTTAGGTTAGGTTGTTTGAGCCGAGCGCGGCAAATAACTTGGGCATAAAAATCATCGGACAAACCTGGTGCAAGGCTGCCACTTAACACCAACCATTCTCGGGGCAGATTTTGTTCGATTTGAGAAAGAATTTGCTCAGCATCGAGCTCAGACAGTGTGGGACCTGGCAAAATAAAACGATATTCGTGACCGGTGGTGCGCTCATAGACCGTAAAGCACTGACGACTTTCTTCAGTGATGACAACGCTTAAGCAGCGAAGACCATCGTCTTTGAGGTGCCGTTCAATTTCTTGGCCACGATAACCACCAGTGGTCAGTAACGCTTGGACATCAGCGCCAAAAGCATGCAGCACTTGTGCCACGTTGATGCCACCGCCACCAACTTGCTCTTGCTCGGGCGCGCAACATAACTTTTCGTGGTCGATCAGCTGATCAACCGAGGTGGCAACATCTAGTGTGGGGTTCAGTGTGACGGATAAAACATTGTGCATGGCGGCCTAACAATTGTCGATTGGCAGCCATGCACTCATTATCAGGCGTTACCCGCGGCAGCCTGCTCTTTGGCCAAGGTTTTCTTGCGCAGGTGGCTGCGATACGATCCGAAGAAAGACCAAGCCAAGATGAGTCCAGAGATGATCAATAACCACATGCTGATGGGTCGATCAACGAACGTGGCCAAGTCACCGCGCGAGAGCAGCAATGCGCGCCTGAGGTTCTCTTCCATGAGCGGGCCCAAGATAAAGCCGAGTAGCAACGGTGCAGCCTCGAATCGCAGCAGCGTCATGGCGTAACCGATGATGCCAATGATGGCGACGACGTACAAGTCGAATGTGCTGTTATGGACGCTATAAACACCCATCATGATGAATACCAAAATCGCAGGATAGAGAATGCGATAAGGGATGTTCAGCAAAGACACCCACATGCCAATCAGCGGAATGTTCAAAATAACCAAAAAGATATTGCCAATAAAAAAGCTAACAATCAAACCCCAGAACAAGGTGGGCTGCTCGGACATTAACATTGGTCCAGGCTGGATACCGTGAATGATCAAGGCACCTAACATGATGGCCATGGTGGCGCTGCCTGGAATGCCCAGCGTGAGCGTTGGAATAAAGGCGGTTTGTGCTGCTGCGTTGTTGGCCGCCTCTGGCGAGGTGATACCTTCAATGGCACCCTTGCCAAAGCGAGAGGGGTCTTTGGCGATTTTCTTTTCGACTGCGTAAGCAATAAATGACGCGATAGCAGCACCAGTGCCTGGCAGCGCACCAAAAAATCCACCAATACCAGAACCGCGCAGCATGGGCTTTATGCTGTCTTTAACGTCCTTTTTGGTTGGCATCATCGAACGCATGGTGATTTTTTCAGTGATCTTGCCATCGCGCTTGATCGTGATGCTGTTCACAATCTCAGAAATGCCAAACAAACCCATGGCCAGACCGACCAAGCTGATGCCGTCCATCATTTCAGAGATGCCAAAGTCAAAGCGGGGTACCCCAGAGTTGATGTCCGTGCCAATGGTGCCCAGTAATAGACCAAACACCACCATGGACATGCCTTTGGCAGGCGACCCTGATGCCAGTGTCGAGGCAGAGATCAACCCGAGCACCATCAGCGCAAAGTATTCAGCGGGGCCAAACTTCAAACCGATTTCAACAATCGAAGGTGAAAACAGAATCAGTGCAAACACACCGAGCATGCCGCCGACAAGTGAAGCAATGGTCGTCATGAACAAGGCGACGCCAGCCCGGCCTTGTTTGGCCATGGGGTGACCATCAAGACAAGTCACAGCGTTGGCCGCCGTGCCAGGCAGGTTCAACAGTATGGATGCGGTAGATCCTCCATATTCTGCGCCGTAATAAACGCCAGCCAACATCACGATCGCAGCCGTTGGTTCAATGTGGTAGGTGATGGGTAGCAGCAGCGAGATGGCTGCCAAGGGACCGATACCAGGCAACACGCCAATAAAGGTACCTAGAAAAACACCAAAGAAGCAGTACAACAAAATGTTGGGTTGTAAGGCGGCTTGAAGGCCGATGTAAAGGCTGTCGAGTGTTTCCATGAGTTCGCTACCGTGATGTCTGTTTCTAGGGGTTTGGTGAGTGTTTTAGTAAGACCAAGGCCATACGGGTATCACCATACCCAGACCAAACGAGAAAATCAGGTAGGTAATGACTGCGATACAGACCGAAAGAATCAAGCGCGCTTTCCACTTGATGTCGCTGGCCATACTGCTCGCAATCACAGCAAGAATGGATGTGAAAATCATACCGAGTTGATTCAACAGAAAGGCGAAGACCAAAATACTGACCATTACCCAAACAAGACTCTTCCACTCAATTTTTATACTGGTGCCTTCGCGGAATAAGGCGGGAATTGCCACAAGAACACCTAGGGCAGCCAAGATAATACCCAGTACTGTGGGAAAGTATCCAGGACCCATTCTTTGCAATTCGCCGAAGTCATACTGTCTCGCATGAAGGGCAGCAAAAACGCCGATGGCAATCAAAGCAATGCCACCAATCAAATCACGTGTGTCTCTATTTTTCATGCTATCCCCTGACACGCATCTGTGTGCGCGCGATATTTGATTTTGCTTTCGATTCTATCTGAATCATGAGTGCTTTTATACAGTGCCGAACAACTCATGGTTGTTACCAACATGAATACTTGATGAATCTTAGTTTTGGTCATTCAATCTATAGGCTTCATCAAACCGCATGACCGCGTCAACGCCGACAACCCCTAGGCCTGCATGCTGTACGAGTAAAGGGTTGATTTCAGCTTCAAGCAAAGTGTCAGACAACTGACTCACCATTTTGGAAAACATGACAAGTGTACAAACCATTGCATCAATGTCCATCGAGGGTTTGCCCCGATATCCCATTAGCAAAGGCCATATTTTGAGTTGTTTAAGCAGCTCGAGTGATTGGGCTTTTGAAAGCACTTGATCTTTGGCTAAGATTGTCACAGCACTGTCTTGTAATAGTTCAGCAAGAACACCGCCTGCGCCGACCATGATGGTCATACCCAATGGATCTTCTCTGGCGCCCAATATGAGCGACACGGGCGCTTGCACCTGTGTCTGAATTAAAAACGTGTCGATCTTTAAGCCTTCCGTGCGCAAGATTTGCTCACGCATTCGGTCCAAACATGGCCCGACAGTTTCGGCTGTTTGATGCATTGCCACGCCACCCACATCAGATTTGTGCGTGACTTGATTGGACAGGATCTTTAGCACCACTGGACCACTCATAGGCTGGCATAAAGCGATTGCTTGCGTTGCCGTTTCAACGACCCAAGATGGCGCCATGGGGATGCCAAAGCTCGACAGCAAATCAGCGGCTTGTTTTTCGTTTAGTGTGCCGTGAAACACATCGGTGAATGCGACGCGATCGGTTAAGGTCACCATGGCAGGTAGTACTTGAGTCGCCCTCAAAAGGGCTTTTGAGGCGATGGCGCAACCCTCTGGTGCTGTAAAGGTCGGTACTTCGCGGGTTCGCAGTACATGCACCACGTGCGGTGCATGGGGGCTGACGAACGCCAAAATTGGCTTATCACTTCGTGGCAAACAATCGCGAATCGCATCGGCCACCAAGTCTGGCATGGCCAAGCTCGAAGAGCCTACCACTACCACCAAACCATCGTAGTCGTCACTGTCTTGGAGTACGCCAATGATGGCTCTGAGCAGCAGTGGGTCTAGTCCGGCGAGGGTCACATCAATGGGGTTACGATCGAGAATGGCTTCATCACCTTTTTGCAGTGCCCTTAATGCCGCGGCCGTGGCAAGTCCCGGCGCTGGGGTTTCGAACCCCTGAAACCCCAGGTTGTCAGCAATCAGTGTGCCTGCGCCACCGGTTGAAGTCAGCACCGCCATGCGTTTGCCTGAAAGTCGTCGTTGACTTTGCAAGGTGTCGCTTAAGTCCAGCAGATCGCTGAAGTTTTCTGCGCGAATCACGCCATTGGCTTTGAAAAACGCGTCATAGGCGGCGTCACTGCCTGCCATGGCGCCTGTGTGTGAAACGGCAGCACGTGCCCCTTCTTCTGAGCGCCCGACCTTGTATGCAATGATGGCTTTGCCCGCGTAACGGGCTTTAAGGCAAGCCACGCGAAATTTCTCAGGGTGCCGAATCGTCTCAACATAAAGTGCAATCACTTGAGTCGCCGGGTCTTCAACCAAGGCGCTGATAAAGTCAGCGATTTCTAGGTCGACTTCATTGCTAGTGGAAATCAGTTTAGAAAAACCAAGCCCTTGGGCCACACCGCGAGACAAGATCGCACCCAAAATGCCACCACTTTGAGACACCAGTGCGATACCCCCAGTTTGCTGCTTGTCAGACTCAAGCGCGGCGCTCGCCGAAAGCGAAATCCCGTCGGTCACGTTGACCAAGCCAATGGTATTGGGTCCCAACAGTCGCATCTTTCCCGCACTGGCCAATAATTCTTGTTGTAAAGCTAGGCCTTTGGGTCCAGTCTCACCAAATCCACTGGCCAAGATAATGGCGTACTGGGTGCCCATGGCGGCCAGTTCAGCCACTGCAGCGGCTACTCGACCTGCGGCCAAGAGCACAATAGCGACGTCAGGGGCTTCAGGTAATGCGCTGATAGACGCAAAGCAAGGCAGGTCTCCGATGGCGTTGACCTTCGGGTTAACTGGAAAAATTTTGCCTTTGAATCCATGTTTCAGTAGATAGGTGACGGGGCGCCCTGACGTTTTTTTAGGATCGGCAGAGGCGCCAATAATGGCCACGCTACGTGGGGCTAGCAAGTACTTGAGTGACGACATGAGTTAACTTTTTGTGGGCTGACTGACAGATTTTTCTAAAAAAGCGACCACAGCCGCATGGTGCTCTTCACTGGTGTAGCAAATGCTTTGGGCTTGGCTGCCCATGGCAAACACCTGCTGAGCGCTGAGTTCTGAGCTTTGGTTGAGAATGCCCTTGCCAAGTGCCAGCGCCGTGCTTGATCCAGCACCCAGCTCGCGGGCCCAGTGGGTGGCCTCTTCGACGAGGGTCGTCTCGCATGACAGCCGATCGGCAATGCCCAAGTTGATGGCTTCTGCAGCCAAGATGCGCCGCCCACTAAAAATTAGTTCTTTGGCTTTGGTCAGGCCAATCCGGCGCGGTAAAAAGTACATGCCACCACCATCGGGAATCAAACCACGCAGAATATAAGACCAAGTAAAGCTCGCATCAGGCCTGGCCATGATGAAGTCGCAAGCGAGCGCCGTGTCGGCACCCAGTCCAGAAGCGGCACCGTTGACGGCGGCAATGGTTGGCTTGGGCATGTTCATCAGCAATGTTTGAACTTGATGGACACGCTGTTGACGCGACCAACCATTGAACGCGACGTTACCCGGTGGGGCTGTCAGGCGTTGCTTCATGCCCGCGATGTCGCCACCCGCACAAAAGCCTTTTCCACGCCCGGTCAACACCACGGCTTTCACACTTGGATCACTGCCAACCTTGGTTAAGGCGGCAAGATATTCGGCGCGCATCTGGTCATTGAATGCATTGCGCTTGTCGGGGCGATTGAAATAAATGATCGCAATACCGTTGTCGTGCACCGTTTCAATGAATTCAGCCATTTGAGAATTACTCCGTTTATTTCGTGATGGATTGTCAGCGCAAGGTTCAAGGCCAAAGTCTAGTCAGGGGGATGACCGATCCCTATGGGACAATCCTGAGATTGATGTTAAAAGTTCCATTCAGTGGAACCATATAAATAACCGTGACAGACAACGAGCATTAAACACATGACAGCAGCACCTAGCCAAGCCAGTGACAACCGATCCCTAGTTAGGGGACTTGAGATTCTAAGAGCTTTTAAACCAGGCATTGATGTGTTGGGTAACAGTGAGCTTGCCGAACGCACGGGCTTGCCGCGCTCGACGATCAGCCGACTGACCGGTACTTTGGTGCGCGCGGGCTTTCTGCAACACGACACTCGAGTGGGTGGTTACCGCCTGCACGCAACGGTTTTGGCGTTGGCGCAAGCCATGCGCACGGGGTCTTACATTTTGAATCACGCCCACGATGAACTCGAGCGGGCCGCCCGCAAACTCAATGTCAATGTGGGTTTGGCGATTGCAGACCATGACGACATGATTTATCTGGATGCGCTTCGTTTTGGGCCAAACGCGTCTTTGCGCAAAGTGGTCTCAGGTCAGCGTGTTCCGATCGCGCTCACTTCACTTGGGCGTGCTTATATCAGCACTCAAAAAGACCAAGCGTTGCAAACCTTAATGGATCAATTAAAAGCACGGCATACACGAGACTGGCATCGGGTGCGACCGGAAATTGAGCACAGTATCGCGGAGGTGAATGAGTCGGGATTTTGTATCGTGAGTTGGCAACCAAGGGTCGTTGCCATTGCAACCCCATTGATATTCGAGCACGACCCGGTTCATATTCTGAACATGAGCCTATATACCGATCAGGAAATTGGAACGGTTAAAAAGAACCTGACTAAGCCGCTTATGGCGCTGCGCCAAACGGTCTTGGATGCGGTCAGCGCAGCTCGACTGGCTTAGCGGTAATTGTCAGCTTTTTTTGAATTGATATTTTTTCTCAGTGGCGGGCTAGTCAAACCAGTCCCAAAGTTCACGCGGGGTGAACATTTCCTTCTGAAAGTCGCTGCTTGAAAGTTGCTGGTCGAACCGTTAGCCGAGTGCTTTGAGCGCTTCGGTGGGCAGCATCGGCGCGCGCCCAGTTAATGGCTGACGCCAAGCCCAAACGCGTTTGGCGCAATCTGCTGGATGCCCCAAGGTCAACGGTCATTTGTTTGTGATTATTTGCCGTACCGAGCGTGTAGCTGTCCTAAAACATAGTCCAGTGACTCGACATCGGCGAATTTCATGTCCATGTCAAACAAGTTAGCCATGTGGGCTTGTTGGCTGCGATCACCACATGCGTCTTGGACCACGACGGCGCGAAAGTTATGCGAAAACGCATCCACGGCACCGGCTCGCACGCAACCAGAGGTTGATACACCGCAAACAATCAAGGTATCGACGTCGTCGTAGCGTAGGAAGGCTTCGAGTGGCGTCGAAAAAAAACAAGAAGGTTTGTTTTTTAAAATAATGCGATCTTCAGGTCTTGGTCCGTAAGATTCTGGCCATTGATCAGCAACAGGATCTTTTGCGTATTGAAACGAATCAGGATCAGATAGCTTGTAATTCCAAGCACCTCGGTAAACCGGATGACTGCGATCATCGCGACGGCTGTAGTAGATCGGTAGGCCAAGCTCACGAAAGGTGTTGGTCAGCTTCTCGAGTGCCACGATGAGGCTTTCCATCTCACGCCCACACATTGAATACTTGGGATCGACAAACATGTAAGTCGTGTCGATATTTAACAGGGCCGGTTTGCGTCCCATGCCGATGCGTTGGGCAAAGCCTGCCTTGCGATAGGTTTCAAGCTCGTCATCGGGCACGAAGCCTTTCCACTTCGCCAGTTTGTCGGCATCAACGTCTTTTGGTATTGGATGATTGCTCATGTTGTGTGTCCCCGAGTCTGATATTTTTGGGTGCTGCGAATGGCTGATAGTCGTTAATTTATCGACAAACCGATGGTTGGTTTATTCATGGCCGCAGTCGACACCTTGTGTGGATGTGTGTATAGCGCACGATTGGGTTGTATAGAAGGCGGTTGTTTGGGCGCGTTGCGATGTGGGTGTCGCAGGCACTCTTTCAAGGCGTTGGTCGAGCCCGTGGCGGGCTCGACCAGACGAATCAAATTAACGGGTTAGTTAATTTTGACGTTCGCGGCTTTGGCGACTTTAGCCCAAGTCTTGAGCTCTCGGTCGATAAATGCACGGAAGTAAGCAGGCGAACCACCCACTGGCACAGCAGCGCGTTTTTCAAATTGTGCAACCACTGCAGGGTTCTTTAAGACTTCATTGATGACAGCATTGAGCTTATCAACGATAGCCTTGGGTGTACCTGCGGGTGCCACCACACCATTCCATGACGCCACGTTAAAGTCAGGAAAGCCTGCTTCGGCCATGGTTGGCAGGTCAGGCAATTGAGACAAACGCTGAGGCGCAGCGACAGCCAAGGCGCGAACTTTACCAGCCTTAATTTGTGGGATGGCTGCCGTGGCTGTTTTAAAGCCACCCATCACAACACCACTCAACACATCATTCATGGCTGGGTTCGCACCCTTGTAAGGCACGTGTAGGTAGTCGATGCCCGCACGCAGTTTGAGTAATTCAGCTGCCATGTGTGGCGAGCCACCAGCGCCTGATGACGCCATGCTCAACTTACCCGGATTGGCTTTGGCCCAGGCCACAAGTTCGCCGGCAGTTTTGGCGGGGAAATTGGGGTTAACGACCAAAACACTAGGAGAAGTCATGGTTAATGCGACAGGCTCGAAATCCTTACGCGTGTCATATGTCAGTTTGCTGTAAACCGCTGGGTTGATGGCTTGCGCGATGGTTGCCAACAAGAGAGTGTAGCCATCAGGTTTGGCTCGAGCCGCCTCAGCAGTGCCAATATTTGAGCCGCCACCGGGTTTGTTATCGATCACGATTGGCTGGCCGAGAAGCTTTTCCATCTCAGCGCCAATCAAGCGCGCTACGATATCAGTGGCCCCGCCTGGGGAATAGGCAACAATCATCTTGATGGGTCGGTCGGGGTAGTTGCCTTGTGCATTGACGGCCAGTGGTGCGGCGATTGCACCTATCATGGCAGTGGCTGCTACTGCTTGAATGCCCTTTTTCAAGAAGCTTTTCATCTGTTTCTCCAGTTATGTTTTATCGGTCTGCGCATCAACAACACGCATACACGTAAGAACCATATCATTGAGGCAAGCAAAACGGGGCATGTCGGGCATAAAAATAGCGTTTGTCCCTACTGTGGATTACCCGAATAAAAAATCCTTGATGTGGCTGAACATAGATTTAGTTATCGAACTCGGGTGGGGGAATCTCGTCTTCTGGCGGGAGTTCTGGCTCGCTTAGTGCAAACGGTAGCAACTCGGCTAAGGTGGTCGCAACCTCAAACACTTCGCCTTCTTGATCGAGACGAACAAAGCGATCCAATGGGTCATCAGTGATTTGTATGGCCCACAAGAAAGCACAGTCATAACGATCGACTTCTATTTCTAGGCCGCCACGTTCTCCCAATACTCGCGATTCGGCACCACCGATTTGCACACGAACGGCGTCGTCTTCGACCGCGTCATCTTCGCCTAGCGCCCGACCAAAAATGACCCAGTCAGCCCCATCGGTGTTGCCTACTTCGGCCAAGACGGCAGCGCCCATGTATGCGCTGAGTGCGTCAGCGGTTTTGCCAAGCATTGCGAGTTCGGCATCAGAAAAGGTCAGGGTCGTGTTCATTGATTAATGGCCAGCTATTTTGTTGAAGCGGATGTCTTCAGAAAGGTCATCATAATTCACCAGAGGAACCATTAGAACGCCTACAATGCTCTTTTATCTTTCAAGCACTTCGCGAAGCAGAGGACAGATGGCTCAGTACGTATACACCATGAATCGTGTCGGCAAGATTGTGCCGCCCAAGAAACAAATCTTGCGCGACATCTCGCTGTCTTTTTTTCCAGGCGCCAAAATCGGCGTTTTGGGTGTCAATGGATCGGGTAAATCCACGCTGCTCAAAATCATGGCTGGTATAGACAAGGAAATTGAGGGCGAGGCCATTCCGATGCCTGGTCTGAACATCGGTTACTTGCCACAGGAGCCGGCTTTGAACGCTGAGCACACCGTGCGCGAATCGGTCGAAGAGGGTTTGGGGGCAGTCACTGTTGCCAAAAAACGTTTGGACGAAGTCTATGCGGCTTATGCCGAGCCTGACGCTGACTTCGATCTGCTCGCCGCTGAGCAAGCACAGCTTGAGTCAATCATTGAAGCTGCCGCCTCTAGTGGCTCGGACGATATCGCAGCACAAATGGAAATTGCGGCTGATGCGCTGCGCTTGCCACCATGGGATGCCATAATCGGCACGTTGTCTGGTGGCGAGAAGCGCCGAGTGGCCTTGTGCCGTTTGTTGCTCTCAAAGCCCGACATGTTGCTCCTTGACGAACCAACCAACCACTTGGATGTTGAGAGTGTCGATTGGCTAGAGGTTTTCTTAAAAAAGTTTCCCGGTACCGTGGTGGGTGTAACCCACGACCGTTACTTCTTAGACAATGCCGCGGAATGGATTCTTGAGCTTGACCGTGGTCACGGTATTCCTTGGAAGGGCAACTACAGCTCTTGGCTAGAGCAAAAAGACGCGCGATTAGCCACAGAAGAGGCCACTGAGTCGGCCCGCCAAAAAACCATTCGCAAAGAACTCGAATGGGTTCGCCAAAACCCCAAAGGTCGCCAAGCAAAAGCCAAGGCACGTATGGCGCGTTTTGAAGAGTTGTCGTCACACGAATATCAAAAGCGCAACGAGACCTCAGAGATTTTTATTCCTGTGGCAGAACGCCTGGGTAACGAGGCGATTGAGTTCAAAAACGTCAGCAAGTCATTTGGCGACCGTTTGCTCATTGATGGTTTGAGTTTTAAAGTACCGCCTGGCGCCATTGTTGGCATCATTGGCCCCAACGGTGCCGGTAAGTCGACTTTGTTTCGCATGATTGCTGGAAGAGAAACACCAGACAGTGGTGAAGTGGTGTTGGGTCAAACCGTTCAGCTGGCTTTCGTTGACCAGTCGCGCGAGTCTTTGCCGGACAACAAATCAGTGTTCGAGGCGATTTCTGACGGCGCTGATGTGTTGACCGTGGGCAAGTTTGAAATGGGATCGCGCGCCTATCTTGGACGCTTTAACTTCAAAGGGACCGATCAAAGCAAGCAAGTCGGCCAGCTTTCGGGTGGTGAGCGGGGTCGCCTGCACCTCGCCAAAACATTGCTTGAGGGCGGCAACGTGCTGTTGCTTGACGAACCGTCGAACGACCTTGATGTTGAAACCTTACGCGCGCTCGAAGATGCTTTGTTGGAATTTGCCGGTTGCGTGATGGTTATCAGTCACGATCGTTGGTTCTTGGATCGCATTGCGACCCACATTTTGTCGTTTGAAGGCGATTCTCGTGTGGTTTTCTTTGACGGCAATTACCAAGAGTACGAAGCCGATAAGAAAAAGCGTCTGGGCGAATCTGGCGCAGCACCCAAACGTATTCGTTACAAGGCACTCAAGTGATTGCCAGATTATCAGCCGAGCATTCGCTGCTATTGCTTGTCGATATGCAGACATCAATGATGCCTGCCATACCTGATGCGCAGGCGCAAATTGCCACGGCTGATCGTTTGGCGCGTGGCGCCAAAGTCCTGGGTGTGCCAGTGCATGCCACCGAACACGTGTCGGAAAAGCTCGGGGTCACGGTTCAGTCATTGCAACGCCATTTGAGTCTCTCACCCAACGCGGTGCTGCAAAAGCGTTACTTCGATGGTTGCCTCGAGAAAGCCTCAGCAGCCTTGATCCCAACGCAGCGCCGACAAGTGTTGGTTGCTGGTGCTGAAACGCATGTTTGCGTGATGCAAACGGCACTGAGTCTTTTGGATAGAGGCCTTGAGGTTTGGATCGTGACGGATGCGTGTGGCTCGCGTCATGCCAATGATAAAACAGCAGCACTCGATCGATTAAGCCGGGCAGGGGCCTTTCTTATCACGGCCGAGATGGCGTTGTTTGAATGGTTAGGTAGCGCCGACCATCTGCAGTTTCGGGACGTGTTGGCTATTATCAAGTCTCGCGACGCAGCCCTTTAAACGGCTTGGCGCGTCGCGAGTGATATGGCCTACTTAATCGGGTTGCATCTCGATTTTGACTTCAAGTACCTCAAGAGAACCTTGTCGCTCAAGGTTGACTTTGATGTCGTCGGGATTCACTTTGACATACTTTGAGATCACAGCGACAAGTTCTCTTTGCAGCTGTGGCAGGTAGTCGGGCGCGCTAACCGAGTCGCCACTTCTTTCGTGAGCCAGAATAATTTGCAGCCGCTCTTTGGCAACGTTTGCTGAAGTCTTTTTCTGGCCGAGCAGGAATGACAGAAAAGACATCACTTACCTCCGAGCAATCGCTTAAACAGATTAGGCTTGTTGTACTGCGTGAAACGCAGTGGCTTTTCTTCACCAAGGTAACGTGCAACGATGTCCGAGTAGGCTTCAGCCACATCGGAGCCTTTGATATGGATCGCTGGCAAACCTTGGTTAGATGCCTGAAGCACCGACTCTGATTCGGGGACAACACCAATTAGCTTGATGCGCAAAATGTCTTCAATGTCTTTCAGCGACAACATTTCACCGTCTTCGACACGTTTTGGGTTGTATCTCGTTAAAACCAAGAATTCTTTCACGCGTTCTCCGCCCAATTCGGCGCGTCGTGATTTTGAGGCAAGAATACCCAAGATGCGATCTGAGTCTCTAACGGAAGAAACCTCGGGGTTGGTGACCACCAACGCATCGTCAGCGAAGTAGGCGGCCAACAAGGCACCTGTCTCAATGCCAGCTGGTGAGTCACAGACGATGTATTCAAAACCCATGTCCTTCAGGTCATTGATCACTTTTTCAACGCCTTCTTTGGATAGTGCGTCTTTGTCGCGTGTCTGGGAAGCGGGGAGGATGAACAAGTTTTCTAGGTTCTTGTCTTTGATCAAAGCCTGATTCAGTGTGGCTTCGCCTTGGATCACGTTCACGAAGTCATAGACCACACGACGTTCGCAACCCATGATCAGATCAAGGTTACGCAAACCCACATCAAAATCAATAACAGCAGTTTTGTGCCCGCGCATTGCGAGGCCGGAAGAAAAGCTGGCGCTAGTCGTGGTTTTACCCACGCCGCCTTTGCCCGAAGTCACCACCACAATTCGACTCATGACGTGCGTACCCTCACTTTTTTGAAGTTCTTTTTTATTAACAGCCATCGTCAAACGGCAATAGCTTTTGGTGCAATATCGCTAACCGTATTGTCACACGAAGAGGACACTTATGGATGCCTTAGGGTGTACATAACCGAAATTAATACTGAATTCGTGCGTTTTAGTCAGCCAACGGATCCATGCGCAAAGCTTGGTCTTTTAAGTAGATCATCCCAGGCTTTCGCAACAGTGTGGCTGGCAGTGGTGAGTCAATCACTCGGTAGATGCCGGCAACAGCCACCAGCTCGGCGTCTAGTGAGGTTGTAAAGATCCTCGCTTGGGCATCGCCGCGCGCGCCAGCCATGGCTTTGCCACGCAAGGGGCCGTAGACGTGGATATTGCCATCTGCGATCACTTCTGCCCCGCGACTTACCACGCCCATCACGATGAGGTCAGCCTGGCGGGCATAAACGCGTTGGCCTGAGCGTAAGGGCCCTTCAATGACCAATGTGGGCGCCGCGCTCGCTGTGGCGTGTGATGGCCTCTCACCACTGGGCTTGGCGGGCTCAGCGGCGCTGGTGTTGGCTGCTGGCAGTGGCGTTGCGGCTGCCACTGGCTCGGACACTTCGCCAGCGGCTTGCGGTGCGGTTGTGGTGCGGCTGGTGTTGGCTGATAACTCAACGCTTGCCAAGCCTTTGTCTTGAGCCTGAATCAGTACGTCGCCTTGAGCTACCACGCCAATGACTGGCAGATTGTGTGCCGAGAATGCCTCTAAAAGCGTATCCCAGTCGATGGATTGATCGACTTCGGTGGCATCAATCACAACCGCTTCGCCAGCAAAGAAGCCACCTGCTTCAGCCATTCGTTGGTTCAGCGAGTCAATTAATGTCGCGGTGTCGTTGGACTTTAGCAGCGCTCTGATGGTGTAGAGCGAGGCACTTTTAAATTCGAGCGAAGAGAGGTCAGCAGTCATGGGTGGTTAAGACGAACGGGTCGCCCAATTGTCCTTTAGGGTCGTGATGCGATTAATGACAACATGGTCGGGTCGGTTTTCAACGCGATCGGGGGCGAAATAGCCAAGCCGTTCAAACTGCCAAACATCAGTCAAGGTCTGTGTACCTGGTTCGAGCCAGCCCTTTACCGTTTGCCTTGACTCAGGGTTCAGGTGCGCCAAGAAATCCGTGTCACCAGCATCTGGGTAGACTTCTGTAAACAGTCGATCGTACAAATGGATGGTTGCTGCAATTGCGTGTTTGGCACTCACCCAAGTCACCGTGCCTTTTACTTTGATGGCGTCTGCGCCGGGGGTGCCGCTGCGTGTATCGGGTAAGTATTCGGCGTGTACTTCAATCACGTTACCGTCTTCATCTTGAACACAACCTATGCAGTTAACCACGTAGGCATATTTTAACCGCACTTGGTTGCCCGGGTAGAGCCTGAAGTACTTTTTCGGTGGTACCAGCGCAAAATCTTCGCGCTCGATCCAAAGCTCGCGGGTCAGTGCAAAGGTGCGTTGCCCGAGATCAGGGTGATGAGGGTGAATGAGCGCGTGACAGGTTTCTTCGTAGTCATCTGGTAGGTTGGTAATCACCAACTTCAATGGATTCAAAATGGCCACACTGCGTGGTGCTTTGGGATCCTGGTCATCGCGAAGGGCTTGCTCTAAGCCGCTATAGTCGATACGTGAGTTGGCCTTTGAGACGCCTGTGCGCTCACAAAACAGACGAATCGACTCGGGTGTGTAGCCGCGCCGGCGCAAACCCGCCAACGTTGGTAAGCGAGGGTCATCCCAGCCACTAACGTGATGGTCTTTCACGAGCTGCAGCAGTTTGCGCTTGCTGGTCACGATATAGCTCACGTTCAGTCGTGCGAATTCATATTGACGCGGCAAGGGGCGAGCCAAGCAACCCAAATCAGCAAGGGTATTTAGCGTCCAATCATAGAAAGGACGTTGGTCTTCGAATTCGAGCGTACAGACACTGTGAGTGATGCCTTCAAGTGCGTCCTCAACAGGGTGCGCCCATGCGTACATGGGGTAGATGCACCAGCGGTCGGCCGTGCGGTGGTGGTGCGCGTGTCGAATGCGGTAGATGACAGGGTCACGCATGTTCATGTTGGGTGATGCCATGTCTACGCGAGCTCTCAGTGCCAGTGAGCCGTCGGGATGCTGGCCGTCGCGCATTTCTTCAAAGCGGGCCAGTGACTCGTCAATCAGACGATTTCGCCACGGACTGTCTTGGCCAGGCTCGGTCAAAGTGCCTCGTGTTAGACGCATTTGTTCTGGGCTTTGTTCGTCGACGTAGGCGTGCCCCGATTTGATCAACGCTTGGGCAAACGCGTACATTACATCAAAATAGTCACTGGCGAAGTAAAGATGACTTTTGCCTTCTGACTGCCAATCAAATCCAAGCCACTTGACGGCATCCATGATGGCGTCAACGTAGGCCTGCTCTTCTTTTTCAGGGTTGGTGTCATCAAAGCGCAGATGGCAAACGCCATCATAGGCCGCAGCCAAGCCAAAGTTCAAGCAAATACTTTTGGCGTGCCCAATGTGTAAAAAGCCATTGGGCTCGGGCGGAAACCGTGTGCGTATGCGCGCGGGATCTAAATCGGCCTGTGCCAGTGCTTGCGCCAAAACGGGTGGCGTGGCCCAACGCTTGCCTTCAAAGCGGTTTGCTTTTAAGTCAGTTTCAATGGCGTGGCGCAGAAAATTGGAGGTCGAAGCCTCCCCATCATGGGGCGTCATAAGCAATTCTTAAGAAACGTGTTGTAAAACGCGGATACATAAAGTCACATTTTGCCACGTCCGGTCTACACTTACGCCGATATGCAAATTAGTCACTCAATATTTATGCAAGCCCAGCTTGGTTGGGCACTCTTATTATTCCAAGCCCTAATGGCGCTTGGATTGGGTTTGGTATGGCTTTTGGCGATTTGGCAGTGGTTGATTGGCACCTCAAAGAGACCAACGCATGTCCCTGCCTACGAATCTTGGTTAGGGGTGTTCGCAATGGTTGCGCGAGCAGGATTCGGATTTGGGCTGCTGACCCTGGTGCTGGTGGCTGTTGGCTGGTCAACGCTATTTGAGCGTGCGGGCAACGTGCTGGGCCCTTTTATGCTGGTCGTCACTGCTGTTGCCTTTCTCACCAAAACCACCGTCTTTAGCGTCATGATAAACGGCCGTAGTCACGTCAGTGAGGCGGTCTATTCATTCAGTACGCTGGCAACCGCCTTTGGGTATTCCTTAGTCGTTGCGGGTTTGGTGGTGATGGATGCCTGGTTGCGAGATCCCGCTGGCGCGAGTCTCATTGATGGGCGATTCCAAGTGCTTGAGCTGCGGCCGATTTTCTTCAATCAACAGGTGGGTTTACAAACCCTTTTAACGGTTTTGGGTGCCACGCTATCGACAGTGGGTTGGATGATTGGCCGTCAGGGCTTGATATCGACTGCGCCTGGGTTTTCCGCCAAGCCAATGCTTATCCCAGCATCGCTCTATCGTTTCTTGTGCGGATTTGGGTTGTTGGCTGCCTTGATCACACTCGTTGCTTTGGACCAGACGGTCACTCGAGTGGTATTGCATCACGGCTCACTGACCGATCTGTTGGATGGAAACCTTATGGCCGAACCCGTGGGATTGTCCACTGGGTTTGCCATGGTTGTGACGGCAAGGATTGTTGCCTTTTTGTTGCTGATTTATGCCATTTTAATCGTGGTGGCTTGGCTTTATTCAGAGGTGGCACAGAGTGCTCAGCGCATGCGCAAACGCCTGGCGGCTGGCTTGCTTTTGGTGGGGCCAGCGATTTGGGCAGGACTTTGGTCACTGCTGTATTTGGGTAAGGGCCGTGATGTGGTGGTTGGGCACTTGGCGTTTGATGATGTGGCGAGCGCACCGTCGATGAGCGTCTTGTGGGGCAGCGCCTGTCTTTTGCTGATTGCATCCTTAGCGTTGTTGGTTGCCCTTTGGCAAAGCTTGGCAGAAAGCGTGGCGCCTGCCCGTTTGCCCTCTAGCCCGAGTGCGGTGCCATGATCGAGTACTTGTCAGCCGCCATGGGGTTAAACCCGACTGATCCTTTGTTCTGGATGCCATTGGTGGTTAGCGCTTTCTTTTTGCTGGTAGGCACCAGTGTGGTTTTGATGGATGGTTTCGGCCTGGGTGTTGGCATGTTGTTGCCCTTTTTGTCTGCCAGTGACCGCCATCGCGTGCTTGATCGGCATGAGCCTTGGCAGGCCAGTACCAACGCTTGGTTGCTGCTTGTGCTGGTTCTTGTGATGGTCGTGTTTCCCTTTGCGTGGGCGGTCTTGGCCAACGGGCTGTACTTGGGCTTTTTATTTTTGGTGACGGGCTCATTGTTGCGTGCTTTGAGTGACAAGCGCTACAAAAACCGCCGCAGTGATCGTCTTGTCGGTTACTGGGTGTTTAGTTTGGCGAGCTTGCTGGCCACTATTGGCTATGGCATTTTGTTGGTTGGTTATATCGCTGGGTTGCAGTGGCGTTTGGATTTGTGGGTTTTTGTGCTGCTGGTGTTGCTGTCCGTGGCCATGTCTTTCTTCTTGTTGGGTTGCACTTGGCTGGTTTCTTGGTCGCAAGGCACGCTGCTGGTTAAATCTGCAAGGCTCGCTCGATCATCTGCACGTTGGACCGCTGCTGGAATGGTGGCTGTCTCTTTGACCTTGGGGTTAACGAATCCAGCGGTTTTTTACAAATGGACCCACGCCAGCTTTTTAATGACGGGTGCTTTGTGGTGGTTACTGATGTTGGCGGCTTTCGTGTGGCTTGAGATCTGTTTGCGTCATTTGCTGGCAGCGGCCACCCCTAAAAGTAACCGTATTCCTTTGTTGTTAGCCATGCTTTTGTTAATCCTCATGATGCTGGGCTTGGCTTACAGCGTTTTCCCATTTGTGATTATCGATGAGATGTCGATTTGGGATGCGGTCGCCTCACCGGCGGTGCTGGAAACCGCATTGATTTGTATTTTGGTGCTGATACCCGTTGCGCTCGCGGTTCATGTTGGTCGGTTTTATCGATTAATGACGCAACAATCGGTTAGTGCCAAGAAAGTCGCTCAAGCGCAGGTGGCCGTGAGTTGAAACCTGCGCCCGAAGTCGGTCATGACGTTTTGTTATCACCCAATAAGCGCGAAGACACACCCGCGCGTGAACTGTTGCGCCGGGTTTTTGGTCATCAGTCCTTTCGTACGCCCCAAGCCGAGGTCATAGAACACGTTTTGGCGGGTCGCGATGCCTTGGTTTTGATGCCAACAGGTGGCGGCAAGTCCTTGTGTTACCAGTTGCCCGCATTGCTGAGGCCTGGCGTGGCTGTGGTGGTGTCGCCTCTTATTGCGCTGATGAAAGATCAAGTCACCCAGCTTTGTGCGCTTGGCGTACGCGCGGCGGTTCTGAATTCAACCCTGTCGTGGGATGAAATGCTGGACGTTGAGCGCTCGCTCAAGCAAGGTGCGTTCGACTTGATCTACATGGCGCCTGAAAGATTACTCGGTGAACGCATGTTGCAGTTGCTAGAGCAGATACCGGTGGCGTTATTTGCCATTGACGAGGCCCACTGTGTCTCGCAGTGGGGCCATGATTTCCGGCCTGAGTATCTGGGCTTGTCGGTGCTGTCGCAACGTTGGCCCAATGTGCCACGCATTGCGCTAACTGCCACGGCCACTGAGCAAACGCGGCAGGAAATATTGGCCCGCCTTGGGATGCCCGCCGCCCGGTCGTTTGTGACGGGCTTTGACCGCCCCAATATCTTTTATCAAGTGGCGGAAAAAGACGAGATTCGAGCACAATTGTGGCAATTTATTCGCCATAAGCATCGCGGTCAGTCGGGCATTGTTTACTGCGCCTCACGTCAACGCACCGATGACCTGGCGGCTTGGTTAGTGAACAAAGGCCTCACGGCATTGCCTTATCACGCCGGCCTCGATCGCGAAACGCGCACCAAACATCAGCAACAGTTCCAAGAAGCACCAGATGCGGTAATGGTGGCCACAATTGCCTTTGGTATGGGGATCGACAAGCCCGATATCCGTTTTGTGGCGCATGTGGATATGCCCAAGTCTCTAGAGCACTATTACCAGGAAACAGGCCGTGCGGGTCGCGACGGCCAAGCCGCGAGTGCATGGCTGGCTTACGGTTTGAATGATGTATTGCAGCGGCAACGCCTGTTCTCAGAGGTAACCGATAACCCCGCCAATCAGCAGCGTATGGTTTATGCCTTTGACACCATGGTGTCGTTTTGTGAGTCGATTGAGTGCCGGCGTCAGCAACTGTTGGCTCATTTCGGTCAGTCGTCTGAGCCGTGCGGCCACTGCGATAATTGCTTGAATTCAGACGCTGTCGAAGACGTCTCTGAGGCTGCCCAGAAGATGCTCTCAGCCGTTTATCGGCTCTGGCGTCAGCGGGGTCAACGGTTTGGATCTGGCCATGTCATCGATATTTTGCGTGGTCGTAGCACGGCACGGGTGAGCTCGCTTGGCCATGACTCATTGTCGGTGTTTGGCATTGGGTCTGACTTAAGCGTGGCGCGATGGCGTCAGTTATTGCGTCGATTGTTGTCGGAGCAGATGTTGGTGCTTGACGATGAAGGTTATGGCACCTTGGCGTTAACCGAAGCCAGTGTTGCGGTTTTGAAGGGGAAGCAGCGTCTTTCAATGCGCTGGGGCTGAGTCGGTTGATCCCATGCGCCCTGGCGCTTGATATGCGGTCTTAGGGTTGCTCGCTTGGCGGGCTAGACGGGGGCGTTAGTCCCAAGTGGCGCCAAGTCGTCTGTGTGGCCATTCGGCCGCGGGGTGTGCGCTGTAGAAAACCATTTTGAATGAGATAGGGCTCGATCACGTCTTCGATGGTGTCGCGCTCCTCACCTATGGCAGCTGCCAAGCTTTCGACGCCCACGGGGCCACCATCAAACTTGTGGATGATGGCTTCTAGAAGTTTCCTATCCATGATGTCTAGCCCGAGAGGGTCAACTTCAAGCATGCTCAGGGCTTTTGAGGCGATGTCTTGGCTGATCACGCCATCGGCCCGGACTTGGGCAAAGTCGCGTACCCGTCTGAGCAGACGGTTGGCAATTCGGGGCGTGCCGCGTGCCCGTCGTGCAATTTCAGCAGCACCGAGTTCGTCAATTTCTGCGTTCAATAGTTTGGCGTTGCGTTTGACGATGAGTGCCAACTCATCGTGGGAGTAAAAGTCGAGCCGCGAGACAATCCCGAAGCGATCGCGTAGTGGGTTAGTCAACATGCCCGCGCGGGTGGTGGCACCGATGAGTGTGAAGGGCTGTAAATCAAGCTTCACGCTACGGGCAGCCGGTCCTTCACCAATCAAGATGTCAATCTGAAAATCTTCTAAAGCAGGGTAAAGAATTTCTTCGACCACGGGCGACAAGCGATGGATTTCATCAATAAAAAGAACGTCATTTCGCTCGAGATTGGTCAGAAGTGCTGCCAAATCACCGGCGCGCTCCAATACGGGGCCTGAGGTTTGGCGCAAGTTCACGCCCATTTCAAAGGCGACAATGTGTGCTAGCGTGGTTTTGCCGAGACCTGGCGGCCCAAAGATCAGCACATGATCAAGTGCCTCGGCCCTATGGCGCGCCGCTTCGATGAAGATCTGCAGCTGTTCGCGAACGTTTTGTTGACCGACGTATTCCGCCAACGCCTTGGGTCGCAGTGCGCGTTCGACCGACTCTTCAGTGGGTGTTCGGCTGACAGGATCGACCAAGCGTTCGGCGGGCTGTTGTGAGGAAAGGTTATCTGACTGTATGGCCATGGGTTGATCATCAAATGATCATGGGTTAGGTTCATATCAATCGTACACTATGACAACGTGTAAAACTCATGACACGAATGTCTCATTGTTATTTAAAGGGCAAGAAAATAATGGTTCACTCGCCAACTGTCGCTTTAAAGCCGCCAACCTACGCCGATGTTGAGCGCGCTGCTCAAACCTTAGAGGGAGTCGCGCATCGAACCCCTGTGCTGACCAGCCAAAGTTTGAACAAGACGCTCGGAGCTGAGGTGTTTTTTAAGTGCGAATCCTTCCAGAGAACCGGTGCTTTTAAGTTCCGTGGGGCTTATAACGCGCTATCTAACCTGTCGCCTGCCCATAAAAAAGCGGGCGTGGTGGCTTATTCTTCGGGTAACCACGCACAAGCCATTGCGCTTTCGGGCCAGTTGCTCGGTATTTCGACCACGATTGTGATGCCCCATGATGCGCCTACTGCCAAGCGGGCGGCCACAGAGGGCTATGGCGCGCAGGTTGTGCTTTATGACCGGTACACTGAAAAGCGCGATGAAATCGCGGTGCGATTGGCTGAGCAACATGGCTTGGCTGTGATACCACCTTTTAATCACCCTGATGTCATTGCGGGTCAAGGCACGGCAGGTAAAGAACTGTTTGAGCAAGTCGGTGAGCTCGATGCCTTCTTGGTTTGCATGGGCGGCGGCGGTCTTGCGTCAGGTTGTGCCTTGGCGGCCAGTGTCTTAAGCCCGTCTTGCGAAATGTATGGTGTCGAGCCAGAAGCCGGCAATGACGGACAATTGTCATTTCGGAGTGGCAAAATCGTTACGATTGACCCGCCTCGGTCTTTGGCTGATGGTGCCGTGACCACCGCGGTTGGTGATTTGACCTTCGCGATCATGCAAAAGACCTTAAAAGATGTCTTAACCGTGAGCGACCAAGCGTTGGTCGAGACCATGCAGTGGTTTGCTCAGCGCATGAAATTGGTGGTTGAACCCACGGGTTGTTTGGCTGCTGCTGCCGTGATGCAAGGTGCATTGGCCATAAAGCCTGGGATGAGGGTGGGTGTATTGGTTAGTGGCGGCAATGTTGATTTGGCGTCGTATGGGCAGTTACTTGCCGGTTCAATTAACGCCAGTTAATTGAACCGGAACTGAAGGTGAGGGCAAGATAGGAGATTTTTCAATGCGAATATTGGTTGTCGGTGGGTCTGGGTTTATCGGCCAAAACGTGGTGGGTAAGCTGGTATCACAAGGTGACACGGTTTACGTGCCCACGCGGCGTTTGACTCACGCGCGTGAGTTGCTCGTCTACCCAACAGTCACGGTTTTGGTGGGTGATATATTCGACCCAACCACTTTGAATGGCTGGGTTAAGGACGTCGACGCGGTGGTGAATTTGGTGGGCATTTTGCACAGCAAGTCGGGTCAGCCGTATGGACCAGATTTTGCGGCGGTGCATGTGGACTTACCCAAGCGCTTGGCGCAAGCCTGTGTGGATAATGGCGTTACGCGGTTTGTTCATGTGAGTGCGCTTGGCGCCAGTGAGCAGGGCAGTAGCCAATATTTACGCTCCAAAGCGGCTGGTGAATTGGCGATTGCCAACATTGCGAGGGCCAACCCCACGCTTTGCACCACCATCTTTAGGCCATCAGTGGTGTTTGGACCTAACGACAAATTCATGAACCTGTTTGCAAAGCTCGCCAAAGTGTTCCCCGTGTTACCCATGGCTGGTAGCCGCGCCAAAATGCAGCCCGTCTTTGTGGGTGATGTGGCGCAGGCGGTGATTAATGTGTTGAAGTCAAAGCATTTTTGCAGCGCAACCTTTGATCTGGCGGGCCCTACTGTCTATACGCTTGGCGAGTTGGTTAAGTTGGCCACTGAGTGGAGCGGGCGAGCTCGCCCCGTGATAGATTTACCGATGTCACTGGGTCGGTTGCAGGCATTCATTTTTGAGTGCTTGCCTGGTGAACCCTTGATGTCACGCGATAACCTGGACTCGCTGCAAACCGATAATGTGAGTTCAGCACCGATGGATCCAGCGCTGGGCATTGTGCCCACAGCGCTAGAGACGGTTGCACCGAGTTATTTGCGTCTGTCGTCGTGAACCGTGACTTAATTGTCTAAATTATTTAAATGGAGCATTCATGGCCCGTATCCCTTACGCCGATTTAAACAACCCTGAAGCCAAACCGCTGGTCGACCAAATCATCGCCGAGCGGGGTGACATCTTGCATCTCTATCGGATGTTGTTGCAAAGCCCACCCGTGGCTGCGGGCTGGTTAAATTACTTGACAGCCATTCGCCAGAAATGTCAGCTCTCAGGGGCTTTGCGTGAGCTTGTCATCATGCGCGTGGCGCAACTCAATGGCGCACCCTACGAGGCAGACCAACACCGTCCGATCGCGCTTAAGGAAGGCGTGAGCCAAGTCCAGCTCGATGCACTATCAGAGTGGTCTTTGCAGCCAGAGGTGTTTGATGACACACAGCGTGCCGTTTTGGCCTACACTGATGCCATGACCAAGCAGGTCCATGTGCCTGAGGAAATCGCACTTGCCGTACGCGAAAAATTTGATCATCGCCAGCTCGTTGAGTTAACCGCAACCGTTGCGGCCTACAACATGGTTTCTCGTTTCTTAGAAGCCATGGCCATTCACAGCACTGACGATCCCAATAAATAATGGTCGTGGTGGCAATTCACAACCGGTTAGCGCGACAATGCTTTTAGCGCTAACCGAATACCCTCAGAAACATCGACGCTTTCTGCCAGGCCTTTGACCGCACCGAGCGACTCCTTCTCTGAGTAGCCCAAGGCCGTCAAGGCTTGAATAATGTCGGCTTGGCTGCTTCGAGCCGCGCCAACGGCACCTTCTGCCAGTAAGTGGCTGCCAAACTTGTCTTTGAGCTCTAGCATCAAACGCTCGGCTGTCTTTTTGCCGATGCCAGGAATCCGGGTTAAGCGTCCTGCTTCTTGCATGGCAATGGCCTGAGCCAAGTCACTGACTGACATGCCAGATAAAACCGCCAGGGCCATGCGGGCACCAACACCGGTGATCTTGATGAGCTCACGGAAAGCCCGCCGCTCTTGCTCGGTGGCAAAACCAAACAATAAATGGGCGTCCTCGCGGATCACTTGGTGAGTCAGTAGCGTGACTTTGCTGCCCAGTTCAGGCAAGTCATACAAAGTCGACATGGAGACTTCAAGCTCGTAGCCGATGCCGCTGACATCAAGCCCAACGCGGGGGGGTGACTTTTCAAATAAAACACCCGTGATACGACTGATCATTCTTGGCCTCTTGAGGTGTCTGTACTGCGTAAGCGACCACCACGCGAGCTTGAGCGCGAGGAGCGGCTCGCTGCGGTGGACCAACCTTGGTCATTGAGCGCGGCTAACATGGGTGCCATGTGGGCGTGACATATGGCGCACGCCAAAGCATCGGCAGGATCAGTGTTAGGAGTGGCGTTCAAGGACAATAGTCGTTTGACCATTTCCTGGACCTGTTCTTTGGCGGCTTTGCCATGGCCAACAACAGACTTTTTGATTTGCAATGCCGTGTACTCATGCACGACCAAACCGCTGTCTGACAAAGCGCACATCGCTGCGCCTCGGGCCTGACCGAGCAAGAGTGTGGATTGCGGGTTGGTGTTGACGAACACAATTTCCAAGGCGGCCACATCGGGCTGGGTATCGCGCGCGACTTCGCGCAGATTATCCAAGATTACTTGCAGCCGTTCGGGCAGACTGGCATTGCTGGGCACGACGATCGTGCCGCTCATGACATAGTTGAGTTTTGAGCCGCTGGTGTCGATGACACCGAATCCCGTTCGCCGCAATCCAGGATCCACCCCGAGTATTCTCATGATCGTCTGCTGGGACTAGTGCCGGAAATGCCGCATGCCGGTCATCACCATCACCACGTCGTGTTCGTTAGCCGCGGCAATGACTTCATCATCACGCATGCTGCCGCCGGGTTGAATCACGCACGTGGCACCCGCATCAACCACCACATCAAGACCGTCTCTGAATGGGAAAAACGCGTCAGAAGCAACCGCGCTGCCTTTCAAATCAAGCCCGCCGTTGGCCGCTTTGATGGCTGCAATCCGGGCGGAATCGACGCGGCTCATTTGCCCAGCGCCCACGCCAAGTGTCATGCCTTGCCCAGCAAAAACGATGGCATTTGATTTCACAAACTTAGCCACGCGCCAAGCAAACATGAGATCACTCATCTGTTCATCAGAGGGCTGACGCTTGGTGACGACCCGTAACGCTTTTTCGTCCAGCAATTGCGAATCGGGTGTTTGGATCAGCCAGCCACCACCTACGCGTTTGACATCAATGTCGTTTTGATGATGACCCATGGGGACTTCAAGCACGCGCACATTCTTTTTGTGCTGCAAGACAGCGAGCGCCGCCCCCTCAAACCCAGGGGCCAGTAACACTTCAACAAATTGGGCGCTGACTGCTTCTGCCGTGGCGGCATCGATCGGTCGGTTAAAGGCAATGATGCCCCCAAAAGCTGAGGTGGTGTCTGTGCGAAATGCTTTTTGGTAAGCGCCATAAACATCATCAGCCACCGCCACACCGCAAGGGTTGGCATGCTTGACGATGACACAGGCCGGTTGATCAAAGCTGCGAACACAATCCCAAGCCGCGTCAGCGTCAGCGATGTTGTTGTAAGACAATTCTTTGCCTTGCAACTGATGGAAGTTACCGAGCAGGCCAGCCGCCACGCTAGGGTCACGGTAAAACGCAGCCACTTGTTGTGGATTTTCGCCGTAACGCAAGGTTTCTTCACGGTGCAGTTGAAGCGTGAGAGTACGTGGCCATGTTTGTCTTTCAGGCGCTTCGTTTTGTATCGGTTCGGCCTGTGCCAAGCTGCTGAGGTAGGCCGCAATGGCGCCATCGTAGGCGCTCGTGTGGGCATAAACCTTGGTTGCGAGCGACAATCGCAAACCAAAGCTTGTTTGGCCATTGTTTTGATCCATTTCGTTGATGACTCGGCTGTAGTCGATGGGATCAATCACAACCGTCACACCGCCAATGGTTGTGCCGTGATTTTTGGCAGCGGCACGCAACATGGCGGGACCACCGATATCAATGTTTTCAATGGCATCTTCAAAGGTGCAATCGCGTTTGGCCACTGTCTCACGAAAGGGGTAAAGGTTGACCACCAATAAGTCGATGCGATCGATGTCGTGTTGCTTTAAGGTTTTGAGATGCTTGGGATCATCGCGTCGGGCCAACAAACCGCCATGGATTTTGGGGTGTAGTGTTTTAACGCGTCCATCCAAAATCTCAGGTGAGCCCGTATGAGTGGCCACTTCGATGACGGGCAAACCAGCCTTAGCCAGTCGTTTGGCCGTGCCACCCGTGGACAGCAAACGCACACCACGAGAGTGCAGGGCACGTGCAAAATCAACGACCCCGGTTTTATCGGACACTGAGATTAAAGCGGTTTGAATTTTCATGAGTATGGACAAGTTATAAAGAATTTAAAGAGAATCGATCTGTTGATGCGTGATGCGGCTAGCTTTCTAGAAGATGATGTGTCGCTAACTTTTTGCGTAAGGTGTTGCGGGTGATACCAAGCAGTTGTGCGGCTTTCGATTGATTGCCTTGTGCGCGATTCATGGCGGTTTGCAGAAGCGGCTTTTCCACACAAGACATCACCATGTCCCACATACCCGTGGGTTCAATTTCTCCGAGGTCGTCTAAGTAGACTTCAAGGTTTAAGCGCACTGACTCATCGAGGGGTGTAATTTTTTTTATCATGGGTCTTTCGCGGTTCAGGCAGCGATCTTGTTGTTTAACGAATCGGGGGCATCGGCAATGGTTTGATTAAACCACTTTGAAACGGCGGATGCCTGCTGTGCTGTGCTGTCGATGGCGTTAATTTTGTCGACCATGGTTTGGCCACCTGGCAAGTCTTTCATATACCAGCCAATATGTTTGCGCGCGATGCGAACGCCTGCTGTCTCACCGTAAAACCGGTAGTGGTCATCAAGATGTGTGAGCAGGTGGTCATGGATTTCAGTCAGCGTTATCGGCTGATGGGTTTCACCGGTCCTGAGGTAGTGATCGATTTCACGAAACAACCAAGGACGCCCCATCGCCGCGCGACCAATCATGACGGCGTCGGCACTGGTGTAGGCCAACACTTGTCGGGCTTTCTCAGGGCTGTCGATGTCACCATTGGCAATCACAGGAATTTTAATTGCCGCCTTAACAGCCTTGATGGTGTCGTACTCGGCATGGCCCTCGAACAAGTCGGCGCGTGTGCGCCCGTGCAATGTCAACGCGGCTATGCCCAATGATTCGGCCAGCTTGGCGATGCGCACAGCATTGCGGCTGTAATGATCCCAGCCGGTGCGAGTTTTTAAAGTGACAGGTACATGGTGTACGGCACACGCTTGGACCACCCGATCGATGATCCGTTTGACCAGGTCTTCGTGGCGCAACAAGGCAGAGCCCGAGGCGGCCTTACAAACCTTTTTGACAGGACATCCCATGTTGATATCGATGATACGCGCGCCTTTGCCAATGTTAAAGACAGCGGCTTGGGCCATCATGTCGGGATCAGCACCAGCGATTTGCACCGTGATGGGGTCTAGCTCGCCGTCATGGTTCAAGCGTCTTGATGTTTTAACGCTGTCCCATAGGGCTGGGTTACTCGCGGCCATCTCGGATACCGCGTGACCAGCCCCCAGCCTTTTACAGAGCTGACGAAAAGGACGGTCGGTAACCCCTGCCATGGGGGCAACAAACACGTTGTTTGGAAATGTCCACGAGCCAATTTGCATGACGCCATTGTATAAGACACCGATGCTTGGCGCGATCACGATTGCGCGATTGCGTGATTTACTGACGCAGTCCTTGCATAAGGTGGCGCGCTAAGGGCCCACGCAAGGCAGGCAAGGTGTCTAGCGCCAACAGAGCCAGCCCTGCACCATGCTCGACCACAGACAGGCCGGTGGTAAAAATGCTCGACATGGTACGGGTCAAGTTGACCGTCAGGGTGCGGTCGTATTGACGCAAATTGGCATAGATGGCCAGTGATCGGGCTGGATCGCGGCTGCTTTGCGCCATCCAGTCACGCAGGCAATGGGCCAGTGTTGCCACATCTCTGAGTCCGAGATTTAAGCCCTGCCCGGCCACGGGGTGCAAGGTTTGGGCAGCGTTGCCGACGTTGACGATGCGCCCTTTAACGGGTGCTGGATCAACGCTCTGATAGAGGTCATAACCTTTGAAGTCCGACAAGACTTCAAACTGGCCCAGACGATCGCCAAATGTTTGTTGCATGGCATGGGCCAAGGCATCAGGTTTTAAGCCCAGAAGGGCTTGGGCACGGTCGGGGGCGCAACACCAGACGATCGATTGAGAGCCGTGATGGTCGGGGTGTGGCAAAACGGCAAGGGGGCCTTCACGGGTGAATCGCTCAAAGGCCCAACCAACTTTGGGTTGGCTCACCCGCGCAACACCCAGTAAAGCGACTTGCGAGTGTGTTTCTTTGGATGGTGAAAGGGCAGGCTCTGTTTGCATCTGGTGATTCATGCCATCGGCTCTAATCACCAGTTTGGCGGTGGTTCGAACGTCACCGGTGGTGACAATCACGTCATCGCCGTGCTGTCGAGCCGTGGCAGGCTCACCAGTGAAAAGAGTAACGCCGGCTTGGCTAGCGGCTTCTAGCAATGTTTCATGTAACTGGCTATAGCGCAGCACATGACCCAGTGACGGTACGGCAAAGTCTTCAGCACGGATTAAAGTACGACCGAGCCGGCCCTTTTGTGAGACATGGATGGTGTGAATTGAGGCCACTTGGGTGGGCCAAGCGTTCAAATCAGCCAGTAAAACCCGACTCCCCTCATTGATCGCAATCACCCGAGTGTCATTTGCCACGGTTCGGTCATAACGGGTGTGTTGTTCGGATTGGAACAAAGCCACGCGGGCCGGATCGGGTGCTAAGCGCGCGAGCAACAGGGCCAACGCGCTACCAGTCGGTCCGCCACCCACAATGGCAACATCAAAATTCGTGGGGGTTTTTTGATCCAACGCAGTCATTTCGCACTCATCGGGCTATTGTCACTTCATTAAACAAAGGTCATTGTTAAGAATACGTGATTTCCAGTGGGCTCGGCATTAAACTCTGGCCATGAATATGACTAATTCGCCACCTGCCCATCCCGTTGCGTCGACTCAAGACGCTGAAACCACCACTGACACCAATACTGACACCAACACTGCCGCTGCTGAGATGTTGAACGAACCCACCCCTTACCCATCGACTGTGGTCAAAAGCAAAGTGCTGGCGGGCCTCTTTTCTTTTTACGGTGGTTGGTTTGGCGCTCATTGGTATTACTTGGGTCGCCCTAGGCCTTGGCTACTGACGGTGTTGGCGGTGGTGATGTTTGCCATTGCCTTTCAATCAGAGGTTTGGTGGGACAGCCCAGCGATTTTTGTGGTGTTTATTCCAGCCGTGGCAGGGTTCATTGAAGCCATCGTCTTGTGTTTGAGGTCCGATGAAAATTTTGATGCGCGTTACAACCCTGGATACAAGCGGGTCGGGCACACCGGCTGGGGCCCTATCTTGGTTGCCATATCAGGGTTGTTGCTCGGTACCGTCCTGATGTTGTTCGGGATTGCGCACGTGGTTTTACACATTTGGACCCGCATGGGGTTGCTTGACGGCCTGAATTTTTAGCGTGCCCCTGCGCTCATCAAGTCTTCAATGGCCGCACGTTCAACGGGCACACCACGGGTCATGAGTTCGCAGCCTTGATCGGTGACGAGCGCATCATCTTCAATGCGTATGCCAATGTTCCAAAACTTCTCTGCAACATGTTCAGTGGGCCGGATATAGAGACCAGGTTCAATGGTCAGCACCATGCCGGGTTCCAAAGGCCGCCAATCGGGCTCTTCGCAATCAAGCTCTGTCAGCCGATAAGGACCCACATCATGGACATCAAGCCCCAGCCAGTGGCCGGTTCGGTGCATGTAGAAAGGTTGATAGCTTCGGGTTTCGATGACCTCAGCCAGCGAGCCTTTCAAAATGCCCTCGTCAATTAACCCTTGGCAAAGCACGTTGACCGCGGCCTCGTGGCCGGCGTTAAACGACGCGCCAGGTCGGGTCAGGCTGACTGCGGCTGCTTGCGCTGCTAAGACAATATCGTAGAGTGCGGCTTGTGGCCCCGAGAAGCGGCCATTGGCGGGGAAAGTGCGGGTGATGTCTGAGGCGTAACCGTGCAACTCGCAACCCGCATCAATCAGGATCAAGTCACCGTCTTTAATCGTGCTGTGGCCGGCCCGATGATGCAAGACGCAGGCGTTGGCGCCCGTGGCCACAATGGTTTCGTAGGCCGTGTCTTGTGCGCCACTTTGAAGAAAGACGCGCAGCAGCTCAGCCTCAAGCGCGCGCTCAGCTTGCCCAGTTTTCACACGACGCATGGCCTCGCAATGACCCTGTGCGGCGATGTGCGCGGCTTGGCGCATGATCGCTTGTTCGTGGCTGTCTTTGACCAGACGCTGGCGACTCAACAGTGGGGTTAGGTCGATCCAGCGCCCAGGCACGTCGCGCATGCCCCGTGACTGTTGTCGCGCTGTCGTGACCCAACGCTGCAGTTGCATGGGTAAGTCAGCAACCGCTGCGCGATGCAAGGGTGCAAAAATAGCGGGCGCACCCACTAGCGCATTTGGCATCCATTCAGACAAGGCATCGATCGGGTGCGCTTGATCAAAACCAAAGGCTTCGTTGGCGGCCTCAGGCCCCCAACGCACCCCATCCCAGATCTCGGTGCTTGGGTCTTTGGGTTGACAAAACAAGCTGCATTCGCTTGATCCATCAGCGCGGGCTACCATGGCCAGCCAAGCCGTGGGCTCAGTAAAACCTGTCAGGTAATAAAACTGACTGTCAAAGCGAAAGGGGTGAGGGTTTGTCGCATTGCGTAAACTCGGCTCGCCGGTCGGTAAAACCGCGACGCCGCCGCCTTGGTCGTGCATCCATTGCAAAACGCGCGCGCGTCGCGCCTGATAGACATGGACTTCGTGGGCGGGGGATACTAGGCTCATGGGTTGGGTCACTGTCAAGCTTTTGATACTGTGATACTACAATCGTAATCCGTTGTGTGTTGCCACAGTTGAGATTCTAAAGGGTTGTTGGCATGGATTTGTTGAGTTGGTTGGTCCCTTGGGAGTTTTCTCCGACGCTATTGCTGTGTTTTGCAGTGGCCATTTACTTGTTCTTGCGCGGGCAACGGGTTCACCGCGTCAGCACCGCGCGCAAGGTCTTCTTCTGGACTGGCTTGGTGTTGCTTTACCTGTCCATGCACACTTTGCTGGACTACTATGCCGAGCGCATGTTCTTTATGCACAGAATTCAGCATTTGGTGCTGCATCACCTGGGGCCTTTGGTTTTGATGGCAGCCTACCCGGGATCGGTCATGCGCGCTGGCCTGCCGCCGGCTTGGCGATCGGCACTGCGCCGCTTTAATCAAACACTACCCGGGCGGGCGCTGATTGCGGCACTGACGAACCCCATCTTTGTGCCGGCACTGTTTGTGTTTTTGGTCATTATTTGGCTGATCCCTTCCGTACAGTTTTATTCCATGCTCGATTGGCGCTTGTATCGGGTGATGAACTGGTCAGTCGTCATCAGCGGTTTCATGTATTGGAATTTGATCCTTGATCGTCGCCCCTCGCCACCCGCAGCCATGTCACCAGGCGGTCGGGTGATTTCGCCGATCGTCACCATGGCCCCTCAGATGGTGGCCGGCGCCGTGATTGCTTTCACTGAAAAAGACTTGTATCCCTTGTTTGACTTGTGTGGGCGAGCCATCCCGATGGAGGCGGTCACCGATCAAGCCATTGGTGGCTTGACGATGTGGATTCCAGCCGCAATGACTGAGGTTGTGGGATTGTTGGTGGCGCTTAAAACAGTGATGCGGCTATCGGCCAAAGGGCGGTGGGGCAACGGCTTGGCGCCGTCGACGCGTCAAGCGCTAGAGGCGCAAGACGCTAGGAACGCGCAGGCCGCCCAAGAAGCACATGACAAACGAGGCGAGCAGGACGTCGTGGTTGCCACACAGCCACCGGCAACAGCCGCGTCGGCTCTAACATCGACGCCCAATAAAGCCCCAAGTTAAGTGAACCCAGCGCTGAAAAAGCCTAAGCGAGGGTTCCCGCGTTGGGGCTCCAAAATGAGGTTATGGCTTTAAATTGTGATATTTGCGGCCGATCGCCACGGTGGCCGCGAACATCCCGGCTTTGCTGCCGCAGTCGTATCGAATGCCGTCATAGCGGTGAGCGAACACGGGTTTTTCGTTTAAGAGTGAGGCAATACCATCGGTGAGTTGAATTTCGCCACCCGAGCCGGCTTGGGTGCGGCGCAAGTGGGCAAAAATTCGCGCATCTAAGACGTAGCGCCCGACCACGGCTAATGTTGACGGTGCGTCGGCGGGGTTGGGTTTCTCCACGATGCCGTTCACGCGTTCGGTGAGCTCGTCAATGCGGTCGCTTGAAACAATACCGTATTTGTTGGTGTCTTGGCGTGGCACAATCTCGACCCCTAATATACTGCCCTGATGAGTGAGTGCAGCGTCAATCAGCTGGCTGAGCACCGGTTGGTCAGCATCGATCAGGTCGTCGGCCAGCAATACCGCAAAGGGCTCATCACCAACAATGGGCGCTGCTGTCAAGACCGCGTGGCCGAGTCCTAGTGGGGCGGATTGACGAATGTAGATACAATTGACGTGGCTGGGCAAGATGTCTCTAACAAGTGAAAGCAAGGCATGCTTGCCTTTGCGCTCAAGTTCAAGTTCGAGCTCAGGCGCAGCATCAAAATGATCCTCAATCGAGCGTTTGCTGCGTCCAGTCACAAAAATGAGGTCTGTTACACCGGCTGCCACTGCTTCTTCGACGGCGTATTGAATCAAGGGCTTATCCACGACGGGCAGCATTTCTTTGGGCATGGCCTTGGTGGCTGGTAAAAACCGAGTGCCCAAACCGGCGACAGGGAAGACCGCTTTTCTGACGGGACGCATAATATTTCCAGGAACTCTGATGAAGAGTCACTATCATAAGCCAATGAGCCCGCAAAACAGTATTCATCGAAACCTTTGTGCCATCACGCTAGTGACAGCAGCGCTTGGGTCTTATTTTGCGTCGCCGGTGCAGGCGCAACCGGCTGGCTTGCCCTTGATTGGTGCGGTTTCCTCGTCTGAGTTGTCGCCCGCATGGGAACAGCGTCTGGGTGACTCAATTATTGCGCAGGGCCGTCGCGATCCGACGTTTGTGCATGATGCTGAGCTGAATCAATATCTCAACGACATGGGCCACCGCTTGGCACAAAACGTCCAGGGGGGTGCACCGCGAATCGAAGTGTTTGGTGTGCGCGACTCGGCCTTTAATGCCTTTGCCATGCCGGGCGGCTACATTGGCATTAACACGGGCTTGATTGTGCAGTCTGACTCAGAGTCGGAATTGGCGGGCGTGATGGCCCATGAAATTGCACACGTGTCACAGCGCCACATTGCGCGCGGCCTGACACAAAGCCAGCAAAGCAACACCCTTGCCATTGCCAGTGTGGCGGCTTCTCTTCTGGCGGCACTCGCGGGAGGCATCGATCTGGCTGCAGGGGTCGCCGCATTTGGACAGGCCGCCGCCATTGATCAGCAATTGGGGTTCTCACGGTCTTCCGAGCGTGAGGCTGACCGAGTGGGGTTTCAAATGCTCAACCAATCAGGCTATGACCCCAAGGGCTTGCAAGATATGTTTGGCAAGCTGATGCAAGCCTCGCAGATGAATGTCAGCCGCGCAGGGACCAGTTACCTGAGCACACACCCTTTGAGCATAGATCGCATGACTGACATGCAAAACCGCACGCAACTCTCGAGCCGTTCGCGTGTTCCAAACTCTGATGCCTTTTGGTACATGCGAACCAAATCAATGATCCTGCAAGCGACCACACGTCAAGCACTGACGCGAGTGGTGGACCGCCTGCAAAATGACGGTCAGAAGTTAAAGGGAGCACCGCGCTCGGCGGCCTGGCTGGCTTTAGCAGAGCTGGCCATGCAAAGGGGGCAGTTTGACGATGCGCAGCGCTTTTTTGGTTATGCCAAGCAAGGCGTGTCGAATAACCCCTACTTGGCGCGGTTGGGCGGTGCGCTGGCGTTGGCTCAAGGCCAAACCAGCCAAGCCTTAACCTTGGCTGATCAGGCCTTGTCGCGTTGGCCCAACCAGCGATCTTTGGTAGAGCTAAAAGCCCAAGCCCTAGAAAAGTTGGGCCGTCATGCGCAAGCTGCCAAGTTTTTGGACCCCTATACAAAAAAGTGGCCAACCGAAGTACCACGCCTTTTTGAGATGATGGCTCAAAACTTGGTGGCAGCCAATCAACCGATTGCCGCTCGTGTGGCGATGGCCGAATTCTACGTTCTCACGGGCGCTTTTCCAGCAGCCATGGCGCAGTTGCAACAAGCTCGAGCGCTAAGCGACAGTTTTCATGAGAAATCCAGACTCGATGTCACCATCCGTGCTTTGACCCAACGCATGGATGAAGAGCGTGAAGTGCTTGAACGCTTCGGTGGTTGAAGCTGATGCGGTCCCAACCACTGCCTTTGGCTGCCAATGGTTGTCTATTGCCAACTACTGAATAGACTGAAAGAAACGAGCCAGTTGGGCGGGTAGCCAGTTCAAGTGCCCAGGAAATCCACCGGTCGTGAAACCCACATGCCCACCTTGATTCGGCTGGTGCAGCGTGACGCTGGCGCTGGCATCTTGGGTGCCTGGCAAAGACGGCTCAGGAATGAAGGGGTCGTTGCGTGAATTGATCACCAACGTTGGTAGTGTGATGTAACGCAGCCATGGCTTGCTGGATGCTTTTTCCCAATATTCTTGAGCATCTTTGAAACCATGCATTGGTGCGGTGTAGACATCATCAAAATCGCGCAGCGTTTTGGCGCGGCTGAGACGGGTGACATCAATGGCGCCTGGAAAGCGAGTGGCTTTTTCCATGGTTTTGGGGCGCATTGTGCGCAAAAAATGACGGGTATACAGCTGACGGCATATCCAGTCTTGGCTTAGCTTGTTGCCTGCGGCCACAAGGTCCACGGGCGCTGAGATGCTCACCGCGGCTTGTAGTGTTGGGTTTTGCCCAGGGTGCTCGCCGAGGTATTTCAACAAAGCATTACCCCCCAGTGAAACGCCCACAACATGCCATTTGGCAAGTGGTGATCGTTCCAGGGTCGCTCGCAGGATAAATCCCACCTCATCGCTATCGCCCGAGTAATAAGCGCGCGCCAAACGGTTTGGTACGCCAGAACAGCCTCGGAAATGAGCCAAAACCACCAGCCAACCTCGGGCACGGAAATACTGCATGATTGATTGCGCGTAGCGGCTTGTGCTGCTGCCTTCTAGCCCGTGCAGCAATACTAGGGCTGGGGTGTCACCCATCCCGGCAATGATTTGGCGATCGTCGTCATTGATCCAGCGAACCGCAGCCGAGCGTCGCGGCAGTCCCTCAGTTTGAATGGGCTTATTGCTTGGGCTCGTGACAATGCCAGGCGCGCTCCAATCGAAATCCAGAAAATCACCGTCAGGCGTGTCAATACGTTCGCGTACAAAACGAACCCGATTGGTTGGGGCGAACAACGCCCCATAAAGGGTCTGTAAATGGCCGCCCGGTAACCAACGGGGGCTTGGGCAAGGCGAAGAGTCGATTAAGGCCGTCAAGGCGGTATACCTGCTTTAGTGAAGGGTGCCAGGGGTGTCATGCAGGTCGATCGCGCTGGCTTGCTGTGGGGCTGCTGACGCATGGTGAAGAACCATTTTCCAGCCATTGGTGCCTTTGTGAAACACATTCGTGGCATAGCAATAAGCGTACTCGTCACCTTTGGGCCCCTGTGCGCTGATTTGTTCAACGAGTGTGTGCGTTGCACCCACCATGGTTTGAAGTTCAATACTTTTGGATATCTGGATATGTAGAGCACCGTGCCTCAAGATTTGTTCCCAAGATTCCCTCACTGCTAAATGACCAATGAGACGCAACCCGCCAGGGTGCACGCAAACAATTTCCTCATCATCGGCCCAGACTTGCATCAGCTGTCCCACATCGCCGCGTGCCAAGGCCTCGTAGAAGGCAAACTCAGCTTCTTTAGCGCTAGCAAACATCGGTGCGATTAATGACCATGACCAGGGACGACCGTGCCGGGGGCGAGGGTGTAGACCGTCGAGCAGTACGGACACTTCACCGTCCCTGTCTGTGCGATGTCTAAAAAGGAGCGTGGGTGCATGCTCCAAAGCGGCGCTTTGTCGCCAGGGCAATGAAGTGGCAGGTCTTGCGCAGTCACTGTCACTGCTTGTGAGCTCAGGTTAGACCCCTCAGGTGTGAGTGGTGCGTTGTTGCCAGAAACAGACTGATTCATGCCGTAAATTCCGTATGTAAAAAATGTCTTGTCAATTGTACCAAGGGGGACACTACAATCTTGTTAAATATTCTTCAGTGCGTGCGATGCACGACAAAAGTGCCCAGGAAGTTCAGTGTCAGAGTCTCCCAACCCTAGTTTGCAAGCCGAAAGAAAAAAAGCCATACGCGAAGGTTTGACAGCAGTCAGGCCTGCGCTAGTGGCGACTTTTACCTGGGGGTTGGTGACTGGGGTGGCGATGGTGAAGTCCGGTTTGACCGAGAACGCCGCTATTGCCATGACGCTTTTGGTTTACGCGGGCTCGGCGCAACTCACCTCATTGCCGCTCATTGCCTCAGGTGCCCCGCTTTGGCTCATTTTTGCAGCCGGTCTGATTGTGAATTTGCGGTTCTTGATTTTTAGTGCCGCTCTTCAACCTTACTTTAGGGACTTGCCTTGGTTTAAGCGCCTGGCCTACGGTTACTTCACCACCGACATGTCGTTTGTGTTGTTCATGCCGCGTTTCGGTGACGCCACCCATAAAGGCACCCATTATCAACGGTGGTTTTTCTTATCCACGATCACTCCTGGTTGGCTCACATGGCAGAGTTCTTCGCTGCTAGGCATCATGCTCGGTACATTTGTGCCCACATCATGGGCACTAGATTTTGCGGCCGTTCTGGCTTTAATGGCCATCACCATTCCTTTGGCCAACAGTCGACCGATGTTAGTGGCCATGTTGGCGGCGGGCGTGACCGCTTGGGTGGCGCAGCCTCTGCCATTGCGTCTAGGGCTGTTAGCGGCGGTAGTGGTCGGCATTGTGGCGGGCATTTGGGCTGAAAAATCGTTTAAGAAGGCCAGACCCTAATGCCAACCGACTGGTTGCAATCTGACGAATGGTACACCTTCGGTGCGATTGCCTTGCTGGTGCTTTGTACGCTTCTGACGCGCACCACCTACCACCTCTTTGGCCATCGCATCCCCTTGGGTGATGGCGTGCGCCGTGCCTTGCGATACGCGCCAGCTGCGGCCTTGACAGCCATCATCGTGCCGGCGTTGCTGCCTTGGTCAGCGCAAGCTTTCACCGCAACCATCGATGAAAAAATAGTGGCTGCGCTCGTGGCTATCTGGATTTATCAGCGCACGCGCAATAATTTGGCGATGATCTTGGGTGGCATGGCCGTGTTTTGGGTGGTGCGGGCCATTTTTGGGTAGTTTGGGTAAAAACACCACCAGAACTGCTGTAAACCGTCAGTCCTTCCTTTAGTTGCAGTACACTTTGTTTTGATTCTTTAGTTTATATCGATGATACCTACACAAAGCACACCCGAAAACACTGGTGCACCTGACAGTGCTATCCCAGAAGCCGCCGAAATTCAGGCTCTCCCATCCTTTGAAACCCTTGGTTTGCATGAAGCAATCCTGAGAGCGGTCAAGGACACCGGATACACCACTGCCACGCCGATTCAAGCTCAGGCCCTGCCTGTTGCCATGGCGGGTCAGGATGTGATGGGTGCTGCTCAGACGGGAACCGGTAAAACAGCGGCCTTCACGCTACCGATTCTGCACCGTTTGATGCCTTTTTCCAGTGCCAGCGCGTCGCCCGCGCGTCACCCGGTGCGTGCGTTGATACTGACGCCCACCCGCGAGCTTGCCGATCAGGTCTATGAAAGTGTGGTCCGCTATGGCAAGCACACGCCATTGCGCGCGACTGTGGTTTTTGGGGGTGTGGATATCGCCCAACAGAAAGTGGCTTTGCGAAACGGTTGTGAAGTCCTGATTGCGACACCAGGTCGCTTGTTAGACCACCTGACACAAAAAACGGTCAATTTGTCGCAAGTTGGGATTTTGGTGCTCGACGAGGCCGACCGCATGCTCGACATGGGATTTTTACCTGATCTTGATCGCATCATTCGTTCGCTACCCGATAGCCGGCAAACGTTGTTGTTTTCGGCCACATTTAGCAATGACATCCGAAAGCTGGCGCGTACCTACATGAAACACCCTGTTGAGCTCGAAGTCGCTCAGCGTAACGCCACGGCAGACACGGTTACCCAGATTGCTTATCCCGCCCAAGGTGATGAAAAGCGCGCTGCCGTGGTTCATTTGGTGAAGTCGCGTCGATTAAACCAAGTGATTGTGTTTTCAAACACAAAAATTGGTACTGCTAGGTTGGCACGACAACTTGAAAAAGACGGTATTCGCGCTGAGTCCATCCATGGTGATAAGACCCAAGCCGAACGCATGAAGGCACTTGAGGCCTTCAAAGCTGGCGAGCTCGAAGTACTGGTGGCCACTGATGTGGCGGCACGCGGCTTGGATGTGGCTGGCATTCCTTGTGTCATCAATTACGACTTGCCGTATAACGCCGAAGATTATGTTCACCGCATTGGTCGCACGGGCCGCGCGGGTGCCTCGGGCGATGCCATCTCGTTGTTTGCGCCAAACGAAGAAAAGTTACTGATCGAAATCGAGAAGCTAACGCGCCAAACCATGGCACGCGGCGTCCTCGACCTGCCCAAGGCAGAAGGTGCCCGCCGCTCAAGTCAAAGCAGCAGCGATAGCGCATCAGGCGCAACTTCGCGTGGTGCAACCAGCGTTGCTGTCAGTGCCCCATCTGGTGAAAAAGTTGCTGCTACCAGTAGCCGCAGTAGCAGTAGCAGTCCTAGCAGCCGTCGGCCATCATTTGGCCGATCAAAGCCACCGGTTGACGAGTTTTTTCTTAAGCCATACGAGCCCTCTTCGACGGCATCAACCAGTCGTGCACAAGCCAACAATCCGGTCAAAGACAAAAACAAGCCTGCCATTGGTTTGTTGCTCGGTGCCCGCAAGCCACCTACCCCAGATAGTAATCAGTCTTAGGGCTATTCGGTTTGCGACATCAAGCGCTGTCGCACGTCGGGCAGTTGGGTGCTAACAGGCGTGGGGTTTGGCTCAGTGGCTAAGGTTTCAAGCAAGCGTTCAAGCTGGTTGATGTGTGGCAGCATGGCGCCAAAAAACTTTACTTGATCACGCGCTTCGATCAAAATCGTTGGGAAATCTTCCACGTCCTCATCGCCAAGCAGCTCTGGATGGTCTTCGATGTCAGCCCAGACAAAAATCGTGTCATTCAACGTCTCGGCTAGCGCGGCCAGTTTGCTGCGGTAAATACCGCAGGTGTCGCACCATGCTGCACAGAAGCACACCACCAGTGTCTGATCGGTTAACAGCCGCTGTTTGAGTTGATCGCAATCGGGCAAGAAAAGGGTCATGGGTGTTACACAGTCATTAGTTTGTCTATCATAGCGATGTTTATCACTGAAGCGAATAATCTCTGCCCTATGCCTGCCACACCAACCCCGCCACACGCAAACAGTGCCGCCTTGCTCAGCCGCGATATTGGCTTAGCGTTTTGGCGGGCGCTCAAATCGCAGTGCCATCCTCGGATGATTTTTGCGTTGTTTTTACCGGTCATGGTTACGATTGTTTTGGGCATTGTGTTGTTGTGGTTTGGTTGGACACCATTGACTGAGTGGTTGTCCTTGCAGCTCACCGAATCAGCGGTACCTGGCGCTATAGAGCCGCTAATTAGCACCACCGCTTTTTTGGCGCTAAAAGCGTGGTTGGTCCCGATAGCAGCCTTCATTATTCTGATGCCGGTGGTTGGTATTGTGGGTTTGGCGGTGGCTGCCATTTGGGTCATGCCCATGGTTTTGGCGCACGTTGGCCGGCGTGATTATCCCGATGTCACCCCAGAGGGTCGTCACGCTGTGGTTCTTAGCGTTTGGAATGCCATCTGGGTCAGTGTGCTGTTTTTGTTTGGCTGGCTCATTACCTTACCGTTGTGGTTGATTCCCCCTTTGGGTCTGGTGCTGTCGTTGTTTTGGTGGTCGTTTGCATTCTCCCGAATGATGCGGGTCGACGCGTTGGTTGACCATGCCAGTCCGTTAGAGCGTAAGGTGCTGTGGCGAGACCGTAATAGTGGGTTTTGGTTATTGGGGCTGGCATGTGCTGTGTTGAATTTATTTCCGCCGGCGTGGGTGTTTTTACCTGTTTTTTCTGGGTTGGTTTTTTCTCATTATGGTTTTGAGGCCCTGCGACAGCTTCGGCAAGCGCCCCAACCACCGTTGGACTCGGCCATGACGCTCGAGTCCATTTCTCACCGTTAAATCGACAAGGTAAAGCAAATGTCAGACAAAGTATCTGAAGTCGAAATGTCACCTGTGCGATTTGGCATGATCATCGTTGGTGATGAAATCTTGTCAGGGCGTCGGCAAGACAAGCACTTTTCTCAAATGCTTGAATTGCTGTCAGCGCGTGGATTAAGCCTGTCTTGGTTGCGCGTATTGCCCGACGATCGTGCACTCTTGACGCAAGCGTTGCGTGAATCGTTTGCCAGCCAAGAGATTGTGTTTTGTTGCGGTGGCATTGGCGCCACACCTGATGACCATACCCGGCAAGCGGCTGCCGCGGCCTTGGATCTGCCGCTGGCACTACACCCCGAAGCTGAGCGTGAGATCACGTTGCGCTGTGCCGAGATGGCTACCACTGGCCAAGGCAGCGCTGACATGACTTTGCCAGAAAACCAGCGCCGCTTGCAGATGGGCACGTTTCCATTGGGCGCTGAGATCGTGCCCAACCCATATAACCGAATCCCGGGGTTTCATATCAATCGGCACACCTTCGTGCCGGGCTTTCCCGTCATGGCTTGGCCCATGTTGGCCTGGACGCTAGACAATCGATATGCCGAGCTGCATCATCCTGTGTTGCAAGACGAGCAATCTTTCATTGCTTTCGATATTCCTGAGTCGCGCATCACCCCAACACTTGAAGAAATTGAGCAGCGCTGGCCCAAGGTCAAGGCCTTTAGTCTGCCATCAATGGGCGAAGATCGTCGAGCCCGCCACATTGAGCTTGGTGTCAAAGGCCCCAATGAATTCTTACCGGATGCGCTGGCGTTCTTGCGCCAAGAGGCCCAAGCCCTCGGGGCGACCCTTGAACCGACCATCTCGCGAGCGGGCAATCCGGTGAGTTAAAGGACTTGGTTTTTTTGGGGATTGCTCGGCCGTATCTCACCATTGCCCTGAGTAGTCTTTCGCGAAAGCCTTGTCTTTTTGGTGGGCATTTCATATTATGATTGGGTTTTGTTGCAGTGCCGCAAATCCCAGTTTTTTTGGGTTTGCGTCGCCAGTCGGGAGCCAAACCGTGCCAAGAATCAAATCGCCAGCGACACCAGCGCCAGGTTTTGCAGTTGATGCCAGCGCTCAGAGTCATGCCAGCGGTATGGCCATACAGGTCATTGAACGTGCCACGCGTCTCTTAGATGCTTTGGCGAGTGAGTCCGATCCTGTCACGCTAAAGTCATTGGCACAAACAACCCAACTGCACCCATCAACCGCGCATCGCATTTTGAATGACTTGGTCTTGGCTCGGTACGTTGAGCGAGTCGATAGCGGTCTTTACCAACTCGGCATGCGTTTGCTTGAGCTCGGTTCGTTGGTGAGGGGCCGCTTAAATGTCAGAGAAGCAGCCGTTGACGCCATGCAAGCATTGCATAAGCTCACGGGGCAGACGGTTAATCTCTCCATTCAGCAAGGTGATGAGATTGTCTATGTCGACCGGGCTTGGAGTGAGCGCTCGGGTATGCAAGTGGTGCGCGCCATTGGTGGGCGAGCACCGCTACACCTGACATCGACAGGAAAGTTATTCTTGGCGGCCGCTGACCCACGGCATGTGCGTGCTTATGCCACGCGAACTGGTTTGGCTGGTAACACCCGCAACAGCCTGACGGCCTTCGATGCACTAGACCGTGAATTGGCCTTGATACGGCGTCATGGTTACGCACGCGACAATGAGGAGCTTGAGCTCGGTGTGCGTTGTATCGCGGCAGGTATTCACGATGACACGGGCCGGCTGGTCGCGGGCTTGTCAATTTCTGCGCCGGCTGAGCGCTTGCAAGACGGTTGGGTTCAGCGCCTGGTTGAAACTGCCCAAACCATTTCTGAAGCCTTGGGATTTGAGCCGGCACGGTCGGGGCATTGAGCGCGCTTGGGGGGTGAAGTGAGGCGTGATCCCAGATTATTTGTGCAGTTCACAAATAAAAGTTGACAGACCCAATATAAAGACTAAAATAACAATTGTGCAGTGCAACATTTTGCACCCAATGAACAAGCAGTCCGACCCAACAACCGGAGATTAAAAATGAACCAGCTACCCAAAGAAATGCTCGAATCACAAAAAGCAACCCTCGAAGCCATGATGGCTTTCCAAGGCACCGTGTTCGGTGGTTTTGAAAAGCTCGTTGACTTGAACTTGAAAGTCATGAAAGCCACAATGGACGAAGCCTCACAAAAGACCCAAGAAGCCATGGGCATCAAAGACGCGCAAGAAGCCGTTGCCATGACCTCAGGCTTGATTCAACCGTCGGCTGACAAAGCCGCCGCATACAGCAAGCATGTTTATGACATCGTTTCAGGCGTACAGGCTGACTTGGCTAAATTGGCTGAGGGTAAAGTCGCCGAAGGCCAAAAGCAATTGCACGCCGTTGTTGAGCAGATGACACGCAATGCGCCTTCTGGCTCTGAGGGCACCATCTCGATGATCAAGTCGTCATTGGCTCAGGCAACAGCGGCTTTTGACAGCATCAACAAAGCAGCAAAGCAGGCCGCTGAAGTGGCAGAAAAGAATTTGCATGCTGCCACCAACGCAACATTCAAAGCGGCAACAGATGCCGCCGCTAGCGCCACTAAGACAGCGAGTCGTGCCCGTCGCACAACGGCCTAAGTTTGGTCCGGGTTCAATCAAGCGCTGGTGAACTTGCCAGTTAACGGTTTGAATTGAAGTTAAAAAACCCCGTTAATGTTTAACGGGGTTTTTTTGTGGTGCGACAGCCTATCGGTTTTGAAGGGCTGCGATGGCTTTAACCGCTTCGGGGATCAGTCCCGGGCCTTTGTAAATCAATCCCGTGTAAATCTGAACAGCATTGGCACCAGCCTGTATTTTTTCAGCGGCTTGTTGGCCAGAAACAACACCACCAACCCCGATGATCGGAAATGTCGGCCCCAAAAGCTCGCGCAGTTCTCGGATCACAAGGAGTGATTTTTCATGCACAGGCGTGCCTGATAGCCCGCCCGCTTCTTGAGCGTGCGGCGATCCCTCAACGCCTTGGCGAGAGATGGTGGTATTGGTGGCAATCACACCATCGATAGCATGTCTGGTGAGCGCTTCAGCAATGGTTTGAAGCTGATTAGAATCCACGTCTGGGGCGATTTTGACGGTTAACGGCACTGCCTTTTGGTGTTGCTCAGCGAGCATTTGGCGACGGGCATTCAGCGCCCCAAGCAGGGCGTCTAAAGCCTCACTGCTTTGCAAGTCACGTAAGTTCTTGGTGTTGGGAGAAGAGATATTGATGGTGATGTAATCAGCGTGTGGATAAACGCCATCCAAACCGATCAAGTAGTCGTCTGCGGCGTTGTCAATGGGGGTGTCGGCGTTCTTGCCAATGTTTAAGCCAAGAATGCCGCCTTGTCGCCGATATTCACTGCGGGCCACATTTTGTAGAAACTGGGCCAAGCCATGGTTGTTAAACCCCAACCGGTTGATGAGGGCTTCTGACTCGGGCAGTCGAAACATTCGTGGCTTGGGGTTGCCGGGTTGCGCCTTCGGTGTAACAGTGCCAACTTCAATGAAGCCAAATCCTAAGTTACCAAGCGCATCAATGTGCGCGCCATCTTTGTCTAAGCCCGCGGCTAAGCCAACGGGATTTTTTAATGACAGCCCCATCAAAATGGTCGGTGCTAGTGGCAACTGGTGCGACAAAGCGCGTGTGATGCGGCAATCATAGGCCTTCTGTAAGGCGCTCATGGTCGCCTCGTGGGCAGCTTCAGGGTCCATCGCAAAAAGGGCGCGACGCACGAGAGGATAGGCGGTAAAAATCGCGCTCATGTTGTCATTTTAATTGGCAAGGTGATTTTGTGTTTGTGCTTGGAAGTTGGCCAGCGCTGATTCGTCTAGCCAGCGACCATTTAAGCGAAACTCACTGGGTTTGAACTTGTCCTTATAGGCCATTTTTGGGCTTTCTTTGATCCAGTAACCCAAATAAAGCCAAGTCAGGTTCATGTTTTGGCATTGCTTGATCTGCCAAAGAATGCCGTAAGTGCCCAAGCTGCCACTGATTGAGGGTTCATAAAATGTGTAAACCGATGACAGCCCCGTTTCGAGAATATCAACAATGGACACCATCTCCAGCTGTCCGTGCTCATCGCGAAACTCCACCAAGCGAGAGTTCACTCGACTGGCTAATAAAAACTGGCTGTATTGAGAACGACTGTCTTCATCCATGCCACCGCCTGGATGGCGCGATTGTTGATAGCGGCTATAGAGATCAAAGTGCTCAGCCGACCAGGTCAACTCTGTCACGAAGGCGCGCAAATGGCCGTGTTTTTTGGCGGCCCGACGTTGACTTCGGCTCGCCACAAACCGCGAGCAGTCAACGCGCACAGGTATGCAGGCTCTACAGTGGTCGCACTGTGGTCGATAAGTAAATAGACCACTGCGTCGAAAGCCTTCCTCAACCAGTCCCGAGTAAGCCTCGGCTTGCACCAAATGGCCTGGGGCGGCAACTTGCGAGCGCGCCTGCTGTTGCGGCAAGTAGCTGCAACGGTAAGAGGCGGTGGCGTAAAACTGGATCGCCGAGAAGGGGAGTTCTTGGATTTGGCTCATGGCAATTAATCGTAACCGATCAGTCGATCATGGTGTGCTTGTTCAGTGACAAAGTGATGGTCTTGTTCGACTTGTCCCAAAGCGGTCAAGCGACCTGGTGACCAAGGCATCGATTGTTTGTTGACCGCTTGTGTGACATGGGTCAAAAATGTCGACCGCTCAATCTCACGGGCGCCAAGACGAGCCAAATGATCGGTTTGCATTTGGCAGTCAATGAGGGTGACCCCGTGTGCTTTGAGAAAGCGCACCAAGTAGACGATGGCGATTTTTGAGGCATCCGGGCAGCGGCTAAACATCGACTCACCAAAAAACATACGCCCCAAGCAAACGCCGTAGAGGCCGCCCACCAATGCTTGCTCAGACCAGACCTCAATGCTGTGTGCCGCACCCATATGGTGCCAGCGGCGGTAGGCTTGTCGCATCACATCGGTGATCCACGTGTCTTGCGCGGTATCAGTGCCGCGCTGCGCACAGCCTTTCAGGACGGCGTCAAAGACGAGATCAGTGGTGACGGTGATGCTGGGTTTTGAAGCGGGTGTTTGGGTGCGCTCGATTTGGCGCAGTCTTTTTTTTAGCGAATGCGACAAATGAAGCTCATCGGTATAGAGCACCATCCGTGGATCAGGGCTCCACCAAAGAACAGGCTGACCGTCGCTGAACCACGGAAAAATTCCCTTACGGTAGGCCTCTTCAAGTCGATCAGTGCTCAGATCAAGGCCAGCGGCGAGCAATCCGGGTGGGTCCGTTAAGGCGGTTGACGCATCGGGTAGGGGCTCGTCTGCTTTAATCCAATGCAACGGCTCGTTCATGGTGTTTGCCGCAGCCGTTTTTTAACGACTGGGCTCAAGTGAGTAATAGCGCGTGTCGAATTGACCGGTTTTGACATCGTTTAGGTAATGTTTGAGGGTAGAAGCCACTGAGCGAAACGATAAGTTGTCCCAAGGGATTTCATCAAAACCGAAGTATTTCGCCTCAAGGCTCTCGGGCCCGGGGTCAACATCACCGTTGCTGGCGCTGGCCAAGAAGTACACGTGTATCTGATCAACCATTGGAATGTCGATGACGGTGTAGAGCTTGCCCAGGGCAACTTCCACACCGGCCTCTTCGCGCGTTTCACGCAAAGCACCTTCGCTCGTGGTCTCTGCCAGCTCCATAAAGCCCGCCGGTAGTGTCCACGTGTTGGCGCGCGGTTCTATCGCACGCAAACACAACAGTATTTTGTCCTCCCAGACCGGTAGTGTGCCTACCACCAGACGAGGGTTCTGATAATTGATGGCTCCGCAGTGTTCACACAAATCGCGCTCACGATTATCACCCGGCGGTATACGACGGGTGATGGGGGTGCCGCACTGGCCGCAGTAGTTGCTCGAGCGTGGGGCGGGAAAATAGAAATCTGGGCTTTTATCCATGGTGCCTTATTCTAGACCAAGGCTGATGACGTGTGATTAGATACCCGGCGCTTGCGGGTTGGCAATGAACCCCAAGCGAGTGGCCGCGCTTTGGTCGTTTTTGAGTCGCTCGAGCACGACCGGTTGCACACAGACACCAAAGTGCCCCTTCGGGTCGTGGATGGTTGTCTCATTTTGACTTGACTGCGACCACCAATCCAAGAGTGAAGTGCCCTGGGCGGTAAATAATGTGTCTACCAATCGTGCCAGGTCCTTGTCGACGATTTGACCGGCGCCGGTGGACGACTGAAAAAACAAGTGGCCATCGTCGTCAATTAACCAAAAATCAATTTTTTCAATCAAATGGCCGTTGTGGCTGTTAAAAACACCATGGGCATCATCGACAGCAATCACCAGGGGTGCGGCGTCGATGCGTACAAACACACGTTGAGGCCCGTTCTGAAAGAACCAGCGACCCTCGGTGTCGTGAGAGTAATTGCGGTTAATAAAGCGCAATATTTGTTTGTTTTCTATGGGCTCGCCTGCACCACCCAACATGGCTTGTCCGTCGGGGTGAAGACGCCACTGGCCGCGAGCCGAAAGTGACAGCCAGCCGTAAACAGCCGGCACATCAGGCCAGCGCGCGAGCGCATCTAAAACAGCTTTATCCATGTTGCATATGAATCACGGGTGGCAGCTTTTTATAAAAAAACCACCAAAGACTCGCCAATTGAAAAAACAGCAAAACGGCAAACGACAACCAAAGGCCAGTTTCTCTGTCTGATCCCAGCCCAATAAAACCGTCAGCCAATAGTCCCAAGCCCCATTGCACGGCAAAAGCGCCTGTGAACATTATCAAATTAAAAGTGGTCAGCACGCGACCGGCAATAGCCTTGGGAAACATCAAGGCCGTTTGGGTTTGCATCAAGATAACAGCCGGTACGCCAGGCGCCAAAATCAACCATGCCCACCAAGCGGATTCGGTGCGCCATAGCAACACCAACGCCATGCAAGACACAAACCAAATAAACCCAAACCGTGTTTGCCGTGCGAGGTTGAAACCCATTTTTTCTAGTTTGGGGCTCACAAAGCTCATCAGCAGGTAGGCGGCAAGAAGTGCTGCATTGAAGTAGAGCAGGGCTTGGGCTGCTTGGCTGGTGCTTAAATTGAGCACGTCGGTAAACCAGGGTCCAACCCACAGTGATTGCAGCGCCACGAACCCGCCTGAGAAAAAAACAGTCGTGGGAATGATGCGCAACATCGTGGGGTGCTTGAGTAATTCAAACAAACGCATGGGGAGCTCGTTTGTTGTTGTGTGTGCTGTCGGCGCTTCAGAGGCTTTAGAGACAGCTAGGGCACGGTCAGCGCGGGTCACTTCTAAGTCGGTATCCGGCACAAAGCGTGCAATTGCCAAGGCACTTAATGCAAAAAGACCAGCCGATAACCAAAACACCTCTCGCCAACCCATCCATTGCGCGAGCATCAGCGCAGGCTGCGTGGCAGCCAGCGCACCGGCGGTGCCTGCGATCAGCATCCACATGGCCAATTGGGCCTGCTTTTCTGGGGCGAAGCAGCGGCGAAAGTAAGAGTAAGGTGCCATTAAGCAACTGGCCACACCAAAGCCAATCAAAATCCGCCCCAACGAAAGGCCCAACAAAGAGTCGCTAGTGGCCACCAATATGGCGCCAGCCGCCGCGGTGCTGAGCATGATGGATTCAGTTCGTCGGGCACCGTATTTGTCAAGCCAGGTGCCCAAGTACCACTGGACTGAAGCGAAGGATAAAAAGAAAGCCGATGACAGCCAACCCAGTGAGCTTGCCGTGAGCTGCAGGTCATCGGCCAGTAAAGGGGCGATGGTCGCGTTCACGGATCGCAGGGCGTAGGACATGAAGTAGCCAGCTGCAAAACTCAAAAAAACACGAAGTGTGATGTGCCTTACTGGCGATACCTCGGGTGGTTGAGGAACAGTGGCGCGAGCAGATGTCATGAGTGGATCACGGGTTAGTCATCATGTGGAGGCGCAAGACGGGATCGAACCGACGTACACGGATTAGCAGTGAACCTTACAGCAAAAATAATCAACCATGACCACTCGTGTCCCAACGTTGCAGAAGTAAAGTGCTGTAAATAACTGATTTTCATATATAAAACCCATTTTTTTGATGTCCACGATTTGAATTCAATTTCCAACTTGAGCCATCACTTGCAGATGCTATTTGCACCGAAGTCATCTACGATCGATTTGTGTATGAGCATTATTCGTCACACGTACCAAGACAAACAGGCCAGTCGCGATGATGCAATCGTTTCCAGGCGTTAAAAAGATTGGCTGGATAAGCGACCTTCATTTTCGGTGGGGTGGAATGTAGACCGCTGCGCGGTATCGAGAGCCGCTTTGACTCGTGATTGCAAGCAATGTTTTGATGGCAATTATTAAGAAGCGTTTGAATCTGAAGCACTCGCTTTGCGAGATCCCAAGAGTATTAGATTTAAACATGGCGGTTTCAAGTTTAAATGACACCTATCGAAGCTTTATCTGGCAAACCCGTTGAGCCTGCCGAATTATCGGATTATCCTGTCCAACAAGAGCTTTTCAAAACGTTGGGACTAGTAATTTAGGTCTAAAATTAAAACTTCAGCCAATCTTGATCAATTTGGGGCGATGCTGTTCCAGACGGTACACATTAATTTGTGTATGGGACAACAAAGATAAAGTAGAAAATGACCAGCCTAATGTTTATGCAGTTCGTGCTGGCATCCAATATTGTCAACACGAATGAAACCATGCCGTTTTGTTTGCTGATATTCGATTCTTTGATGATTAAACGGTATGTCCACCATGAGCAATAGGAAAAAACCATGCAGGAAGAAATGAAAATACCTCAAGCACCTCAAGCAACTGAAGTAAACCTTGATACATATTCAAGACGCTGGGCTTACGAGCACTTTATAACATTTGACATGCCAGTTATATCTAGAACCATGCAACTCGATATTACAAAATTACGAGAATACATTAAGACACATAAACTCAGCTTTATGCTGATATTCGGCTTTTTGGTTGCAAAAGCCATGAATGATATTCCTGAATTTCACCATCGTATACAGGACGACTTGCTTGTCAATTTTGATCGGATCATACCCTCTTTTACAGCATTGACGCCTGACAATATTATTTGCTTTGCCAAAGGTAACTACACTGACAATTTCGATCATGATTATTTGTACAACGCCGACAGGGTTGCCAGAGCAAAACGTGGGCTTGATCAAAATGATCTTGATAAAAGTCAGGGGCAAATATTTTTAACCAATATACCTTGGTATAGTTTTACCTCTATTCACCACCCCTTTTCTAAAAACAACGCTTCTATACCTATCATTAGCACTGGAAAAATATATAAAGAAAATAGTCGTGAAAAAATTCCGTTTGCCATTCAGACGCATCATGCGCTGGTTGACGGTTACCATGTTGGACTGTTTATGGAAAAAATAGAGAATTTTCTAGAAAACCCGTATGAGAGTATTAAAACTAAAAAGTAATTTTTCTAAAATTAAAAATAAAAAAATATTATGAAGTAAAATTATGAATATTAAATTATGAATATTAAATTATGTAAAAATCAAATCAAAATTATGGTATCAACCTAAAGAATTTAATTGAGCGCGCAAGCCAAAATGCACCAGTCAAAGAGTGTCAGTGGTTTTTAGTCAATTTATTGGGTTGGTAATCACTAAAAGTGACGTAAATTATTGGTAAGATTATTTTCTCTGGAGGCGCAAGCCGGAATCGAACCGACGTACACGGATTTGCAATCCGCTGCATAACCACTCTGCCATTGCGCCATCGCAAACTAAAAGGGGAAGCAGAAGCTTCCCCTGAAATGTGGAGCGGGAGAAGAGTCTCGAACTCTCGACCTCAACCTTGGCAAGGTTGCGCTCTACCAACTGAGCTACTCCCGCGAGTCTTACATATTCGGCGATTTCCCCTGAGGTTCGATACTGACAAACATCAAGTACTATGTCGCGAAGACCGAAATATTAGCACACATTCAAACCTTTGATGTCAAACCGCCAAAAGCCACCATCAAGTTCATCTTTCGAGTCCCAAGTGGTCTACAACACGCTGGCTTTGCCGTGCGTGGCCGAATTGGCTTGCCGCCTAGATGATGAGTCAGGTTTGCCATGGTTGCAAACCCACTGGCAAGCCAAGCAACCCTTAAAAATCATTGGTGGCGCCAGCAACCTGATCTTGCCACCAGTCCTGCTGGGGCATACGGTATTAATAGCACTTAAAGGCATCACGGTCGTCAAAGAGACCCCCCAAGACGTTCTCGTGAATGTCGCGGCTGGCGAGTCATGGCATGGCTGGGTGCAGCAGTCGCTCAAAGCGGGCTGGTTTGGCCTAGAAAACTTGGCATTGATCCCCGGCACTGTGGGGGCCTCGCCCGTACAAAACATTGGCGCCTACGGCGTTGAAGTCGGTCAGCTGATTGAGTGCGTCAACGTTTGGGATTTTTCGCTTGGACAGGTCAGGGTCTTATCGGCCGACGATTGCCAGTTTTCTTATCGCAACAGTCTTTTTAAAAAACCTGAGGGCCAAGCGCTTCTGATTTTGAGTGTCAGTTTTCGGTTGTTCAAGCAAACCGTCTGGCGACCCATACTCGATTACCCGGATCTAAAGCAGCTAGAGCAGTCAGGGCTTCTGGCTGGCTTGCCGGTAAGCCCACAGGCGGTATTTGATCAAGTGGTGGCGGTTCGTCGTCGAAAACTGCCCGATCCAGCGCAAACCCCCAATGCGGGTAGTTTTTTTAAGAACCCCCTGGTGAGCGCTGAGCATTGTGAACGATTGCGTCAACAATACCCCGGCCTCGTGTCCTATCCCCAACCCGATGGGCGCACCAAGCTCGCTGCCGGTTGGATGATAGACCAGTGCGGCTGGAAAGGCCGACGGTTGGGGGCTGTGGGTGTGCACGAGCGCCAAGCACTCGTCTTGGTGAACCTTGGGCAGGCCCAAGTTCGAGAGCTTCTCGCACTCGCTCATGCGATCAGTGCCGACGTGCTCGAGAAGTTTGGTGTGACTCTTGAGATTGAACCCATTTGTTGGGCCTAAGTGCACTGCCCCATCAAAGAAACATCAAAGACCGAGCACGTCCTGCATATCGAAAAGACCACGCGCGTGGTCTTTGAGAAACCGTGTGGCCCTTAAGCCGCCTTGGGCGTAAGTCGCACGTGAACTTGAACGGTGGGTGATTTCAATGCGCTCACCAGTGCCACAGAAATAAACCGTGTGGTCGCCCACTATATCGCCACCACGCACCACAGAAAAACCAATGCGACCGTCTTCGCGTTCGCCAGTGTGACCGTGACGAGCCCAATCGGCAATATCGTCAAGGGGTTTCGCCCATGCTTGGGCGACGACTTCACCCATTTTTAAAGCAGTGCCAGAGGGGGCATCTACTTTGTGGCGGTGATGGGCTTCAAATACCTCAACGTCGTAGCCCGAGTTCAGGATCTTGGCAGCCACTTCGAGTAATTTAAGCGTCGCATTAACACCCACACTCATGTTAGGTGCAAAGACGATGCTGATGGTTTTGGCGGCTTGCGCGATGGCCGTTTTGCCGGCGTCGTCAAAGCCGGTGGTGCCAATCACCATCTTGGTCTGGTGAACGACACAGGCTGCGAGATGCTCGAGTGTGCCTTCGGGGCGGGTAAAGTCAATCAAACAATCGGCATTGGCCAGCTGCGCCAAATCATGGGTGATTTTGACGCCCGTGACGATGCCAATGGCCGCGCCCGCATCGTGATCGATTTGTGGACAAGATGCTTGATCGAGTGCCACAGTCAGCTCAAGATCTGCGGCTTGGTGGATAGCCTCAATCAGCATACGCCCCATCTTTCCGCTGGCGCCAGCAACCGCAATTTTCATGTCAAACTCTCACAAATGGGATATCAATTCAGTAGGACAGGTGTTTGATCAGGCACGTCAGGCAGTGCGCCGGGGTCGGTTGAAGGGTTTGTGTCGATGATGGCGGAGAAATTAATGTCTTGGTCAATAGCCAACACGCCGCCAGGACCAGTTAAGCGTTCTTGATCGAGCTTGTCTTGTGCGGCCTCAGCTTGCGACTTGTCGACTTCCTCTTTGGCGATTTGGAAGGGTTGCTGACTCGGCTGTTCATCACCTTGCCACTTTGCCAAAACGCCGTCGCTGAAGAAGACGGTTAAGTTGCGTTCTTGAGTTTCGCCACTCGGGGCTTTGTAGAAATAGGGGTATTCCCAACGATTGGCGTGCAAGACACTTGTTAACGTTGGGCTCCCCAAAGCGAACCGTACTTGTTCGGGCGTCATGCCCGCTGCGAGCAGTTCAACCTGCGATTGGGTGACCCAATTGCCCTGCTGGACCCCCACTTTGTATGGGAAACCCCAGCGGTCAGAACCGCAACCCGTGGTAAGGGCGGCCACAAGCACGGCACCAATTAACCACTGCGAGCGACATTTGTTGCGAAGAGACAGCACGCGAACCCCTGTATCAATGACGACCAAAACGCTATCATAGGACAAAGGTCGATTGACCGCACTGAAATGGGATACGTTGTGGAAACTGAATCGGATCAAAGTGACTTAAAAACGGTTGGCCTTAAGGCAACCTTTCCTCGACTAAAAGTGCTTGATATCTTCAGACGTGCCGAACATCGGCATTTGAGCGCTGAAGACGTTTATCGTGCGCTTTTGGCTGAAAATGTTGAAATTGGTTTGGCCACGGTGTACCGGGTGCTCACGCAGTTTGAACAAGCGGGCATCTTATCGCGCAGCCAGTTCGATGGGGTGAAGGCGATTTTTGAGCTCAACGATGGTGATCACCACGATCACTTGATATGCACCCATTGTGGCAGCGTGGCTGAGTTCTCCGATGATCAAATTGAAGAACGCCAGCACAATGTCGCCAAAAAGCACGGTTTCACTTTAGAGAGCCATGCCATGGTGCTCTACGGCGTCTGTAGCGTCTGCCAAAAAGGCACTAAGGGTAAGCCTTAAGCAATAGCCATACAAGCGCCTCACCCAAAGCCTTCAAAGTGTTGGGAGCGGTTTTTACAGACTAGCCGCCTTGTTGCTTCAAAAGTTCTTGCGCGTGGTGAAGAGTGGTGTCGGTGATTTTTGCGCCACCGAGCAATTCAGCAATCGCTCGCACGCGCGTGGCGTCATCCAAAGTGCTGATGCTCGAGGTCACCGCGCCGTCTTTGTCGCGGGATTTTGCGACGCGATGGTGATGATTGCCGCAGGCAGCAACCTGTGGCAAGTGCGTGACGCACAACACTTGATGCCGCGCGCCCAGTGAACGCAACAATTGCCCAACTTTTTCTGCCACAGCGCCACTGACGCCACTGTCAACCTCGTCAAAGATAAGGGTTGGCACGCGCGTCGTTTCACTGGCAACCACCGAAAGCGCCAGTGCAATACGAGACAATTCGCCGCCTGAAGCCACTTTGGTCATGGCCGCTAGTGGCGCCCCCTCGTGGCCTGCGACCATAAAAGTAATCTTGTCGATGCCATTTTGGCTGGGGGTGGCCTTGTCGATGGCAATGTCGAACTGCCCGCCGGGCATGCCCAGCGTTTGCATGTGTTTGCTAACGGCCTTTGCCAGTTTTTTGGAGCCCTGACGCCGTTCGTGAGACAAATCGTTGGCCACAGCCAAGTAGTGATCAGCGGCTGACTTTTCTAGGCGTTTCAAAGCATCGATGTCTTGGGCTTGCGCCAAGGCCGCTAGTTCATCATGGGTGCGTTGCGCCAGGCCGGGCAGATCGGCAGGCTCGCAACGAAACTTTCGAGCCGCATCGTACAAGGATTTCAAGCGTTGCTCGAGTTGATCGAGTCGGCCAGGATCAAGGTCTAGGCCGTTGACATAGCGGGTAAGGTCTGAGCGTGCTTGGTTAACAGCAATGCTGGCGCTCTCGAGCGATTGTTCGATGTCGCGCAGCTTAGGGTCGTGTTTGAGAACATGGCGCAGTTTTTCTAATGCCGCGTCGACCGTGCGTTGGGTGCCAATCTCATCATCATCAATGGTAGAAAGGGCAGCACTGGCTGCTTCAATCAACGACTGACCATGCGACAAGCGGCTGTGTTCATCAGAAATTTTGTCCCACTCTAGGGGTTCTGGCGCCAGCTTCTCAAGCGCTTGTGATTGATAAGTCAGCGTTTCTTGACGCTCAGCCAATTGTTGGGCGCCTTCGAGCGCTTGCGTCAAGTCTTGCTGGGTCTGCTGCCATTGTTGCCATGCTTTGCTGATGGTGACACGCTGGGGGGCCACATCGCTTTGCGCATCGAGCAGGTCGCGTTGCACGTCGGGGCGCATCAAACTTTGGTGCATGTGCTGCCCATGGATGTCGACCAAGCAATCACCGAGCGCTTTGAGCTGATTCAAAGGCACGATGGTGCCATTGATGTAGGCGCGGGTTTTGCCTTGATTGTCGATTAATCGCCTTAGTATGAGGTCATCGTCGGCCCCAAGGTCGTGTTGTTCGAGCCAGTCCGTGGCTGTTTGATTGGGTTCAAAGACCGCTGTGATTTCCGCGCGGGTGGCCCCAGCGCGAATCACTTCTCCGCTCGCGCGACCACCGAGCACCAAGCTTAGGGCGTCAATCAAGATGGATTTGCCCGCACCGGTTTCACCCGTCAGCACACTAAAGCCGGACGCGAGTGGCAGCGACACATCCTTCACGATGACAAAGTCGCGAATCGCCAGTTCCCGCAGCATGGGTTACTCCTCGTAATGACCGGTGGCTGGGAGGCGGTGCCAGTCAAGTTTTTTGCGTAGCGTTGAAAAGAAACTGTAGCCACTTGGGTGCAAAAACTGAACGGTATGTGGTGCGCGTCGCACCTGAACTTGGTCGCCCAAGTGAACATCAGACCACGTCTGCATGTCAAAGTTAACGCTGCCACCGGCTTCGATGCGACTCATGCCAATCACAGTTAGGCTAAGTGTGGCGGTATCGGGGACCACAATCGGTCGATTTGACAGGGTTTGGGGAGAGACTGGCACGATCAACATGGCATTGATGCCGGGGTGCAAGATGGGCCCAGAGGCAGCCAACGAATAGGCGGTAGAGCCTGTGGGTGTGGCGATAATTAGACCGTCGGCACGCAAGGTGTACATGTAAACACCATCAATCTCGATGCGTACCTCTAACATGCCACCGCGCCCGGCTCGACTGATTACCACGTCGTTAAGTGCCGTGGCACTGTATAGGCAGGTTTGGTCGCGCAAGACTTCGCCAGCCAGCAACATGCGCTCTTCGGTCTCAAAGCGGCCTTCAAGCAGGTCACCCAATGCGATGTGTGCGTCTTCTAGGGCAATGTCAGTGATAAAGCCCAAACGGCCGTGGTTAATGCCGGCCACCGGCACAGACCAAGGGGCTAAGTGCCGGGCCACACCGAGCATGGTGCCATCGCCACCCATCACGATGGCCAAATCCGCTTGTTGCCCAATTTGGTTAAAGTCAGCGACGCTAAATTCCGTTAATCCGGTGTGTTGTGCGGTTTGCGCTTCAATCAAGACGTGTCGACCAGCGGCTTGCAGCAATTGTGCCAAAGCGCGCAAATGACCCGCCAATTTGGCGTCTTGGTAGCGTCCTATCAGCGCAACGGTGGCAAAGTGCATAGAATGACCGAGTAGATTAGTAAACAAGTTCAGCGGATAATGCGTTGATTATAGGGTGCCGCTTGAGGATTCAAAGCAAATATGGATGATCGTGCCCACTCGCTTTTGAAGGCGTTGATTGAAAAGTACATTGCTGATGGCCAGCCAGTGGGATCGCGCACGTTGTCAAAAGTGTTCGACTTATCACCGGCCACCATCCGTAACGTGATGGCTGACTTGGAAGAGGCCGGGCTTATTCACAGCCCCCACACCTCGGCCGGGCGCATCCCCACGCCCAAAGGCTATCGGTTATTTGTGGATAGCATGTTAGCCTCGCGGCCTTTTGAGTTGTTGCCCGCTGATGCCATTAGCAACATGCTGCCCTCAACTGACCCGACGCGTGCTGTTTCAGCCGCCGCGTCGTTGTTATCAAACCTGACTCAATTTGCGGGCGTGGTGCTCGCGCCGCGTCGCAGCCAAGTGTTTCAACAGGTTGAATTCATCCGATTGTCTGAAAAGCGTATTTTGCTGATTATTGTGACGCCCGACGGTGACGTACAAAACCGCATTTTGTTGACCCCGCGTGATCACACATCGATCGAGCTGATTGAAGCGGGAAACTTTTTTAACCAGCACTTTTCGGGCAAACCCTTTGCTGATGTGCGCCGCGCATTGGCGGGCGAGCTTGAAAGCCTTCGGGTCGATATGTCGCGCTTGATGCAGGCAGCCGTTGAGGCGGGATCCGATCAGCCCGACGAGTTGGACTCGGTTGTGATCTCAGGCGAGCGGCGGCTTTTGGATATCAGTGACTTGGCTTCGGACATGGTGCGCTTGAGACGCACGTTTTCTTTGTTTGAAAAAAAGACCGACTTGTTGCAGCTTTTGGATGCCAGCAGTCGCGCCCAAGGCGTGCAGATTTATATTGGCGGTGACTCATCACTGATGCCGATGGAAGATCTGACCATCGTGACTGCCCCTTATGGGGTAGATGGCCGAGTTGTCGGTACACTAGGCGTTATTGGTCCGACTCGCATGGCTTATGAGCGAGTCATACCGATTGTCGACATCACATCCAGACTGTTGTCCAATGCATTGAGTCAGTCAGGCCACGACCGATAACGAGGTCTGATGGCCTTGGGTTTTGATATTTAAATTCTTCTCGATTAGAGGTGACACGTTGTCCGGTACTTCTGAACCCCGTAAACGTTATTGGCCTGAGCCGAAACCATCCCGCATGAAAGTCTGGCCTGCCCCTTTTAAGGTGGGTTCGGTGGGCGTCTTGCTCGTTAATTTGGGCACACCTGATGCACCCACGGCGAGCGCCATACGGCGTTATTTGCGAGAGTTTTTGTCTGACCCGCGCGTTATTGAAATTCCCAAGCTGCTGTGGTGGCCCATTCTCAATGGCCCAATTCTTTTGGCACGCCCCAGAAAGCTCGTGCATCGCTATGCCAGCATCTGGATGGATGGTGGCTCGCCCTTGTTGGTCTATACCAAGCGCCAAGCTGAGGGCGTGAGCCGAGTTTTGGCCGAGCGTGGCCATTGCGTGGAAGTCGCTGCTGCCATGCGCTATGGCAAACCCAGTATCCGCGATGCCATCAACGCGTTGCACGAAAAAGGCTGTGAACACATATTGACGGTGCCGCTCTATCCCCAGTACGCATCAGGGACGACAGCGACGGTGGTCGACGAGGTCACCCGGGTGGCCTCTCACCTGCGCAATCAGCCTGCGATGCGTTTTATCAAGCGTTTTCACGTCGATCCGGCCTACATTTATCCATTGGCTGACCAAATTCAACGCTTCTGGGTCACCAACGGCCGCCCGCAAAAGCTGGTCATGAGTTTTCATGGGTTGCCCGTGCGATGCACCGACCTTGGAGACCCTTATTGCCGAGACAGCTACGAGACCGCTCGCGCCTTGGCTGATCGCTTGGGGCTGACCGATGACGAATTTTTAGTGACCTTCCAAAGTCGGTTTGGTCCTGCCGCATGGTTGCAGCCCTACACTGAACCCACGATCGCAGCGCTTGCCAAGAGTGGCATCACCAAAATTGACGTGGTTTGCCCGGGATTTGTGGCCGATTGTTTGGAAACATTGGAAGAAGTTAGCATTGAGGTCAAGGATACCTTTATGGCTGCGGGTGGCGAGCAATTTCGCTACATCCCCTGTCTTAACGATGATCCTGCGTGGATTGATGCCCTAACAGCCTTGGTCGAGCAACATTTGCAGGGTTGGCCCACGCAAGAGGCACACATCACGGGGTAATAAGCAAAGCGCTTGCTCGTCCCTTGAAAACCAGTTCTTTGTCCCCATTTCCATAATATGAATGATCAATATTGTGGAGATATTTCAATGACAGCTTCCCCTCACGACGAAAACGCCGATGAGTCCACTCCAGCAGCAGCCGAGACACCAACGCAGGCGCCTGACGCACCCGTCGATCTTCAGCTTGAATTGGAAAAAGCCCAAGCAAAGATGGCTGAATTGCAAGATCAGGCGCTGAGGGCCACGGCAGAAATGGAAAACGTACGTCGCCGATCGGCCGAGGAAGTGACCAAAGCACGCAAATTTGCCATCGAGTCTTTCGCTGAGAGCTTGGTGCCCGTTAGAGACAGCCTAGAGGCGGCGCTCGCGCAAACCGAGCAAAGCAACGAGGACTTTCGCACTGGCATTGATGCCACACTCAAGCAGTTGAATGGGGCATTTGAGCGCAATCATTTGAAAGAAATTTCACCAGCCGTTGGTGAAAAGTTTGATCCCCATCATCATCAAGCAATTGCGACCATCCCTTCAGAGCAAGAAGCCAACACGGTTGTGGCTGTCCTGCAAAAGGGCTACTCGATTGCCGATCGGGTGCTACGCCCGGCCTTGGTGAGCGTCGCGGTGTAAATGCTGGCGGCCGAGGGTGCTTGAAATCCTTGAAATGATCCCCACTATCTAAACAACAACATTTACTGTTTGAGCCTCACTTAAAGGTACAAAAATCATGAGCACAATCATTGGCATTGACTTAGGCACCACCAACAGCTGCATCGCACTGATGGAAGGCGGCAAAGTCAAAATTATCGAAAACGCCGAAGGCACACGCACCACACCTTCAATCGTCGCCTACATGGAAGATGGCGAGGCATTGGTCGGCGCGCCCGCAAAGCGCCAAGCCGTGACCAATCCTACCAACACACTTTACGCGGTGAAGCGTCTCATTGGGCGTAAGTTCACAGAAGATGCGGTCAAGAAAGACATTGATCTGATGCCCTACAAAATTGTTCGGGCTGAGAATGGTGATGCTTGGGTTCAAGCCCAAGGCAAGGCCATGGCACCTGCTCAAGTGTCAGCCGATGTGCTGCGTAAGATGAAGAAAACCGCTGAAGACTACTTGGGTTACCCCGTGACCGAAGCGGTGATTACTGTGCCGGCTTACTTCAACGACAGCCAGCGTCAAGCCACCAAGGACGCTGGTCGCATCGCCGGTCTGGACGTTAAACGGATCATCAACGAGCCAACGGCGGCGGCTTTGGCGTTTGGTATGGACAAGACCGAGAAGGGTGATCGCAAGATCGCGGTTTACGATCTGGGTGGTGGTACGTTTGATGTGTCAATCATCGAAATCGCAGACGTTGACGGTGAAAAGCAATTCGAAGTGCTCTCAACCAATGGCGACACGTTCTTGGGTGGGGAAGACTTTGACCAGCGCATCATCGATTACGTAGTTGCTGAGTTTAAAAAAGACCAGGGCGTTGACATTTCTAAAGACGTGCTGGCCCTTCAGCGCCTGAAAGAGGCCGCTGAAAAAGCCAAGATCGAGCTGTCATCAAGTCAGCAAACCGAATTGAACTTGCCATACATCACTGCAGATGCGTCTGGCCCCAAGCACCTGAGCTTGAAAATCACACGCGCCAAGCTCGAGTCCTTGGTCGAAGATCTGATTGAACGCACCATGGCACCTTGCCGCACGGCCATCAAAGACGCGGGGATCAAAGTCAGCGAAATTGATGACGTGATTCTGGTTGGTGGCATGAGTCGTATGCCCAAGGTGCAGGAAAAAGTCAAAGAATTCTTTGGCCGTGAGCCGCGCAAAGATGTCAACCCAGACGAGGCCGTGGCCGCGGGTGCTGCGATTCAAGGCTCGGTATTGTCTGGTGACCGCAAAGACGTGCTGCTGCTTGACGTGACACCGTTGTCGCTCGGGATCGAGACCTTGGGGGGCGTGATGACCAAGATGATCACCAAGAACACCACCATTCCAACCCGGTTTTCGCAAGTCTTTTCAACGGCAGACGACAACCAACCGGCTGTGACGATTAAGGTATTTCAAGGTGAACGCGAGATTGCCGCCGGCAACAAGATGCTTGGAGAGTTCAACCTCGAAGGCATTCCGCCAGCCGCTCGGGGCCTGCCTCAGATTGAAGTGACCTTTGACATTGATGCCAATGGTATCGTCCACGTTTCAGCCAAGGACAAGGGTACTGGTAAAGAGAACAAGATCACGATTAAGGCCAACTCTGGGCTGACCGAGGAAGAAATTCAGCGCATGGTTAAGGATGCTGAAGCCAATGCGGCTGAAGATCATCGCATGGCGGAATTGGCGCTGGCTCGAAACATGGCCGACTCGGTGGTGCATTCGACCCGTAAGTCTCTGACTGAGTATGCTGATAAGCTTGAAGCCAGTGAGAAAGAAGCCATCGAAAGTGCACTAACTGAGGTTGAAGAGGCGTTAAAGAACAACGCTGACAAGCCTGAGTTAGACACCAAAGTCGAAGCGCTGTCGACGGCTGCGCAAAAGCTTGGCGAAAAGATGTACGCTGACATGCAGGCACAAGCACAAGCGGCCGGTCAAGAGGGCGGTGCGAGTGAAAATCAGTCTTCAGACGATGTTGTGGATGCCGACTTTAAAGAAGTCAAACGCGACGGTTCGTAAAGTATTGCGGTCCCGATTGGGGCGCCCGGATACCCGACTAGGGTCTCCGGGCGTTGTTGTTAACGAAAACTAAAGCGTAAAGATGGCCAAACGTGACTTTTATGAAACCCTTGGGGTTGCTAAGAACGCTGCTGATGATGAGCTAAAAAAGGCCTATCGCAAGCTAGCCATGAAGTGGCACCCTGATCGAAACCCCAATAACAAAGAAGCTGAAGAGAAATTTAAGGCCGTCAAAGAGGCCTACGAGGTCTTGTCGGATCCGCAAAAGAGGGGCGCCTACGATCGTTATGGACACGCTGGCGTTGATCCCAATGCTGCGGGCATGAATGGCGGTGCGGGTGGTGCGGCTTTTTCTGATGCGTTTGGTGATATTTTTGGTGAGATTTTCGGTGGGGCGCGAAGGGGTGGCGGTGGCGGCGGTCCGCAGGTCTATCGCGGCGCTGATTTGAAATACGCCATGGAAGTCACCTTGGAGCAGGCGGCCAACGGTCTTGAAACGGAAATCCGTGTGCCGAGTTGGGAGTCTTGTGAAGTTTGCGCTGGCAGCGGCGCCAAACCCGGGTCTTCGCCCACGAGCTGCCGAACTTGCGGTGGTGCCGGTGCGGTTCGCATGCAACAGGGTTTTTTCAGTGTGCAGCAAACCTGCCCCACTTGTCATGGATCAGGCCAAGAAATCAAGGATCCTTGCACGCCTTGCCGCGGCGAGGGTCGTGTGCGCAAAAACAAAACCTTACAAGTCAAAATCCCAGCCGGTATTGATGATGGCATGCGGATTCGTTCAAGTGGTAATGGTGAACCTGGCGTCAATGGCGGTCCCTCAGGTGATTTGTTTGTTGAAATTCACATCAAGGCGCACAATATTTTTCAACGCGAAAGCGATGACTTGCATTGCGAATTGACGATTCCGTTTACCAAAGCAGCCTTGGGCGGTGATATTCAAGTGCCCACGCTGAGCGGCAAAGCGGAAATCACGATTCCCGACGGCACCCAATCGGGCAAGACCTTCCGCTTGCGAGGCAAGGGCATCAAGGGTGTTCGGGCAGGATACCCAGGCGATTTGTATTGCCACGTGGTGGTCGAAACACCGGTTCGTTTAACTGACTCACAAAAAGACATTTTGCGTCAATTTGAACAGTCACTCGGCGAGGGCGGTGAACGCCACTCGCCGCAGAGCAAGTCTTGGACTGATCGCGTTAAAGCGTTCTTCTCTTAAACATCAAAAGTCACCCGCCAGCGCTCGCACCAACCCTTTTGGGTCCAGGTGCTTGCGCATGGTGGCATTGACTGTTGTCGCGACCAATGCCTTGAGTTTTTCATCGAAGGCTGCTGACCAAGCAAAGGTCCGGTCTTGGTTTAAGTAATCAAGCCAGGCCGATACCAGTGCGCTGTCTTGGGCACGAAACAGTTGCCGAAGATTTAACAATGACTCGGTGGCTTGCGCTAACTCTTGGTCTGAAAAGCCTTCGCTCAATGCCCCTTGCAACTCTTCATTGAGCGCCGTCTCAAACTTCACCCAGCTATCAGGCGCAAAGATGCCCGAGATGGACCATTGACCAGCCGGCTCAAAGGCCGATGCCGATAGTCGACTGCGCACATCGTAAGACAATCCGTCTTGCTCGCGAATACGCATCCAAAGCCGCGAGTTGGCGGAACTGCCCAGCATGTAGTTGCCAATCACCAACGCCGGGTAGTCCGGGTCTGTGTCTTGTAGTGGCAAGGGTAGTGTGGCTGAAAAAACCGCATTGGCCTTGTCAGGCGTGTCGATCCGAATCAGCGTGGGCGTAACCGCACGGTAAGGGTCGCTAACACGCGTGTAAGCAGGGGCCTCGCGCCAGTTCTTAAGCGATTCTGTCACCGTTAAGACAACTTGCTCGGGATCAAAGGAACCGACCACGGCTAGTGAGATGTTGCCACCGCCGTAGAACGTCTCGTGGAATTTGACCAACGCGTCTCGGGTAATGGACTCGTAACGCGTGATGGATTGCTCAAACGTTGGGGCATAGCGGATGTCGTCGGCTGGCCAAGGGTTTTCGTAACGGGCCAGCGCGTTTGAGGCCAGTGCACCGGGTTCACTCATGGCGCCTCGGATGCCGGTCACCACCTGTGAGATATATTCCTTGCGTTGATCCTCAGGGAAGTTGGCGTCCTTGACCAAATGCAAAGCCAGATCTATCACGGCCGGTAAGTTTTCGCCAATCGTGGCAATGTCCACGCTGACACTGGTGCCACCGCCACTGATGGAGAGGTCAGCTTGCAGCGCATCAAGGCGGTCATTGATTTGTTGTCGTGACATGTCGCGTGTGCCGTAGGTCAACATGTCAGCGACCACGCTTGAAACGGTTGCTTGGCCTTTTAACTGCTCAGCATCAGCGAAGCGGATGGCCATTCGGGCCGTGACGCGATTTCCACGTGTTTCTTTGGGTAGCAAAGCCAGTTTGACCGAGCCACTGGGTAAGTTCAGCACTTTGCGCTGGGTCAGTTTGTCGATGTTTGCTGGGCTTGGGTCAAACCCGCTAGCCGCGGCCGCTGTCTCACGACCGACATAGCCTTCAAGCATTGCCGTTAAGTCACCACGCTCAGCAGCTGGGGCACGCACGGCACCG
>Ga0105050_10000278_pt1 | contig 75557 bp, 66 predicted proteins | sample FRY01_FD_78088 | JGI IMG/M metagenome (GOLD analysis project Ga0105050, IMG submission 78088) | Freshwater microbial communities from Lake Fryxell liftoff mats and glacier meltwater in Antarctica - FRY-01 | ecosystem: Environmental > Aquatic > Freshwater > Ice > Glacier meltwater ... | reverse complement strand
GGCATTCCCACGCCGCCGGTCATGGTTGGGACATTATTCACATGCGCCGGCTCGGTCATCGTCGCCATGGTCGCTTCGACACTCTTGGCGTCGAACTCGCTCGTCGTGTGCTCTTCCCATATAGCACGCAACTTCTCCTGGTCGTGGCTGAGGCGCGGTGTGTCGTTGGTCATGTTGAAGAGCATATTGTTCTTAGGACGATTTGGGGAATCATGAATCATGGTGTGCTGCGATGTTGGCCTTGGATGGATTGATCGGTGAGAGCGCGCGCAACAAACCCGCGCCCATCATCTTGGCGTCATGTGTGGCGAGTGCAACGACATAGGCTTGTGATGTGCGTTGTGGATCGTCCGTGACGCTTGTGAATACTGGAACACGCTGTAACGAATACAGCAGAAGGAAACATTATGAATCTTCGCTTCAACTCGCTCGCCGCACTCTCGCTTGTGTGTATCGCCGGCCTTGGCATTGCCGCCGCAGCCCGCATGGATAACGAGACTGAAATCAAATTGGCGGATCTGCCCGAAGCCGCGCGCGCAGTCGTGACCAAGGCAGCGCCCGCAAGCTCCATCAAGAAAATTGTGAAGGAGACCGACGAAGGCGTGACGGTGTATGAGATTGAATTCACCGACGCGGGTGTCGAATGCTCCATGGATGTTTCGCCAACTGGTGATGTGCTTGCGACGGAGCGCTCTGTTGGTCAGGACAAACTTCCTGCCCCCGCGGTGGCAGCGTTGAAGTTGGAATTTCCAGGCGCCACCATGAAGGACGCCAACATTGTGGTGAAGACCTTTTACGAAGTGACTGTTGTCATTGACGGCAAGATGCGCGAAGTAAAGGTGGACGCGGTCGGCAACATCGAGAATGAATCCGCTGGTAAGGATGGCGACGAAAAAGACGGCGAGAAGGATGGCGAGCAAACTGGCAAGAAAAAAGATTCCGACAAGAAGTGAGTGGTTCGTCTAGCCAAGAGCAAGAACCGACCGGCGCCTCGTGCGTCGGTCGGTTGTGTGTAAGGTGTTCACTGTGCGGCATTGATGCTTGCGAAATCAATTGATGTCCGCGCGCCGCATTGCAACTTTGTGAGATTCTCGTGACGCGTTTATTGTGGCGTGGTTCTTATGATGCGTTGCTTTGTATTTCTTCTGGCGATTTTCTCATGGTGCGATTCTCGTGGTGCTTTTCTCGTAGTGCTTTTCTCGTAGTGCTTTTCTCATAGTGCTTTTCTCATGACGCCTTTCAACTAGAATGATTTCCAAATCATCTATGGCAACCAAAACACTTCCAAAAATAAACGCGATCTACTGGGCTCTTGTGATCAGTTCCACCACGCTTGGCGAAACCGCTGGCGACTTTATTTCGCAGACGCTTGGATTGGGCTACGGCGGTGGAACCATCGCGCTCTTAAGCTTCTTTGTGATTGCGGCGGTTGCGGAAATTTTCTCAAAGCGTCCGCGTCGATGGCTGTATTGGCTCACGCTGACGCTGGCGAGCATTGGCGGAACCACGCTGGCAGATTATCTAGCGCGCACGCTTGGTCTTGGATATCCAACTTCGTTTGCGCTGGTGATCGTCATACTTGTCATTACTTTAAGTGCGTGGAAAATGTCTACTCATTCGCTCAATTTAAATTCAGCACTGGATGCCCGCGGCGAGAGTTTGTATTGGCTGACGATTCTTTCAAGCAGCACCCTGGGCACGGTGTTGGGCGACCTGCTGTCGAAAGATACTCTCGATCTTTCACCACCAGAAGGTCGTGTGTTGAGTGACACCACATTCGGACAGTTCATGGCAGAGCAGAACATTGGACTCGCTGGCATTGGTGTTGGTGATGCCCTCACCACCATGATTCTGCTTGGGGTTCTTGTGGTGGTCACGGTTGTCACGCTTCGCACCCGCGTCTCGCGCATCACTTGCTATTGGGCGGGAATCATTGTCACGCATCCACTTGGTGCGGCGCTGGGTGATTTTATGACGAAGAAAGACGGCCTTGATCTAGGCAATACGCGCGCCACTTACATTCTGCTGGCTGTGCTTGCGGCGGTGTGTGTGTTCGCGGTGCTTCACAATAAAAAGAACGCCAAGGTTCTCGCCGCATAATGCGATCATCATCAATCAAAGAAAACCATGCGCATCCTTCTTGTTGAAGATTCCGACATTCTGCGCGAGTCGCTCGCGCGCGGCCTGCGCGAGGCCGGTCACGCTGTGGACACCGCGGGCGATGGGAAAGTTGGATTGAATTTGGCGGCAAAGACCGAATATCAAGCCATTATTTTGGATTGGATGCTTCCCCAGCGCGATGGTCTGTCGGTGCTCGAAGAGTTGCGCAAGCTTGGAAGCCGCGCTGGCGTGATCATGTTGACTGCGCGTGACACCGTGGCGGATCGAGTGCGCGGACTGGCCACTGGCGCCGATGATTATCTGGTGAAACCATTTGCATTTGAGGAACTTCTGGCGCGCGTGCAAGCGGTGGCTCGCCGAGGTGTTGGTGCGCGCACATCCACAATCAAAGTCGGCCCGCTTTGCATCGACATGCGAGCGCGCACAGCCTGCGTTATGCGCGGCGGAACCACGATCGATCTGGCGCTGACCGCGCGTGAATTCTCGGTGCTCGAAGCATTGGCACTGCATGCGGGCAAACCCGTACCGCGCCTTCGACTTGAGGAACATGTATACGACCAACGCTCGCAAGTTTTCTCCAACGCCATTGACTCGACCATCGCTTCTATTCGCGCCAAGTTGCAAGCGGTTGGCGCCCCCCCACTCATTCACACACGCAGAAAAATCGGCTACGCACTGCTGGAGCCGCGCACATGAAATCCATTCGTGTGCAAGCCATGGTGTTGTCGAGCCTGTACATGGTGGTCATCGTGACTCTGGGTATGGGCGCGCTTGCATGGCTTCTTCAGCGCTCCCTCACGGACGAATTTGATCAGACATTGCGCGCCCGCGCCGAAGGACTTGCATCATTGGTCCAGTGGGATGGCGCCAGCGTGGAGTTTGATTTCTCGCAGGAGCGAACTCCATGGGTGCCACCAAGCGGCAACGCCGGAGGATTTGCAATTTGGTGCGATGATGGAACTGGCTGGAAATTGTTGGAGCACCTCGGCCTCACTGATGTGGTGCTGGACAACGCTGTGCGTGAATCCGAGTCGCCACCACGCAACTTGCGTGACGCTTCCTCGCCACTGCGCGGTCTGCTTGTGAAGTCGCAGGTGGCGCCTGAAAGCAAGGATGGCGATGCGCACGACAAGAACTTGCCCGTGGAAATCGCCGTCACATCCAGAGCGCTGCAACTGAAAGTATTTGTAGCGCTGCCTCGCAAGGCGCTCGACCATCAGATTTCAAATATGCAAATTTTGGTCTCTGTGTTTGGCGTGGTGATCGTGGCGGCGGCAGCCATCGCATCCGGGCTTGCCGTGTGGCGCGGACTGCGACCACTGGCGCAACTCTCCACATCCGTCGCGTCGCTTGGACCAAATTCCCCCGGTGCGCGACTGCACACCGCGCATCTGTCGGTGGAACTATCTCCTGTGGCCAATCAAGTGAATCACTTACTGGCTCGCGCCGAGGATGTCTTGCTGCGCGAGCGCGGATTTGCAAGCGCGGCCAGTCACGAGTTGCGCACGCCAATCGCCGAAGCACGCATGTTGCTGGAAGTGGCGCTGCGCAAGGAGCGCACGAGCAGCGAGTGGAAGGCAACCGCAGCGAGTTCGCTCAGCGTGCTTGCGCGCATGCAGAATCTTGCGCTGGCACTTCTGCAAACTGCGCGCACGACCAACACCGATGGCACAGAACAGGAACTAGATTCCGTGGAACTTTTGAGCGCAATAACCGCGAAAATACAGCACCTTGGCGCGAGCGGGCATTGCAATCCGCTGCTGGTGCGATTGCAATGCCCAGCGCATCTTGTGATTGCGTGTCAACCCACGCGCATGAACTTGATCATGGGAAACCTGATCCGAAATGCGTTTGCACATGGTTGTGTGGACGAGAAAAATCCACTGCATATTGAAGCGTCACTCCATGAGGAAGATCACGACGTTTGCATCACTCTGTCAAATCAAGCACCCGAGTTGCTCCAACAAGATGTGGAGCGATTGTTCGATCCGCTGTGGAGAAAAAATCAATCGCGAAATGATCAAGAACATTTTGGACTTGGTCTTGCCATCACCAGGCAGTTGGTGGAGAGCGCGGGCGGCTCGATTGTGGCTCGACTGAACTCTGATGGACAACTGAGCATGCAGATGCGATTCGCTCGCGCCGATGCGGTTTAGATTCGCAAGCGTTGAGTGCGTGAGTGAGTGCGTTGCAATCAAACGCTAGTGAAACTTGCGAGCGATGGTGATGTGATGAAGCGTAATTGCGCAGTGAAGCGCTGGCATTCAGAGCGAAGGCTTGACGCGTGGATGGATGAAATTAAAATCTGACAAACCTAACCGTGGTGGTATGTGGAGTAACGGTAACCTGACGCCTCGACTCATTACGAGATCAAGCCTTTCACCGACTGCGACTGCGCAACACCGGGACCAGCACAACCGCCAACGCCGCAAACCCAGCGCCGAACCCGAAGGTCGCCCCCGGCCCGAACCGGTCCCACAGCACGCCCGCCGCGACGCTCGCCGCCAGGGTGATTAGTCCGCTGAGCATGTAAAAAAGGCCAAGCGCCGTGCCGCGCCGATCTTTAGGCGAGTGGTCGGCGATGAGCGCCTTACCAACGCCGTCTGTCAGAGCCACCGAGACGCCGTAGAGCGCCATAAGCGGCCATACGCCCACGCTCCCCGTGAATACGAAGCCGATATACACACCCGCGTAGATCGCCCATCCCACGCCGATCACGCGCCAGCGCCCCAACTTATCGCTGATGATCCCAGCCGGATACGAGAAGCCCATGTACATGAGCGAGAAGAGGGCATAGGCCAGCACCACGGCCCAAGGCGAGAGACCAACATCGCTGGCGCGCAGAAGGAGGAATGTGTCGCTGCTGTTAGCCAGCGCGAAGACGAGCATGATCGCCATCGTGCGCCAGTACGCGTAGGAGAACCCCATTGGCCCAGTGCGCGACGCGGCGATCGCCGTTAGGGTGGACACGCTCTCTGTGCTCAACTGCTTCGCGGGATTCTCGATCGCGCCGTCGATTAACGCCACCGCCTCATCTTCGCGCAGTAGGAATGTGATCGCCCACGAGATCAGCCCCAGCACCGCCGCCACGCCGAAGACCATGCGAAAGGCCCACGCCTCGTGCGTTGCATCCACTGCATCAGCGACGGTCGGGCCGCTGTGAGTGGGTGAACTCGTGAACCACCATAAGAGCCCCGCCGATGCTGTCACGCCGATCACCGCGCCCGCCGAGTCCATCGCGCGGTGGAAGCCGAATGCACGCCCGCGCTGATTCGCGGGTACGGCGTCGGCGATGATCGCATCGCGCGGGCTGGATCGCACGCCTTTACCAAGCCGGTCGATGGTGCGCCCAGCGAGCACCATCGGCCAGACAAACGCGAACGCGAGCAGTCCTTTGCCCACCACTGGTAATCCATACCCCCATTGCACCCACGGCACACGCCTGCGTCGGCCACGCACGATTCGATCGCTCCGCCACCCGGCCCACGCCGTCAACAACGCGACCATTCCCGTTGCCACACCCTCGACCCACCCCAGTGAAGTGGCCGAGGCGTGCAGCACGCCGACGAGAAAGAGCGGGAGCAACGGGTAAATCATCTCGCCCGAAATGTCCGCAAAGAGCGAGACCCAGCCGAGGACAATCACCGAGCGGGGAAGTTTGTTCTTCACGCGCGGTTGTTCAGTGCCAGACATGGCGAGGAGTTTATATCCCGGCAGTGTTTGGGGCTGTTCACACGAATGCTTTTTGAAGCGGTGGAGAGGGTCCTGGTCCCAGTTGACCAGATTTTCTCGCGCTGAAGGTGGACCTGGAATCGGAGTATGGACCAGCGTGCGCAAAGGTGCGATCTGTACAGAGTGCGGCTTTGTTCGTCCGAATGTTTGAGTCTGTTTGTGTTGGTCTTTGGCCTGTCTTATCTCAAATCAGGTCCACTTTCAGCGCGCCACCGTGAACGGCGCGTGTCGACTCACCCATATCACTCGCAGAATAATCAGGGCGTGGATTAGGATTGCGCAGCCGATGCCCAGAGTCTGAAAGTATGGCGTGCCACCTCCCGCTTGATGGATTTTCCAAGCGGCCCATCCTCCGAGTGGGATAAAGACAAACACGCCGGTCACCAGCCCGGGGTTGTAGCACTTCAGGCGAATCCCTTGCGCCAAGTGGGTGAACCCGTTCACCATACTCATATAGACCGCAATAAGCCCGTAACCAATATCAACCTGCGTCGCCAGCAGAATGGAAATCAAGTTGACGCCCCAGACGCCTGGCACATTGATTATAAAAATATCTTTTTGTGTGAGCAGATCCCGCCCACCAAAGACAGTCTTTATGGCGAATTGATGAAACCGATCATCGTAGTGCTCTTCAAGTTGATGAAGCATGTACACCGGTAACTGCAAATAGATCAACAGCACGGCCAAGGTCCATCCGTTTGAAATCGCGGGCAACAAACCCAAGAGCAGTAGCCCCGCCATGGATCCACCATAAACCCAGTAGGAAATAAAGTATCTCATCGGTAGATCGTATTAGAAAGAAAGGTGTCAGGAACCTTTTATTTTCCCACACAAGGGTTTCTGGAATCATTATTTACTGAACCATTGATCAAACAATGGTTCCTGACACCTTTTACAACCATGACGAAAAGAATGGTTCCTGACACCTTTTACAACTACTTCTGCAAACCCTGCACAAAAACGCTTAATGGCTGGTCGTAGGAAATCTTCCAACGCGGAAGCGTGAGCGCGCTTGAAGTGTCCAGCGCGTTGCCGCCCTCGGCAAGCACTGCAAGGTGATAGCCAGCATCGCGCGCCGCATTCACCACGCGCTCGTCGCACAATCCAAATGGATAAGCCAAGGCTTGCACTGGATGCCCAAGTTCCTGTTCAAGTCGCTGCCGCGATTCACGCATCTCGATCACCAAACGCGCGTTGGGTATCTGACGCAAATCTGGATGCGACACCGTGTGGCTGAGCACTTCGTGGCCCGATGCTTCAAGGGCCTTCACTTCGGGCCATGAAAGAAATGGCGAACCACCCACCGCGCCTGTGTACACAAAAAAGATTCCGCACATTCCGCGAGGCTGAAGAAATTGCTGCGCAATGACTACATCCTCGCCCCAACCATCATCGATGGTGATCATCACCGGCCGCGCGGGCAATGGCACCCCCTGTTCGCGATGGGCCTGCAACTGCGCCATAGTGATGGTGTGATAGCCGCGAACTTGCAACCAATCGAGTTGCGCAGCAAAGTCCGCGGGCTTTACAACCCACGGCGCCCACGATGCATTCGCTGCACCCCAATCACCAATATGGTGATACATAAGAATTGGAAGGCGATCGGGCCGATTCGTTGGCGGCTGAAGTTGCCACCCAAGCATCGCGCACGCCGCCACAACTGCAACCACCACCGCTGGCCACTGCGCTTGATGTGCGGCATCGCTATGTCGAAAGAGGATGGAGTTTGAAACAACTTGCATGCTGTTAAAGGAAGTGTGCTTTCGGCAATGTATCTACTTCGACACAAATTAAAACTTTGCTACATCAGCAACGGCAACTCTTCCAACCGGTTTGGAAATCTTGAAAGCGACCACCAACTTCGCTGCCCATCTATCTTTCCGCTACTACAGTCACCACTTTGGTATACGGAACAAGCAGTACGGGGGTAGTACATTGCTCACGCTCGCTGGCCTTGTCGCCCACCGTCGTTCATAAGTCACTTCCCCTCTCACTCACAGATTTATCAATTATTTCACTTTTAATTTCACTTTGAACCCTGCTCTTAACTGCAACTTTCAAGGGCCGGCATCCACACACGAGGATTGGCGCCCCTTCTTTTTTTAAGTTCACTTGCCACAATACGCACATGTACATAGCGCTGACATTTATTGGCATGGCCGTGGCCGCATGGGCGGTGTGGCAACTGTTGAGGCGTCAAGAAAAAAACGATCCAGAATTTCAGCGCCATCTCAGTGCCGATGAACGCCGCGCTCGAATCAACCGCCAGACCGACGCCAACGATGCGCTTGCAAGAGACGCCGCATTGAAGGCGGGTCAAGCGCGTCAGCAGCAGATGCGTGGCGCCAACGATGCGACTACGCCCGATGATGCTGCTACGAAACGCGGCGATGACGCCGACACTTCCGCATAATGATTTGTTGAAAGCACTGCGAATGCTTACGCCGCAGCAATGTCGGCGCTACTGGGCAACTGCAAATACGCCAATGTTTTGGCTCGCATTTGCACCATCTCGCGTTGCAAACTGCGACCGGGGCAGGCGGTGTGCGCGGTTGGCCACTCTTGATGGGTTCGCACACGAGCCACGGTGATGTTGTACTTCTGCATCAAGCACCCGACCATGCGCTCGGCCGCTTGCAATTGCTCGTCGCTGGGGCTTTGCTCATCGAAGTTGCCGAGGCAGCAAATTCCGATGTTGCCTTCGTTGCTGTTCTTCACATGCGCTCCCTGCCACTGAATTTCGCGACCCTCCCACACACGACCGCCGCGATCGACCACATAGTGGTAGCCAATGTCGCCCCAGCCCTTGCTGCGGTGACCGTTGCGAATAATCTCGATGCGTGCGGCGGCGCTGCTTTGATCCTTAGCCAAGAACGGGCTCATGCCGTCGTGATGCACGGTGATGTAACGCGGCGGCAGCATGGGATTCATCATCGAAGGCACGCACTCTCCGCGGCACCACAGGTTGCGATCCATGATGAACTTGAAATCCTTGGTCGATTTTTTGGTGATCACCGTCGAAGACACCACCGACTTTGCAGGCTTGAGCGCGTCGGGCCAGATTGGCTCGGGCAACTTGCTTGTGCGAATATTGCCGGTTGCGCAGCCCACGGCGAAGAGTGTTCCAAAGGCTAAAAAACTACGGCGCGAAACAGCCGAAACGCTGCGTAAAGCGGTGTTCAGCGCGGAATCAGGTTCGCTGGGTTGTTGTTGCATGGTTCAAACCAAAGTAAGAGAGTATGCCATCGGATATGACTGCAATTTGCCATCACACTTTACGGGGTGAATCGATAATTGTGAGAGTAAAGGACCGAAAATTGAAATCAATTTGTGACTATTTTGCGATACTTGTGGCCAACGGATGGCGACTTAATTTCCTGAAAATTATGCAAGAGAAAATTCTATTTGACAGGTAATTTGTGGAGATTTGAAGTAGAATCAAAGACCCCAAAGCAATGCCCACCGAGGGCTTCCGCGGGTGCCACACCAACCTTGCAATTTCAAGGCAATTTCAGTCTCCCACACACACCGTGCAAAGCATGACCAAGCCAGCCCAGCCTCGCCCAGACTCCAACGACGGCGCGTCACAATACACATCTGAAAGCATCCAAGTCCTTGAAGGTTTGGAGGCCATTCGCAAGCGCCCCGGTATGTATGTGGGCGGCACTGGCCTTGAAGGCTTGCATCACTTGGTCTACGAGTGCGTGGACAATTCCATCGACGAATGCATGGCTGGTTTCGCAACCGCCGTCACGGTGGTGCTGAGTGTTGACGGAAGTTGTTCGGTGAGTGATGACGGACGCGGCATGCCGATTGATCCGATGCGCCACGAAAATCCGGCGATCAATGGCCGCGCCGCAGTTGAAGTGATCCTGACCGAGGTGCATGCTGGCGGAAAATTCGACAACGGCGCTTATAAAGTGAGTGGTGGTTTGCATGGTGTTGGTGTGAAGTGCGTGAATGCACTCAGCGAATGGACCGAAGTAGAAGTGCTGAAAAATGGCGAGCTGTATCGCATTGGCTTCGAGCGCGGCGTCGTGAGTCAGCCGCTGCACAAGGTGGAGCAGCGCACCGGTGCGGGCAATGGCACCAAAATTAGTTTTCGACCCGATCCAGATATTTTTTCTGACACGCAACTGCGTTACGAAATTTTGCAGCATCGCCTGCGTGAGTTGGGCTATCTCAATCCCGGCGTGCGTATTCGATTGATCGACGAGCGTGTGGACGCCAACGGTAAGACTCGCGAAGAAAATTTCTTCGACGAAAGCGGCTTGGCTGGTTATGTGAAATATCTCAACGCGAGTAAAACCACCATGGGCATGGTGATCAGCATTCACCGCGAAGATATAGAGGCGGGATTGCGCTGCGACTTGGCGCTGCAATACACCGATGCGATGTCCGAAAATTTGTTGGCGTTCGGTAACAATATTCCCAACCGCGACGGCGGCACGCATGTGACTGCATTTCGCAAGTCGCTCACGGTGGCGATCAACGGCTACGGCAAGCGCATGGGATTGTTTAAGGAACGCGACTTCGTACCCACCGGCGACGATCTGCGCGAAGGACTTACCGCGGTGGTCAGTGTGAAGATGCGCAACCCCACCTTTAATAATCAGACCAAGGAAAAATTGCTCAACCCCGAGGTGGAGCCCTTCGTGAGCGCGGCTATCACCGAGCAACTTGGTGCGTGGCTTGAAGAAAATCCAGCCGAGGCCAAGGGCATTGTGAATCGCGCGAAGTTGGCGGCCGAAGCGCGCGAGGCGGCGCGTAAGGCTCGCGAGTTGATCAAGCGCAAGGGCGCACTTGATTCTGGCGGCATGCCGCACAAACTCTCCGATTGCAGCAGTAACGAAGTTGAGAAAACCGAGATGTTTATCGTGGAAGGTGATAGCGCCGGTGGAAGCGCCAAAGGTGGCCGCGACCATGTGCATCAAGCGATTCTTCCGCTGCGTGGAAAGTTGCTCAATGTTGAGAAGGCGCGCCTAGACAAGGTGCTGGCTTTCGAAGAAATTCGCACGCTGATCCAGGCGTTGCAGTGTGGCATTGGCGAAGACTTTGACGCTAGCAAATTGCGCTACGGACGCGTGATTATCATGACCGACGCCGATGTGGACGGCAGTCACATTCGCACGCTGTTGCTTACATTCTTCTTCCGACAGATGCCTGATTTAATCCGCGGCGGCAAGGTGTTTATCGCGCAGCCTCCGCTGTATCAGGTGGCGCGCGGCAAGACCGTGGAATATGTGCTGAATGATCAACGCATGAACGAGGTGCTGGTGGAGTTGGCGATGCGTTCAAATGCCACGCTCAGTTTGCGCGATGATGATGGAAAAACTTTTGACACCGTGCAGGGCGAGCCGCTGCGACGATTGATCCGCGATCTGGGTCGCTTGGAAGAACTCACGCGCATCAGCCTGTACCGCGGCATTGATTTTGCCCGTCTACTTTCAGCACGCAACGATGATCCCGAAGGCAAGGGCCGCATGCCTGGTTGGCAATTGGTGTGGCGCGCCGGCGACAAGTTGTTCCACAACGAAGCACAAGCCGCCGCCCATGTGCAGTCGATGGGTTTCACGCTTGTGGACATCGGCACCACCAATAACGAGGTGGAGCCGGCTAAGCGCGCTACGCTTCGAGTGCTGCATGAAAATCGCGAAATCGAGCGGCTTTTGGAGCAAATCGCCAAGGTGGGTTTAAGCAGCGATGACTGGTCACTGGTGCAAGAAGAAAGCATCACCGGCGAGCGTTTGCCCACCAAGTTTGCATGGACGGTGGATGGCGATAAGGGCAAGCCAGCCGAGACCGTAGAGGTGGCCAACATTCCAAGCATCTTGCACAAGTTGCACGAGGTAGGTCGACGCGGCATTGAAGTGAAACGCTTCAAGGGACTGGGCGAAATGGAAGCTGTGCAATTGTGGGACACCACGATGGACCCGATGCGCCGAACGCTGCTTCGCGTGACTTGGGATGCCGCCAGCAATGCCGACGCGTTGTTCAGTGTGTTGATGGGCGAAGATGTGGAGCGTCGCCGCAACTACATCGAGAAGCATGCGCTTGAAGTGAAAAATCTGGATATTTGAATTGCGCGGAGCGCGTGGTTGCGACGCGCATTTTTCAACAAGGCCGCGTTAAAGTTTGTGAGACGAAATTTTATTGCATTGCGCGAGGCTTGCTTATTGCGCGAGGCTTGCTTATTGCGCGAGGCTTGCTTATTGCGCGAGGCTTGCTTATTGCGCGAGGCTTGCTTATTGCGCGAGGCTTGCTTATTGCATTGCTCGAAGCTTGCTCGTCGCGCGAAGCTTGCTCGTCGCGCCCATCACGCCCGCACATCCAGCACACCCGCTTGCGAAAATCCTTTTGCGCGAAGTTGACATGCGTCGCAGTGACCGCAGGGTGTTGCGTCGGCGCGTGGGTCGTAGCAACTGATCGTCAGACCAAGATTCACGCCAAGTTTTTTTCCAAGCAACACAATCTGTGCCTTGGATACATGTATCAACGGCGTGTGCATGCGAAACCAACGCTCGCCGCGCGCCGCGGCTTCCACCCCTGCTTTGGTGCCAAGATTTGCCAGTTGCTCGAAAGCCTGAATAAATTCCGGTCGACAATCTGGATAGCCGCTGTAATCAAGAGCATTCACGCCAATCGCAAGATCGCGCGCCTGCATCACTTCGGCAAGACCCATCGCCATGGTGAGAAACACAGCGTTGCGCGCCGGCACATAGGTAATTGGAATGTCCTGGGCATGCTCCACATCGCGATCCTTTGGAACCGCGACATTGGATGTAAGCGCGCTGCCGCCGAAGGCTCCAAGATCGATGCGCGTAATGCGATGATCGGTCACGCCCTGAGCCGCGGCCACACGCGCCGCGCAGGTGAGTTCTACTTTATGGCGCTGACCATAATCGAAACTGAGCGCGATGCAATCAAATCCCGCAGCTTGCATCCACGCCAGCGTGACCGCGCTATCAAGTCCCCCCGAAAGCAGCACGATGGCGGTGTGACCAACGCCGATGGATGAAGATGTTGGTTGCATGATGAACGCCGCCGCGCGGCGGATGCAGTATAAACTTGTGCACCGATGACAACCGTGACGGCAAACTTAAAATGCATTCGATGCGCCTATCAGTTGCGTGGCGCGCAGGCGCTTGGTCGCTGCCCCGAATGCGGCATGGCGGTTACGGCAAGTCTTGCGAGCAGCGTGGATCCGCGGATGCGCGAGATGGCGGCGCTTGAACATCCAAAGCGCATCGCCTTTGCACTTGCCGCCGCTGGTATCGCCCCGCTGCTGTGCGTTGCATTACAAGTGGGCGCGCCGATGCTTGCGATGACTGATTCGCTGACCAATCGCGCGAGCGCCTTTCCACAAAGCGTTCGATTGTGGGCATGGATCGCCTGCGCTGCGGCGCTGCTGTTCGCGCTCAGCGCGCAATATATTTTGTGGTCGGCACAAGAAAGCGCCTTTCGAAGCGAGATGGGTCGCTGGCGATTTTGGATGGTGCTTGGAGCGTGGTTGTGGATGCTTGCGTTGGTGACCGCGGTGCTGATGATGTTGAATCCACAATTGTTGGCCGATGTATTTTCAGATGCAGTCTGCAAGGCGATTCGCAACGCACTTCCGATTGCTGGTACTGCGTTGCAACTGCCAGGCATGGCGATGATGTTGAGCGGACTGAGCGCGATGCTGGCGATCACTGGTCGACGCTCGCGGACATTTCGCGAGGCTGGCTCAGCAAGGCAAAGCGTGAAGTTGCTCAATCAAAATGTTTCGCTGTTGGTGGTGCTGTGCATCGCCTCTCCAATTTTGCGAACCCGGCTGGGCTGGGATGTGCTGTCGATTGTCAGCGATACTGCGGTCGCGGCGCTCGCGGGTCTGCTGCTTTTTGGAGCGGCCTATCTGGCCACCAACAGTTACTGGATCGCTCGCGCCCTGCTTCTGCCACCTCTACCTATAGAGGAAGCGATTTCGCAGGATTAGACCCCCTGCCGAGTTGGCAGCAATGCAGGTGTTAGAGAGCACTTTCCAACTGAATACAGCGGCAGATAGTTGCCAAGAATGAAGCGCTATAAATTATGTAAGTTGCTTTATTGAAAGAACTTGTATTTGTTTCCGCTGAGTGCACCGCTGACGAACGAGGCGATTCTGCTCTTCAATCAAAGCCTCAATAATTGCCATTGGCAGCCCCGCTTTGGCACGCCAATTGATCTACAAATTGCTTCGCCGAGGTACTTGCCTCGGCTTCACCGCCTGACCAAATCATCTTCACGCACTCAATTTAGGAGACGCAACCATGTCCGCAAAGCAACTTTCGTTCGATACCGATGCCCGTAAGCGCCTGCTCGCTGGTATTGAAAAACTTTCCTCAGCTGTAAAAAGCACCCTTGGACCACGCGGTCGCAACGCGGTGCTAGACAAAAGCTGGGGCGGTCCCACTGTGACCAAGGACGGCGTCAGTGTCGCTGAAGAGATCGAACTTCGTTGCAAGGTTGAGAACATGGGCGCGAAGTTGGTGAAGGAAGCGGCCAGCAAAACCGGCGATGACGCTGGCGACGGCACCACCACCGCCACCGTGTTGGCCGAGGCGATTTTTCGCAGCGGTTTAAAGTATGTCACCAGTGGCGCCGAAGCCAACGCACTTGTGCGCGGCATTCGCAAGGCAGTCACCATCGCCACTGAACAAATTTCCAGCATGGCCAAGCCTGTTGCCAGCGTGCCTGGCGGCATTGCTGCGGTTGCAAGCATTAGCGCCAACAACGACGAAGAAGTTGGCAGCATGATGGCCAAGGCCTTCGACAAAGTCGGCAAAGATGGCGTGATCACCGTTGAAGAAGGCAAGGGTCTTGAGACCATCGTGGATGTGGTCGAAGGCATGCAGTTTGATCGCGGCTACTTAAGCGCCAACTTTGTGACCAACACCGAGAAGATGACCGTGAACTTAGACAAGGCGTTGGTGCTTATTTATGAGGACAAGATTGATTCCATCACTAAGCTGGTTCCATTCCTGGAAAAGGTGATGGACAGCAAGCGTCCGTTGCTGATCATCGCCGAAGATGTCAGTGGCGAAGCACTCAGCACGCTGGTGATTAACAAAATGCGCGGCGTGTTGAATGTCTGCGCAGTGAAGGCGCCTGGATACGGCGATCGTCGCAAGGCGATGCTGGAAGACCTGGCCATTCTCACCGGTGGCCAAGCCATCATGAAGGATCTTGGTATCGATCTAGACAAAGTCACCATTGCACAACTTGGTCAGGTGAAAAAGTTAATAGTGGACGCTGACAACACCACGATTGTGGAGGGTGCCGGCAGCACCAAGGCGATCAAGGATCGCTGCGAGCAGATTCGCAACGAGATGGAACTGACCGACAGCGACTACGACCGCGAGAAGTTACAAGAGCGTTTGGCCAAACTCGCCGGTGGCGTTGCGCAAATTAAAGTTGGCGCAAGCAGCGAGACCGAACTGAAAGAAAAGAAGGGCCGCGTTGAAGACGCGCTGCACGCCACACGCGCCGCAGTCGCTGAAGGTGTTGTGGCCGGTGGTGGTGTCAGTTTCATTCGCTGCATCGCCGCGATCAAAAAGGCGCGCGCCAATGTGGAAGGCGACGCCGGCTTTGGATTCGATGCGGTCGCCGAAGCGCTGACCATGCCACTGCGAACCATTGCAGAAAACGCTGGCGAAAAGGGCAGTGTGGTGGTGAGCAAGGTTCTTGAAATGAAGGGCAACGATGGTTTCAACGCGCTCACTCGCACTTACGGCGACATGATCAAGGATGGTGTGATCACGCCAGCCAAGGTGGATCGTTGCGCCTTGCAGAACGCGGCAAGCGTGGCAGGACTGTTGCTTGCCGTGGATTGCATCGTGACCGATGCGCCCAAACAAGCCAGTGAAGCTTCTGCCGATCACGCGCATTCGCACTCGCACTAATACATAAGCAATAATCTTCGAAGTCGTACTTTTCATTTCAACAATTTCAATTCATACAATTTCAATTCAAACACACTCACACCTTTAGGAGAAACACACATGCCTACCGTTCGCCCACTCGAAGACCGAATTCTGGTCAAGCCGCTCGAAGCCGAAACTAAAACCGGAAGCGGTTTGTTCCTGCCAGAAAGTGCCAAGGAAAAACCCATGCAGGGCAAGGTGATCGCTGTTGGACCGGGCAAGTTGCTCGACAATGGCAAGCGCCAAGATCCGCTGGTGAAAAAAGGCGACACCGTGGTGTATGGCAAGTACGCCGGCACCGAAATTGAAATTAAAAATGTGAAGCACATCATCGTGCGCGAGACCGAGTTGCTCGGCTTGCTCGAAGCCTGAGTCGCGCGCAACTTTCTACTACAGCATTCCTGAAAGGAACACCCCATGTCCGTGAAGCAAATGAAATTTAAAGCAAACGCCCAGGCTGAATTAAAGCGCGGCGTTGATCAGATCGCACAGGCCGTCGCCGTCACCATGGGCCCCACCGGCCGCAATGTGATCGTGCAAAAATCTTTCGGCAGCCCCACCATCACCAAGGACGGCGTCAGCGTCGCCAAGGAAGTGGATCTGCCATGCCCATTCGAAAATATGGGGGCGAAGTTGGTGCAACAAGTCGCCAAGAAAACCGCCGACGCGGCGGGCGACGGCACCACCGCCGCCACTGTGCTTGCGGCTGCCATCTTTAATGGTGGCTTGAAGTATGTGGCCAGCGGCGCCAACGCCGTCGCCTTGCAACGCGGCATCAACAACGCGGCCACTGCGGCCGGCGCGGCGATTACCGAGATGGCTGAAAAGTGCAAGGGCCGCGCCGATCTTGAGAAGATTGCAACCGTCAGCGCCAATCACGACACGCACCTTGGCAAGTTGATCGCCGAGGCGATCGATCGCGTGGGCGCTGATGGCGTGGTTGAAGTCGAAGAGGGCAAGACCGCCGAGACAACACTGGAATATGTCGAGGGCATGAGTTTCGATAAGGGTTATCTCAGCGCTTACTTCATGACCGATCCCAAGCGCGCCGAGTGCACCCTTGAGAATCCGATGATCCTGATCTACGAGAAAAAAATCTCCAACCTCGCCGATCTGCTTCCGTTGTTAAACAAGATCGCGCAGAGCGGCAAGCCATTGCTGATCATCGCCGAAGAAGTTGAGAACGAAGCGCTGGCCGCCTTGGTGGTAAACCGGCTTCGCGGCGTGTTGCAGGTGTGCGCGGTGAAGGCGCCGGGCTTTGGTGATCGACGCAAGGCCATGCTTGGCGACATCGCCACGCTGACCGGCGGCACTTTCTTCGCCGAGGACATCGGTCGCAACTTAGAAGATGTAAAGCTTGAAGAGTTGGGCACCGCCAAGCGTGTGGTGATCAGCAAAGAAGAGACCGTGTTGGTGCAAGGCGGTGGCAAGAAAAAAGATGTCGAGGCCCGCGCCGCGCAGATTCAATCGCAGCATGACAAGAGCACCAGCGAGTACGACCGCGAGAAGTTGATGGAGCGATTCGCCAAACTCACCAGCGGCGTGGCGGTGTTGAATGTTGGCGCGGCCACTGAGACTGCGCTAAAGGAAAAGAAGGATCGCGTAGACGACGCGATTCATGCCACACGCGCAGCAGCGAAAGAAGGCTATGTACCTGGCGGCGGCGTGGCGTTCTTACGCGCGATCGAAGCTGTGCAGAAGGCTCGCGGTAAGGCTGATGGCGATGAAAAGTTTGGCTTTGACATTGTCTGCGGCGCGATGCGCATGCCCTGCTGGCAAATCGCTAGCAACGCCGGCGTGGATGGCGATGTCACCGTGGAGAAAGTGCTGCAAGGCAAAGGCGGATTTGGTTACAACGCTGGCAACGGTGAGTATCAAGACTTGGTCAAGGCCGGCATCATCGATCCTGCGTTGGTCGCCCGCACTGCGCTGCAAAATGCAGCAAGTGTGGCTGGCTTAATGTTGACCACCGATGTGCTGGTCACCGATCTGAAGGATGACGCGGAGCCTGTTGAGGAGAGTATTCACTGATCCGCACGAACGATCGCAACAGGGATCGAGCCGGTCATCGCCGACTCGATCCCTTTCCTTTTCCTGAGAACTTTCATGGCTGAACAGCGCTGCTACTACGAAGTGCTCACTGTCGAGCGCACCGCGAGCGGTGAGGAAATTAAGCGCAGCTATCGCAGGCTGGCGATGAAGTATCACCCTGACCGCAATCCCGGCGACGCCGCAGCGGAGAGCCAATTCAAGTCCTGCGCCGAGGCCTACGAGGTGCTTGGCGACGCGGAGAAACGCCGCTTGTACGACCAGCATGGTCATGCAGGCTTGCGCGGAAATCCGCATCACGATTTTCGCTCGATGCATGTGGAGGAAATTTTCTCCATGTTCAATGACATCTTTGGTGGCGGCGGTGGCGGCGGTAGTCGACGCAATGCTGGCGGCGTGCCTCGTGGATTTGATCTGCAAACAGAAGTTGAAGTGCAATTGGTTGAAGTGTTAAAGGGCTGCAAGCGCGAGGTGAGTTTTTCACGCGCCGAAGTCTGCGCCACCTGCACTGGCAGCGGCGCGAAACCCGGCAGCAAGCCGCTCACCTGTGCAACCTGCCAGGGCCGCGGTCAAGTGCAACAGACCGGACTCGGTGGCATGTTTCGAATGGTGACCGCCTGTCCTAATTGCGGCGGCGGCGGCACGGTGATCACTGAAAAATGCGTGGCGTGCCGAGGCAACGGACGCGTGCGCGTCAATCGCAAGATTGATGTGGCAATTCCTTCAGGCATTCAAGATGGACAGGTGGTGCGTGTGCAAAGCGAAGGTGAACCGCCACGACGCGAGGCCAATGTCAGTGGCGCTGGCGTGCGCGGTGATCTGCATGTCGTGGTGCATGTCGCGAGCAGCGATCGCTTCGAGCGACAAGAAGATGATTTGGTAATGCCACTTGCGATTGGTTTCGCACAAGCCGTTCTCGGCGCCATTGTTGAAGTGGATGCGCTCGATGGGCCGGTGCAAGTCAAGGTGAAAGCTGGGACGCAACAAGGCGATTTGGTGCGCATCGGTGAACGCGGACTTCCTGATTTGCGCAGCAAGAATCGCGGTGATCTTGTGGTGATGTTGATGATTCATGTGCCCAAGAAAGTGACCGAGCGGCAGCGACAATTACTTGAAGAATACGCCAAGACCGAAAAAGTAGATGTGCGAAAATCACACGAAGGCGGCTTCTGGCAAAAGATGAAAGAGTTGAAGGATTCACTTACAGGAACCTGAGGATTTATAAATGGACGCGACGAAGAACAAAGCCGATGACACGCATGACAAGCATGACACGCATGACAAGCATGACAAGCACAAAACGCATGACTCGCATGACTCGCATGACTCGCATGGCACGCAAGACACGCATCACGCACCCGAGATGAACGAGAGCAACGCCCAAACTCCCGCTGCGAGCGAGCCCACGCCCGAAGATCACATCGCGGCGCTTCAGCGCGAAATGACCGACCTCAAAGAGGCGCGGCTTCGCGCGGTGGCCGACCTGCAAAATACGGCGCGGCGTGGCGTGGAGAATGAGACTCGGGCCCGCGCGCAAGGCGTCATGGGCGCGGCGCGTGCCATCTTTCCAGTGATGGACAATGTGGAGATGGCGCTGCAGCAACAAGGCATGACATTGGAGCAAGCGACGCAGGGCTTGACCATGCTTCGCGATGAACTTGCGAAAGGTTTGGAGCGCGTGGGTGTGCAGCGCATCGAGCCAAAGGTTGGCGATGCCTTCGATCCAGAAGTACACTCGGCGATCATGAAGCAGGTCGTCGAGGGCGTGCAACCAGGTTGCGTCAGCATGACCTTTCAAGCGGGCTATCGTCTTGGTGATTCGGTGTTGCGACCGGCGCAAGTCGCTGTATATCCAACGGAGTAAATCGCGCGATGCCCACTTATGAATATGTTTGCGATGGTTGCGGTCACGAATACGAGCGCTTTCAATCGATCCTCTCGTCGCCCGATCGCACCTGTCCCAAGTGCGGCAAGCGCAAAGTGCGTCGCAAGATTGGTATTGGTTCGGCGGTGCTTTTTAAGGGCGCCGGTTTTTACGAAACCGATTATCGAAGCGAGAATTATTCCAAAGCCGCCGACGCGGATCGCAAGGCAAGTGAAGCGAAGCCGGCGGATGTGAAGTCGGATGCGAAGTCGGATGCGAAGTCGGATGCGAAGTCGGATGCGAAGTCGGATGCGAAGTCGGATGGCAAATCAATATCGACCGCTCCCGCCAAGTCGGAATCTTCAAATACATCTACAAATACAGTTGTAACTGCTGCTTCAAATTCGAAAGAGCCGTCGGCAGCCAATGCGTCTGGCACTTCGACATCACCCAAGGAACCACGCGTAAAAGCCACACATCCATCTCGTGAAGGACGCGGTCAAGGAAATTTGCGGCGCACACAAGTCAACAAGCCGCGCGCTCGGCGCAAGGGCTTGGCGATGAAGAAATTGATCGCCTTCGTGGTGGTCGCAATCATCGCGGTTGTACTTATAACGGGTCTCGCCATCGACAACATCGCGCGCCTTGGCATTCAAGTTGCTGCCACCAAGGTGCTTGGTGTCACCACCACTGTGCGCAAAGTCAGGTTGGGATTGTTCACCAGCAAAAGTTCCGTGCTTGAGTTGCAAGTCGCCAACCCCGCCGGCTACACAGATCCGCTGTTCGTCTCGCTTGGCAACATTTCGATGGGCGCAAAGTTCAGCCAATTAATCGGCGATCCGATCACCATCGACAACATCACCATCACCGATCTCTCGCTGACGCTTGAGAAAGATGCCAGTGGCACGCTGAACGCCGATCGCATCAGCAACAATATTCCAAGCAGCAATGCTGCCAAGCCCGAGACCGCTCCCGCCGACAAACATCCCCAGCCCGCTGGCGCTTCGCATGAAGTATTGGTGAAGGAAGTGGTGATACAACGGGTGCATGTGCGCCTGCGAAATCTTGTCGCTGGCAAAGATGGAATCGTGGATGTGCAAATTCCAGACATCACCTTGAAAAATGTTTCCAGCAAAGGCAGCGTGGATGTGCTGACCAGCCAGATCAGTGGCGTGGTGCTAAGCAGCCTGCTGCAAGCCACGCTTTCGGCGAATATCGAGGGACTTTCTTCGGCGGTCACCGAGGGTCTGAAAGATTCGCTGAAGCAGTGCGTCAGCGATTTGCCCGCCGGATTGCAAGCGCCGATCGAGGCAATTCGCGCTGGTCTGGGCACGGTGCTGGACAAGTCTGGATCCGAAATCAAAGAGAGCGTGGGCAGCGCGCTGAACGATCTGTTTGGTGGCGACAAGAAACCCTCCGGCAAGTAACGCCTGCTCCACAAGCGCCACCCATAGACTCCGCCCATGCCACTTCGATTTATTGATCGCATTCTGCAAGATCTTTCACACGCAGGTGATCGCCCGCTGTTGATCGACGCGATCGCCAAGCGGCTGCGCGTCACGGGCGATGACCGCGATGCGTTTCAACAGGCGATCACGCGGCTGATCGATGAGGCGCGCATCAACGCCGATGATGCGGGGCGCGTTCGACTTCCAAAGCACGAGGACGAAATTGTTGGACGCATCTTTGTCACGCAAAAAGGCCACGCATATGTGAAGCCCGACAAACTTTCGCACGAAGGCGATCTGTTCATCTCGCAAGAAGATGCCGGCGATGCGATGACTGGTGATCGCGTGCGTGTCGGTGTAATTCGACGCTCGCGTGGTCGACGCGAACTTGGCTTTCCAGGTCGTGGCGATGCGCCCGAGCAACTGAACGGCCGCGTGATTCAAATCATCACCCGTGGTCGCACGCGTTTCGCTGGCACGCTGATCAAAGATGGCAAGCGCTGGGTGGTGCAGCCAGATGGCCGAACGCTTCGCGATCCAATCATCGTGCGCGATCCGCACGCCAAAGACGCGAAGGCCGGCGACAAAGTCACCGTGGATCTGACGCGCTTTCCAAGCGAAGAAGGTCCGGCCGAAGGCGCCATCGTGCAGGTGCTTGGCGAAGCGGGTCAGCCCGATGTGGAAACCGCCGCAACGATGGCCGCGTTTGGTTTGGTGGAACACTTCAATGAAGAAGTGCATGATCAAGCCAGCCGCGCAGCGATCACTTTCGAACTTGAAAGCAAAGGTCCGTGGAAGGATCGACTGGATCTAACCACAGATTTAATTTGGACAATCGATCCGCCCGATGCGCGCGACTACGACGACGCATGCTCGGTGAAATTTGATGAAGTCCAAGGCATCTGGGAACTCGCCGTGCACATCGCGGATGTCAGTCACTTTGTGAAGCAGGATTCCGCGCTTGATCTGGAGGCGCGCCGCCGCGGCAACAGCGCCTATCTGCCGCGCCGCGTGGTGCCGATGTTGCCGGAGACGCTTTCAAATGGGGTCTGCTCGTTGCAAGAGGGCGTGGGTAGATTTTGCAAAAGCGCAATTATTCGCTTCGATGCGCGAGGCCGCGTGCTTGACGACCGTTTCGCGCAGACGGTGATTCAAAGTTGCAAGCGCCTCACCTATCTCGAGGCGCAAAATTTGATTGATGGTCGACCCGCCGAAGCCAAGAAGCACGCGCGCAACACCACCGAACCCACCGACGAGTTGGTGGCCAATCTTCGACTTGCTGATCGCTTGGCGCACATCGTGCAGAAGCGACGACGCGAGCAAGGACAGTTGGTTTTAGATCTTCCGCAGAGTGAACTTATTTTCGACGAAGCTGGTCATGTGATCGACGCCGAGCCCGAGGACAACTGTTTTGCGCACACGCTGATTGAAATGTTTATGGTGGAGGCCAACGAAGCGGTGGCGCGACTTTTTGCCGCGACGCAGATTCCACTGCTGCGTCGCATTCATCCGCCGCCATCATTTAAAGACATGGAAGAATTGCGCGCCTTCGCCCGCACCGTTGGGTTTCGTTTGCCCGATGAACCTGAGCGCGCCGATCTTCTGCAGTTGCTTGACCACACCCGCGGCACCGACGCGGCGCGCGCGGTGCACTTTGCACTGCTGAAAACATTGGCAAAAGCAAGTTACGCCCCCGCGTTGATTGGCCACTACGCGCTGGCCAGCGAGCACTACGCGCATTTCACAAGTCCGATTCGTCGCTATCCCGATCTCACCGTGCATCGATCGCTTGAAGCCTGGCTTGAAATTTCGGACAACGGTCGCAAGCCGCCGGGTGGTCGCAAGCGTCGTGACGCGAAGGCTTCGCTTGAAGTGGATCCGCGTTGCCCAAGTGAGACGATGCTTTCCGAAATCGGCGCGCACTGCAGCGAGACCGAGGTGAACGCCGCCGGCGCCGAACGCGACCTGCGAAGTTTTTTGGTGCTGCAATTTCTCAAGCTGCATCACATGACCGACGAGTTCGACGCAGTGGTGACTGGCATGTCGCCGCAAGGTGTGTGGGTAAGCATCCGTAAATATTTAGCAGATGGAATGGTTCGGTTCAATGCGCTGCCATCAAGCCGCGAGCGCGCTGATCGTTGGACGCTTAACGAACGCACTGGCCGCTTGGTCAGTGTTCGCAGCGGCGCGAGCGTTGGTCTTGGCGACACGGTGAAGGTAAGCATCTTGGCGATCGATCTTCCAAGTCGCACGATGGATCTTTCCATCACCAAACTTGGTCACGCGCCGGCGGCGATGCGTGAAGCAGGCGAAGGCAAAGCATCCAAAGCCGCCAAGGCGAAGGGTTCGCCTGACCGGGACAACCGAGATCCCAAACGCGACTTGCTTGGCCGTGACGCAACAACATGGACCGTGGGTCACAAGCGCGGATTTAAGCGTGGTCGACGCGGACGCAAAAGTCACTAGCGCGTGTGGGTGGGTTGACCACAGTTTTTTAATTTGAAAATTTGCGTCACTGTTTCGCAACCCTGCATTTGCGCAGTTTCACGGTTTTGCAGTTTCGTGGCTGCACAGGTACCAACGCATATTCAAATGCGCAATGAACATATTCAACCGCTCTGCGAAATGGCTGCGTTACGCCGGCACGGGAGAGGCGCCCATCTTCGCTGTGAAATCACCATGCAAGCATTCGCCTAAAAAATTCTCCATCGCAGCGAGCGCGCGGCTTTCGGCGTGAGTGCGCAATGTCACTTGTGGCAGCGCAATAAAAATTTATAAATCTTTAGGAAAAACAGCAGTGCATTCAAAGATGCCCCGCGCACTCACTACCGTGCGAAGCATTGAACATCTACTCCGCGTATGCGGCAAAGGAGAAATCATGGAAAGTAAAAAAATTTGCGCCCTGTTGGCACGCGTGGTGGCGGTCTGCACAACAGTTGGTGCGATGGTGGCGTGGGCCCCGGCGAGCACGGAGGGCTTGCCGGGGTCTGCGGCAAGCGCGACAATCGCATTGCCCTGGTCGTCTTGGGGCGAAGTCGCGGCATTGCGTTTGCCCCCCGAAACATTGGGCACGCTGAGTTCGGCGGTGGCCTTAAGTGGCGACACGCTCGCAGTAGGTCCCGCGCATGACTGGGATCTTGGCGAAGACCACGGCGGTGTGCGCATCTTTCAATGCGAGCAGACGCGCATTTCAAATGGAAATTATTCCGATGGCGACCAAGGCCAACCGTGGCGCGAGGTGGGCGAGTTGCTGCATCCCAGCGCAGATATTCACACGCACTTTGGAGCCAGCATCGCCCTGCAAGGCGACACGCTGGTAATCGGTGCCTCGCATGACAGCACCCAAGGGTTTCAAGCGGGTGCGGTATTTGTGTATCAGCGTCAAGGATTTGGCTGGTTTTTGCAGGCTACATTGTATCGACCGCACGCGAATGCCGCCGATTACATGGGCAGTTCGGTGCATCTGCAAGATGACACGCTGGTGGTGGGTGTTCCCAAAGCTGATCAGGATGGCGTTGACACTGGCGCGGTGGAAGTGTTTCAGCGGCACAATCAAATGTGGATGCATCAAGCCACGCTGTGCATGCCGCAACCACAAATTGGTTCGCTGTTCGGACTTGCCGTCGCGATTGATGGCATACGCATTTTCGTGGGCTCCCCCGGAGACAACACGCAGGGACCTATTGCAGGTCGAGCGCATGTCTTTCAACGCACGGCAACAGGCTGGCAATGGGAAGGCTCGGTCGGTTGCCCGACTGGTCCACGCGGTTGGTTCGGTGCATCCATCGCCGCCGCGGAGGGACGCGTGGTGGTGGGTGCACCGAGAGCTGCGCGAACGCAAGGCAGCGCCAGTTTTGTGCGTGGCGCGGCATGGATTTTGCAGAAACGCGATAGCGTGTGGGTGTGCGGCGACATTCTTCTTCCACCCAATGCGGAGCAGGGCGACTCGATTGGATGCAGCGCGGCTACTGATGGACATACGATTGTGCTTGGCGCCACCGCGGATAGCGCGCATGGTCATCAAGCTGGTTGCGCCTATGCCTTTACGCAAGAAATTTCGGGCGCGTGGCGTTCGCAACGCTTGGACCCACGCAGTGTCGAGCCCGAGTCATTGATCGGGCATGGTCTCGCGGTGGATGGACGATGGATGGCGGTTGGAAGACTGGGTAATCCAGAGGCCGATCCAGCGCCGGGTGAGGTTTCGATCTTTCGCTTGCAACGCGAATCGGAGGGTGCGGAGACATTCTCCGCGGAAGCGCTGAAAAATGAAGCGCTGCCCTAAGTCATTCTTGTGCGTGCGTTCACACTTCGCAGGGATACATCTGATCGATCACGCCGCGCCAGGATTCCATGGTGTCGCATTTGATGAAGGCATCTTTCACAGCCTGACTTTGCGGATGATGCGCCGCGAACTTGATGCCAAACTTTCGCATGCGACGACCGGCGCTGCGCTCGCCGTGAATGGTCTCGGCAAATCGACAATGGTCAAGAAGCGCCTGGCGCTGCTCGGCTTGCGTTGGATTTCGAGGCGAATGTCCGGCCATCAGATCGCGCGCCTGCCGAAAAATCCACGGATTGCCGATGCAGCCGCGGGCCACGCTCACCGCATGCACGCCGCAGAAATCCAGCATGGCAAAAATATCCTCGGCGCTCCAGATGTCGCCGCTTCCAAAAACCAAACGGTCGCTGCGTCGACGCACCAGATCGCGCAGCACCTCCCACTTTGCGTAGCCAGCGTATTTCTGCACCACGGTTCGACCATGCACCGTGGCCCAGGCGTACCCAATTTCATACACCGCGTCGAAGATGCTCTCGAAGCACTGCGCCATCTGCGCGTCGTCGTCCCAACTGCGTCGCAATTTCACAGTGCATGGAATATGTGGTGGCACCGCGGCGCGCACAGCTTTTAACACATCGATGGCAAGTTGCGGCTCACGCAAGAAGTGTCCACCGCGACTACTTGCGCGAATTTTTTTCACCGGACACGCCATGTTCACATCCACAATGTCATAGCCCATCTTCACCAACAGAAACGCGGCGTCTGCCATCTCGTCGGGATGCGTGCCCATCACCTGACCTGCGATCGGATGATCATCCAGACCGGCGACGCGGTTGTCATCCACATCGCCCAAGCCACATTCGCTCGCGATCAGATCGGGATCTTCTTTTCGTCGACCCTTGCCACCAAGCAACAGCGTTCGATCAAGCAAGGCTTCGGTAATGCAGAATGGAGCGCCGTGCGCGCGAGCCACCAAGCGCATCGCGCCATCGCTGTAGCCGGCCAATCCCGCCTGAAAGAATGGCGCGTCAAAGCCCGGAACCAATGCGGGAATGCGTGGGTCCACGATTGTGCGGCGGGCGATTTCGGCAGGCGTCGCGGACAACTCTCGAGTCTGGTGAGGGGCTGGTTCAAGTTCAACACTCATGCTGCGCCGAGCATATGCCCCACCGCTATCCTTCCCAAATGATCTGTGGCATGCGAGTTATTGTGGCGATTACCCTCTGCGCGCTTGCGGCCTGCAAGTTGGCACCGTTTGTTCCAGAAAAAGCCACGCGCGCCTATCCAAGCGAATTAAAGCAAGGCAGTGTCGCGCAGGTGCAAGTGATTCCGGGGACAACCAGCATTCAGTTGGTAAATGCCACCGCGACCAGTTACGCCGACTTTGATTTGTGGCTGAATCAGCGGTATGTGACGCATATTCAAGCGCTTCCAAGCGGTGAAACTTTGCAAGTGCAGTTGAATCAATTTTGGGATGAGCGCGGTGAGACGCCATTCGCCGGCGGTTGGTTCCGCTACTACCAGCCCACGCCGATCGTGTTGGTGCAGGTGCAGGTCGATGAAAAAAGTCCGCTGGTGGGATTCATCTGCACGCTCCCTGAATCTGTGCGCGAACGCCAATAATTTTTGCGGCAATTTTTCGCGCACATTTCTACATGATGCTGTGTCTGATCGCAGACGAGTTTGTGAAGAAATGTCTGCGTAAATTGAAAGCTATAGGCACGCATACAACGCGAGTATGAACACTCCGCGCGCACAATTGTTTCCAATGCCCCGTGGCTTTACAGGCCTTTCACCTGCCACCCCGCGCGATATGGCTTGTTCAAAATAGCTTTCGCCGCTGGCTCGTTTGCGAAAGCGATATTTGTGGCGTCGTAATGTAAATCTCGATTCGCAAAGCGACTCGACGCCGCACCAACACTGAGGCTTTCGCAGAGCAATCCCGCGAAAGCAAAGTTGGCCTCGGGCTTGGCCTTGCCCAAGCATCCTTCCACCCAATGATGCCAGTGGTTGCGCTGCTCCAACGCGGGCAACTTCAACGCCATTGGTTTCTTCGCGCCATCCCACGCAAGTGGCTCGTCGCTTTTGATGATCTTTCCATCCTTGTCATATTCGGGATCAAGCGGACACAGCATCGAACCCTTCTCGCCAATCATCACCACAGCGTTACTCAGAATGTCCACGCCATCTGGAATACCAAGCGACGCGTTTGTAGGACGCAATCCACCGTCGTACCACATCACTTTCACGCCGCCCGTTACCGTGGCATCGGTCGAGTCATATCGCAGCGTGATGGTTTCCTTGGTTGGATACTCGTCACCGGTCGCATTGGTGGCATCGCAACGAACCGATGTTGGAAGCGCCAACTTCGCCGCCAAGAATGGATAATCCATAATGTGGCAACCCATGTCACCAAGCGCGCCGCAACCAAAGTCGTAGGTGCCGCGCCAATTGAAGGGCGTGTAACGCTTTGGAAGATACGGTCGCTCTGGCGCGACACCCAGAAATAAATCCCATGACAACCACTCGGGTGGCGCTTCGCCGCCAGTTGGACGCGGTTCGCCTTGCGGCCACCAACCTGCGGGTCGATCGCTCCATGCGTGAATCTCACGAAACTTTCCAATCACGCCTTCCCGCAATAACTGCAATTGTTGGCGCCTTCCAATGTTGCTCGAGCGCTGCGTGCCCATCTGTGTGACAAGCTTTGGATGTGCGGTTGCGAATTCAGCGAGGCGGCGATTCTCCAACGCGGAATGCCCCAGCGGCTTTTGACAATACACATGCTTGCCCATCTGCATCGCGGTCATCGCGATCGGCGCGTGCATGTGATCGGGAGTGCTGATCGAAACGCCGTCGATGCGATCGCCAAGTTTTTCAAGCATCTGCCGCCAATCGGCAAACCACGCCGCGTCGGGATACTTGCCCGCAAGTTTTTCCTTGCCACGCGCATCCACATCGCAGAGTCCGATGAAGGTGACATTTGGATGCGATGAAAGTTGCGCAAGATCCGACTCGCCCATGCCACCCACTCCGATTTTTGCCAACTGCAATTTCGAATTGGCACCCAGCATTCGGACTGCGTTCAGCCGTGGCATCAACGGCACTGCCGCGAACGCCGCGGCGCCGCGAACAAATTCTCGACGGGTGATGGGACGGCCCGTGATGATGCATGCGACGGACTGAAAGGTCGAAGGCGTTGGCTGCTTGGTTTGCTTCATCAGCGCAGAATAACGCCGTACAGAATTGCTCATTCCCTTGACTGCCTCGGCCGCCTTAGCCGCCTTATCCGCCTTGACCGCCTTGACCGCCTTGACCGCCTTGACCGCCTTGACCGCCTCGACCGCCCTGCCCACCCATACCCCGCATCATTTCGCGGCGCTCTTCGCCTTCAATGATGCCGTTGCCATCTTTGTCGGCAGCCTTTGCCGCAGTGCGCACATCTTCAGGCATATCCGCAATGGTCCATGAACCGAAAGGACCTGAGCGACGACCGTCGTCTTTGCCAGTTCCCTTTGGAAGTTTCGCCGCCTGCTCCGGTGTTAACAACCCGGTCAGCCGCGTCACATAGTTGTCGGTCATGGTGCCGCGCTTCTCAAGCATGGCGTCGGCAGGATCATCAGCCTGACCATCAAAGAATCGCGTGCCACCGTTGAGCAATCCGCTCGCGCGCACCGCCTCTTGCTTCAATCGATCCGGCTCGCTCTTGCGCATGGTTTGCGCGATGCGTTGATTGGTGGCATCAATCTCGGCGGCGTACAACACCGACAATTCCTCAATCGATTTTAGAACTTCAGGATCGAGACCTTCCAACGCTATCGCTGCCTTAAAACTGCGATCCGCACGAGTCGCCCGATACACGCGGCCATACGCGGCGCTGAGCGCAGCCTTGTCCACGCGCTTGCCCTCTTCGGGGGAAAGTAACGCCACGATGGCAGTGCGCGACTCTTCATTCACATTACGAACGGTGCTGCGCAGATCGATCATGCGATCGGCCAGTTGCTCCATCGCCTTCGCGTCGCTCTCTTGAATCGCCTTTAACGCTTTGCTTTCATTCTTGCCCAGATATTCGTTGCGATTTTTCAGCGCTTGATCCAGACGCACTTCGTATTCATCAAGCACGGGTGCGAGTTTGGCGATGCTGTCCTTGGGCAACGCGGCTTCATCAACGACGGTGAAAAGATTCACGCTTTCCCCGCTCAAGCGGCCGCGTGAAAGTGACTTCTCGCGCCGCAGAAATCGCTCGAAGGCATCCCAACGACTTGTCTGCTCGGTCTTCAGTGTGGCCTTTAAGCCATCCATCAGCGTGGTGTCCATCAGCGTCCGCTCGCGGCGCCACTTCTCTGCGGCCTGCGTCATTTCGCTGGCAATGCGCTTGGTTTCAGTCGCGGCGCCGCTCGTCTCACGCTCTTTTTGCATCTCATCGCTCATCTTCTGCATCTGGTCGCGAAAATATTGGCGACGCATCTCGGCGGGTAACTCGCCACCAGACTCCACCGCCATCTGCTCAAGGTCGGTCTGAATCTTTTGGAATGATTCTTGAAATTTTTCGCGGGCGCCATTGCCCATGAAACTTTGAAACATCTGGCGCATCATGTCGCGCTGCGTCTCTTGCGCCTTCTCGCTTGCGCCATTGAATTGCATTTCATAATCACTCATCAGTGTTTCAACAATGGTGACTTGACCGGCATCAAGCATGAGTTCATCGCGCACCAACGGTACATCGCGCTTCAGCACCGCAGGTTGAAATTGTTCGCGCAACTCAGTGACGGAATCAAGCGAGCGACCCATGGGGCCGAACATGCGACCTCCGCCACCACCTCCGCCACCATTTTGTCGATTGCCGCCTCGAACATCCGTCTGCGCCGCAGCATCTTTTGGTGCCGATTGCCCCGCACCTTTTGCAGGCGCGGGCGGAGTCTGTGCAAAAGTTGCGGCACATAGAAACGAGGGGATCAGCGTATTCAGATAGAATTTGAGCATGGGTTTGGCAACGGTCATATAGAGTTGTTATTGATGAGAATTGGAATAGATGCACAAAAATTGGCTTGAGTCCTATAAATACAAGATTTTTTGATTATTTAGAGATTATTCAAGTATTCGATCTGGTTTGCAACGCCGATGCTTCTGCCACGAAGAATTTATCAGATATCCACTGCTTTGAACCACCCTGTTTGAATGAGATGATTCACACGATGCATTTTACACGCCACCTAATGCGCATATTTCAGGCAATGATGATGTGCCTTGTTGTCGGCACGCCAGCGCTGGCTGGTTGGAACTCCATGGGCAAAATAAATGCGACACCTCCGCTGCTGAATGAAAAATTTGGTTGCAGCGCCGCGGTCGATGGAAATTGGATGGCGATCGGCGCAAGCGACAGCACGATCGGCGGAGCGCGCAATACTGGTGCAGTGCATCTGTTTAAAAATGACAACGGCACTTGGGTGTACAAGCAGTCGCTCTTTCAAGAAAATCCGCTGCTGTTCCAAGCTTTCGGTAATGCGGTTGCTTTGCGTGGCAACACGCTTGCAGTTGGATCGTGGGGATCTTCTTCGTTTGCGGGAAGAGTCTTTGTGTTCACACGGGACTCGAATGAAATTTGGAGCCTCACCGCCACACTCGCCGCCGCTGATCAGCAACCGAGCAAGCCCGCTCTCTTTGGATGGAGCGTGAGCATGGATACCCCCGCAAACGCCCCGCCAGTGATCGCTGTTGGTCGACCCAACGACACTTCACTCAGCACCGGCGCGGTGTATCTCTTTGAATTTGCAAATGAAGCCTGGACACAAGTCGCAAAGTTGACTTCACCCACACCAAAATCAGGCGACCAAGTTGGAACGAATGTCAGCGTGTGTAATGGCACGGTGTCTTCGGGCATCTCGCGTCGACGCCGTGCCGTAATTTTTCAACGCATGGAAGGTGTGTGGAATAGCGGCATCGAAATTCAAGAGAGTGGCGGCACAACAGGCGATAGCTTTGGAAGCGCAACATCGAGCGGCGGAAATTTTGTCGCGGTTGGAAGCCCCAATCGCGCGAGTTCCGATGGAGTCACCAAGACCGGCGCCGTGACGATCTTTGAATTTGACGCCAGCAACAATCTTTGGAAGCAGACCACAACTCTTACGCTGGCATCGCCGCGGTCAGGAGATAATTTTGGATACGCGATCGCCGCCGCTCCGACTGGCCCGAACAATCAGCCATTGATTGCGATTGGCGCGCCGGGCTACGACCTTCCAAATACGGATTCTGGGGCGGCATTTGCGTTTTCAAAAACCAACACGAGCTGGCAACGCAACTCGACCGACTTATGGTCTGATCGCACGATCCAAGGACAATTCGCAGGCAAAGCGATGGCGATCTCGCGCGATGGATTGCTCGCGGTGCTGTCAACAGAACTTCCACGCGGTTCGATCGGCGGCGTCTTTCCAATGAATTATCTGGCTGACAATTCTGGAAGCGATGGCACACGAACAGACACGACCACCGATGCGGCAGGCGGAACAAGTGGTGGCACAAGTAGCGGATCAAGTGGCGGAGCAAGCAGCGGAGCAAGTGGCGGTGGAGACACTGGCGGAGTAGGCACCAACCCAACAGATTCCTTCGGTCAAGGCGGACGACCTCGGCCTTTGCAGCCATTGCCAGCGCTGACAGCGGGATTTGGAAATGTCACCGACACGGTGGTTGTGGACACTGGCGCGACACACTCGGTGATTGGTTTGCAAATGGATGGCGTGCAGCGTTTCGCTGGTCCTGAAGTGCAGGTGCTAGCAACCTATCCAGACAACTGGACGCTTGCTGCGACGGGCGATCTGAACGGCGACGGTAGCGGTGACTTCATCTGGCAAGACGATGCTCGCAACATCCGCGTGTGGATTCGCGACGGCACTACCTATAAGGCGAAAAATACGCTGCGCGCGCTGGCAGCCAACGAAAATGTGGTGGCCAGTGTTGACTTTGATGGTGATGGAGTCGATGACATCGTCACGCGCGATCTGGATACGCAAACACTGAAGGTGATTCGCATGCGTGATGGCATCGCAAGCGGAACCGAATACAGCGTGCCACTTCCAAGTTTGAAATGGAACGCCGTGCCGCATCGACTGACCAGTGGCTTGTTGATTCGCAATCGCGAGACCGGCGAAGTACAACGCGTGACACGCAATCTGTTGACTGGCGTCATCACAATCGCCGACGCACCTTCGCCCGATGCGGACACGGTGATCGAAGGCATCGGGGATGTCGACGGCGATGGCAACGATGACATGGTTTGCAGAAATCCCAGCACTGGTGAAATTTCAATTTGGAGATTAAACAGCAAAGGCGCGCTGATTGCATCGCGCGACACAGGTCTTGATGGCCGTACATGGAAAGTAGAAGCTGTGCGCGATTGGGATGGCAATGGCTGCGATGATCTTCTTGTTAGCCGTGGCGGAAGCGGCAAATTGGTGGTGCTGTACATGCACTTTGAAGGGGGCATCTGCAAGATTTTAAAAAGCCGCCTGATCGGTAATGTGGGCGGCGCGCAAGTGATTGATGTGACACGGCGCTGATGCGGACACGAATTTTATTTCAAGCCGGCCGCGGCGCGAAGGCTCTGCGTGCACCACGCATGTTCATCATGAAGAATGCCTGATCCAGAAACGCCTCGCGTTGTGTCGGCGAAACACCATCGCGATCAGCGAATGGGATTTCAAGGTCTCGATAAGTCGCCAGCGCCTCGGCATCGGTTGCGAATTGCGCCACCAACGCACGCAGCCACTCGGTTTCTTGTTCAAGTCGATGCAGCGCGCGATTTAAAAATATCGTCGAGGCGACAGCATCTTGCGCAGTGCAACCACCATGCGTCAACCACAGATGGGTTGGCCGCGCCTGAATCACACGCAGCAAACTTGCCTGCCACGCCGGCGCATCAAACTCTGGCGGCGGCGTAGGAATCGCGATGAATTGGCTGTTTGGAACCAGAATGCCCGCGAGGTCACCCATGAACGCGTGACGCTGATCGCCCTGTTCAAGGAGCCACACGATGTGATGTCGCGCATGACCGGGAGTATGCAAAGCTTGAAAGCGAAGGCCGCATACTTCAACCCTCTCGCCATCGTGCACCGAATGCACTTGGGCTTGCGGCACTGCAAGTAAGTCGCCGTACAAAGTGTCATAGGCCGCGCCGTGCACGCGGCGACTGCTGGCTAGTAATTTTTCTGGATGCATCAGATGCGGCGCGCCAAATGGATGCACCTGCACCTGCACGCCGTGCAGCGCAACATGTCCAGCCGCACCTGCATGATCAAGATGAATGTGCGTCAACACAAGATGCGCCACCTGCTTCGGGTTCACACCAATGCTTTGTAAGCCGCGCACAAGCATTGGCCACGCGACGGCTGGACCGCATTCCACCAGCACATCGCCGTGCTCGCCACGAACCAAGAATGCATTCGCCGCACCGGCAAGATTCATGTAGCCAACATCAATCGTGTGGATCTGCATCATGCGACCTGTGGTGCGGTGGTGCGCAGGCTGCAAACCAATAGACGCAAGGCACCAAGCATGCCGGCGAATGCGCAAATTCCAACGCTTCCATAGGCAAGTTTGATGTCGGTCAGTGCGCCGCCAAGCACATCGCGACCTGGGGTGAGTTCAATGGCGATCATCACGAACAAGCACAGCGCCATGCAGCGATCGAAGCCGCGTGTAAGCATGTATCCAATCATCGCTGCTGCCGAAAGTGCGATCGGTGCGAAGTGATAATTACTTGAATGCGGAGCGATCAACACATAGGTGCACGCGGTGGCGCCGGCCATCGCCAGAGCATGCATGGGCGTTGCAATAGCTTCTCGTTGTGCCGCGCTGTAGTTTAAAATTTTGGTCTTCCACAGCGTGATCAGCAACGCGCCAACCATCAACACAATCCACGCGCCAAGAACAATGCGACGACCGCTGTCACCCACCTGCACAATCATGCATTCGTGATGCAGTCCGCGATCGACTGGCGTTGGAATCATCATGCGATTCAAAATACCGGTGCCACTTTGATTCAGCGGATTCCACGGATCCCAACGGCCGCCACCTGATGCGGTGAGATCACTTCCACCGGCAGCCAGTTGAAGCCACGCGTAAAAATGTGCGCGCCCTGTAAGCAGGAACGCTACAAGATCGAATGCGGCGGCCGCCACGATACCGGTGATGCCCATCGCGATGCATGCGCGCCAACGACGCTGCGCGAAAAGTGCCGGTAGAAAAAGCACTGGCATCACTTTGCAGGATGCCGCCAAGCCAAAGAACACGCCGGCACCACGCTCGCATCGACTTCGTATGCCATCCGCTTGCAAAGCGCGCGCGCTATACCACCCACCGAAGGCGATCAACATGAACACGATCACATCGTGGGCTTGATAGGTAAGCGGCACGATGGTGTGACCAAGTGAACTTGCAGCAAGCAAGCTGCCAAAGGTGAAAAATTTCCAGGGCAACTTCACTGCGTCGCGAAACAATGGGTCAAGCATCAGCGTGTTCCAGATAGCGCGCGTGGCAAGCACCGCAGCCGTGACCAACATGGTGCACCACAGCATGCGGGCGATTGCGACCGGCACAAGCGTGATCAGCAGCACTGGCGTGGTGAAAATTGGTGGGTAGACCCAGGCTTCAGGTCCAGGTAACGCGAGTGATTCCAGCACTCGATGTGACGCTGGTAGATAGCAACCCATCAACTCAGATTGTGTTCGAAATGAAAGTAACGGCACCAACACGCCGCACATCACGATCCATCCGTAGAACCATGGTCGACGCCACAACGCCGCGAGAAATCGTTGCGTTGCTGTGAGCTGCGCGAAATCCATCTGTGTTCAGGCTAGCGTGATTGCTGCGACTGCGGCTTCACTTTGATGGCGGCATCTACTTTTTTCACCGATGGAAACGGACCATCACTTCGCGGAGCGTCGGCGCTTTCAAGCAACAATGTCATCGCTTCATCCGCTGCGGCCGAGGCGATTTTCTCGATCCATTCATTCGGCGTCTCGCCGCCAATTTCGTAGGTGATGCCTGGCGCACCAGTGGTTTCGTAGGCCCAGCGCTTAAAGGTGCATTGATCCACATTGTGACTGCCGGTGAAATCAAGCGGATGCTCTGGAAATCGTTGCTGCATTGCCTGCACCCAGCGGCCAGCAAAGTGCGGCGGAAATGTGAGGGCATCATCGGGTGGCAGATAGAAGATGTCCTTGTTGGTGGCGTGAAAATCAAGCAGCAGAAATATGCGCGCGTTGGGTTGCTTGGCGATCTGCAGAATTGCATCACGCACGGCGCGGGACTCGGGCTGTGAAAAATCATGCCAATCACGATTGTTGTCCACCGCACCCAGTGTGCTGCGCCACTGGCCCTCGTGCACACCATCAGGATTTACAAGCGGCACCACTGCCACGCGAAATGCGGCGCGAAATTTTTTCGCCACATCGCTGTCACCCAACATCTGCTGCATGAAGGCCATCAATCCAAGGCTGCCCGCAACTTCAGGAGGATGCTGACGACCAATCACCATTACATAGTTTGGCGGCGCGCTGCAATTCACCTGCAACATCGTCAGCGCGCGACCCGCGGTGCTGTAACCAATCACACTTTGTGTCACGCATGGTTTCAAAGCCATCGCGTCGGTCCAGGCGCGGAGTTGCTCGATGCCAACCATCTGATGACTTGCGACCCATGTTGGCGATGCGTTCACAGTAAGTTTCAGCACACACTCACTTGCACCCTTATCGCCGGCGTAGTCCTCGTTGCGTGCGCGGCTCCAATGCACGCCGTCGTTGCTTACTTGCGGATGCTGCGGACGCAAGTTTGACTTCGACATCGCAATGACCAGACGCAGAGTGATCTGTGTTGGCGCGGCGGCCTGTACGCGAAAGGCGTACCACGGACTTGGATTGATCGGTTGATTTTCCGGCGTGATTAAAATTTTGTAATCGTGTGGGCCAACTTGTGTGCAGGCATTCAGACGAGCGCCACTAAAAGTGTTGTCGAAGGTGACTGTGGGCGCGGGCTCGGCGAAAATCCATTCGCGTCGCTGTTGCAGTTCGACCGTGATCGCGGGATCGAGTGTGGGCCGCGTATCCACGGCGTCCAGCGGTGGCACGACGGGCGCAAGTGCGAGTAATGCGAAAGCGCAGAGCCACGAGAGCGAGACGATCTTGAACTGCTTCCACATGGCGAAAGGCTACGAAATTTAGCGGATTGTTTACACGCCTACTTTGGTTTTGTACCGCAAACGCGCCTTCGCCAGACAAGACGCTTCACCGTAATGTCCCAAGTATGTCGCTGATTTTGTGGCATACTTTGGCTCCCTTCTCGATCAGCGTGCTTACGGAGACCTTCATCATGACCACCGCTATATTCACCTTGCTTGGAACCATTGTCGGTGTGATTCTTGGATGGGTGCTTGCGAGCAAGCGTTCAAGTTTATCCCCTGGCGCGTTGGAGCGGGAACTACGCGAACAACTTTCGGCGCAGCAGAAACGCGAGTCGGAACACACTGTGCGCGATCGCCAGGTGCAAGAGCAGTTGATGCAACAAAATGCCGCGGCGGCACGCAGTAAGTCCGACGCAGAAGCCGCGGAACGCAGGCTTCAAGAGCAAGAAAAACTTTTTCGTCAACAACTTCTTGAGGCCAAAGAGGCCCAGCAAAAATCGATGGCGGATCTTCGCGAAGCTTTCACCGCGCTGAGTGCCGACGCATTAAAGCAGAACAATCCAGAATTTCTTCGCCTCGCTCAGGAGAATTTTGGAAAGTTGCAAGAGGTCGCCAAGGGTGATTTAGAAAAGCGCCAAGAGTCGATCGCTGGCATGTTAAAACCACTGGAAGAACAGTTGAAGATCTATCAAGAGCGCTTGGCGCAGAGTGAAAGCAAGCAAGCCGGTGCGATTGGCGAGGTGCGCACGCAACTAGAGTCGCTGGGCCTGCAAAGCCAAAATCTCGCCAACGAAACCATCCGCTTTCGCATGGTGCTCTCGTCAAGTCAAGCGCGTGGACGATGGGGCGAGGAGACGCTGCGCCGAGTTGTTGAAGCCGCCGGCATGAGTCCGCACTGCGACTTTACTGAGCAAGAGCAGCAACAAGAGGGCAAGCCCGACATGGTGGTTCGTTTGCCTGGCAATCGAACCATCATCATCGACTCCAAGGCACCCGACTTTGATGTTGTGGAACGACTGCGAGCAGCAACCGAACAAGAACGCACCGGCATTCTGCAGGAGCATGCGAGCAAATTGCGCGGCACGATTAAAGCCTTGGCCGCTCGCAACTATCCCAGCCAAGATGCCAACGCCCATGACTGTGTGGTGATGTTTCTGCCCGCCGAATCTGTCTTCAGCTTGGCCTTGGAGGCCGACCCCGAACTGATTCAATGGTCCACTCAACAGCACATCATGCTCGCCACCCCCGCCACATTGATCGCCTTGTTACGGTCGGTCAGCATCTCGTGGCTGCAACATGATCAGACGCAGAACTCGCGAAGAATTGCCGACGAGGCCAGCGAGCTATTCAAAAGAGTCAGTGTGTTTATCGAGCATTTTGCCAAGATTCGCAGGGGCCTTGAGGGCGCCAACGAAGCCTTTAACGCCGCGGTCGGCAGCTATCAAAGTTCAGTTCGACCCAGTGGCGAACGCATGCTTGAACTTGGGGTGAATGACCAAGGCAAAGAGTTGCCGCAGATCGAACCTGTGCAACCGGTGCTTCGAGCGCTGGCAAGCGACGCTTGAAAATATTTTAATTTCTGCATGCAAAGCAGCTCGCTTTGCAGCCATCGTGCGAGATACATTTTGTCGTGTGTTGACAATGTGATCTGCTTGGGGTTGACACAAATGGTTGACCATCACATTGCACCGCGTAATTCGGAGGCCACCACCATGCACTGGAAGCTTGATGGCCCGTGAAAATTCGCGCGACTTGCAACAGCGCGATGCCTTATTGGGTCTGCTGTGGGAGAAGACCCAAACCAATCATTGGGTGACGCCACTACTTGTCGAGCAGAGGGTGGAACTGTTGGTCTCCAGCACATTTGATCGATCGATTCAACCGTGGTGACACTCGCGAGAAATGTGTCGCTGCGTGGGTGTTGTCCCGCGGCGGATGTGTGGGACAACTCGACACACTGATGGCGTATTGAAAGCCGCATCTGCTCGACAACAACATTGCACATGATTGCGATTGGGCAGTGACGGCGATCGAGGGATTGGGGCCGATGGCGATACATGGAGTACCGCATTGGTCGGCGCCGCCACCAACTCCAGTTTTATTTCCTGCGCAGTTACCAGAGCATTACGGGGAACAGCTCGCTGGTTTTTCTATCGACATCTTTGATTCAGATGAAGAGGATGATGCGGATGCTCAATCAACCGATACCGAAGCTGGACATTCGGCTGCAGAAAATATTGTGTGTAGATCGCCGACTACGCGCATCAACCAAGCGCATTCGTTAACTCGCCCATGCACGCATCGGTGGCTTTGGCGTTGAGTAATCCTGCGCGCGTGCGACGGAACAATAAATCATCGGCGGTACGCGCCTGCTCGTGTTGCAAGCCCCATACCAACGCGGCAAGTGTGTAAGGAAGTTGCGCGTGCAGCGGCGCCGCAAGTTCTGGTTCGCGCTGCATCAGTTCGCGCACCGACGCGGCTTCGGTTCCATACACCTGCAACCATTCTTCCGCGGGCCACGCTGCACTTGATCGCTCGATTGCTCCATGCACGCGCATCTGTTCGGTGACGCATGGCTTCTGCGGCAACGCGCCAACTTGAATCGCCTTGTCCACACCATCCTCGGCCATCTTGCGATAGGTGGTCCACTTGCCTCCCATCACGCTGACCAAACCGCCATCGCTTGCTTGCACCACATGCTCGCGACTTACTTTTTTACTGGCCGTGCCATCGCTGCCCCCAGGATGCACCAGTGGACGCATGCCAGCAAATGTGGCCAGCACATCGCTACGCTGCGGAATTCGCTGCAAATATCGGCCGGCATTTTTCAAGATGAAACCAATTTCTTCCTCGGTTGGTTGAGGATCAATCACCGCTTTGAGCATAGGCGTGTCAGTGGTTCCAACCAGCGTGTGCTGATGCCAAGGAATCACAAACAACACGCGACCATCATCGGTGTGCGGAACCATGATGGCGGTTTCGCTTGGTTGAAAGCTGCGATCAAGCACCACATGCACTCCTTGCGCCGGCTCGATCATGGGAGTGGCGTCGGCGCGATCCATCGTGCGAATGGTGTCGGCAAAGATGCCAGTGCAATTCATGACCACTTTCGCGTGAATGGAAAATTCTTTGCCACTTTCGGTGCAGCGAACATTCGCGCCGCGAACCTTGTCACCTTCCTTCACCAGGCTTGTCACCCGCATGCAATTCGCGGCGGTGGCGCCGTGCAGCAACGCGGTGCGCAATAAACTGACCGCCATGCGCGCGTCATCGAACTGGCCGTCGTAATACTCGATGCCACCGGTGAGTCCATCAAGGTGCACATTGGGAATGCGCTCGATCACCTGCTCGCGGCTGAGCAGCGTGCTGGGCTTCAGATTTAATTTTCCCGCCAGCGCGTCGTACAGTTTCAGGCCAACGCCGTAGAAGGGACTCTCCCACCACTTGTAACTGGGCAGCACAAATGGAAGTGGATGCACCAGATGCGGAGCGTTTTGATGCAGCAATCCCCGCTCGCGCAGCGCTTCCTTGACAAGCCCAAAATCCATTTGCTCTAGATAGCGCACGCCACCATGCACCAACTTGGTGCTGCGACTGCTGGTGCCCTTGGCCCAGTCGTGCGCCTCCACCAAAGCCGTGCGAAATCCGCGGCTCGCGGCATCCACCGCAGCGCCAAGTCCGGTCGCGCCGCCACCGATGACCAACACATCGAATGTGTGCGACTGCAAGCGCGACAACTGCGCCGCGCGATCCGAGTCGCCTTCGCTTTTCGCGGCGCGCACAAGTTGCACCGCCTTCGCGGAAAGTTGCATCACGAACCCGCCTTGCCTTCATCCCATTTTGTGCAACGCTCAACGGCGCGTTGCCACTGCGACCGCGAAGCATTGCGACGATCGGCGCTCCATGTGGGGGCGAATGTTCGATCAATCTCGCGAACTTTTTCGATCTGCGATGGATTGCTCCACAAGCCAACGCCCAGCCCCGCCATGAATGCTGCGCCTTGCGCCGTGCTTTCAACAACTTTAGGGCGCTCCACCGCAACGCCACATAAATCTGCTTGCATCTGCATCAACAAATCGCTGGCCGAAGCGCCGCCATCCACGCGCAAAAGATTCAGCGGCTTGCCGGCATCGGCGCTCATCGCCTGCATCAGGTCGGCGACTTGATGCGCGATGCCTTCCAGCGTGGCGCGAGCAATGTGCGCTGCGGTACTTCCACGAGTGAGTCCACAAATAATTCCGCGGGCGGAGGGATCCCATCGCGGCGCACCCAAGCCTGTAAAGGCCGGCACCACCATCACTCCACCGGAATCAGCCACGCTGCTCGCGAGCGGATTCACATCGGCGGCACTGCGAATAATTCCAAGTCCATCGCGCAGCCATTGAATCGCGCTGCCACCAACAAACACGCTGCCTTCGATGGCATAGTTCGCCTGCGCACCCTTGCGCTGCCACGCCACGGTGCTGAGCAGACGATTTTTACTTTGCACCGCCGCCTCGCCGACTTGCATCAACATGAAGCAACCCGTTCCGAAAGTATTTTTCGCCATGCCTGGTCGCGTGCACAATTGTCCAAACAGCGCCGACTGTTGATCTCCGATCATCGCGCGAATTGGAATCTCGGTGCCAAAGACCGAGGCCGGCACCACGCCAAAGTCGGCGTCGCAGGGAAGCACCTTGGGCAACACTTCACGCGGCACATGAAACAAGCGCAACATTTCGTCGTCCCAATCAAGGGTGCGAAGATTGAGCAGCAGCGTGCGACTGGCGTTGGTTACATCTGTTGCATGCACTACGCCGCCAGTCAGATTCCACAGCAACCAACTGTCGATCGTGCCCGCGGCAAGTTCGCCTTTCTGCGCTCGCGAACGCGCGCCCGGAACATGATCCAGAATCCAGGCAATCTTGGTGGCGCTGAAATACGGATCAAGCAGAAGCCCAGTGATCTTGGTCACCTGCGCCTCCACACCATCGCGTCGCATTTGATCGGTAGTCGAGGCGGTGCGACGATCCTGCCACACAATCGCCTTGGCGATCGGTCGGCCAGTGGCGCGATCCCACACCACGGTGGTCTCGCGTTGATTGGTGATGCCGATCGCAGCGATATGGCGCGCCTCGATGCGCGCGTTTTTGATGGCCTGACGCGCGGTCTCTAGCTGCGTATCTACAATATCTTGCGCGTTGTGTTCCACCCAACCTGGCTGCGGAAAATGCTGCTGAAATTCTTTCTGGGCAACACCACGAATCGCGCCATGCTGATTCAAGATCATGCCGCGAGAACTGGTGGTGCCTTGATCGAGCGCAAGAATGTGATCCGCAGACATGCGTTGCTCCTTGACGAAATTTTTAGAAACTCGTGGTGAATGAAAGCGCGGTGAACATCACATCGCGCTGCCCATGCCCATCACGCGTCGCCATGCGCTGACTTGACCAAGATGCATTTGTATGTGACTTCCACACATAAACATCACTGCAGCACCAAGGGTTGGCAAAATTTCAGTCATGCGCCCACCCATGGGATTGGGTTTGCTAAACAGATCATCGCTCACACTTGGCAACGCATCGGCAACCACCGTGTAACGCTGATCGAATCGCTTCATGATTTCATCTTTGTTGGGATAGCGGCCGTCTTGTTCCAAGCATGGTGAACCATTCTTGAATAGTGCCTCCCACTTGGCATCATCGGGGTGTGCCAAATCTTCGCGGGCGATCATGCGCAAGCACTTGTCGGCATAAATCGCCAGATGCCCCATGTTGAAAAGCGCGGTGTTCACCCCCTTCATAGGCATGTGCCCAAACTTGTCCGCGGGAATATCAACGCATAATTTATTGCCATAACTAATGCCCATGCGCAGGCCTGAGGCGATCATTGAACCGATGCTGGTGTTGGTAGCGGTGGCTGTTGTCATACATCGCATGGTAACTGCGCACGATGCTTCGGTGCGCGACATGCCGAAGTATTCAACGCTGAAATTTTAACTTCCGACAAAGCGGTCGTAAATGCTGCGCGCCTGATCGCGGTCGGTGCAACGGCCCACGATCGCCCGTCCATCCGCAAATACTGTGAGTTGTATCGCTTCGCCATCAGTGTTCAAGGCCGCCGATAATTCGCCGTGCAATCGATCGCCGTGTAATTCAAATGTTCCATGTGCGGCCAAGCGTTGGGCTAATGTTGAAAGCGACAGCACGCCGCTTGTCTCCGCTGCCGGCACTACCTGCACGGCGCCGCGACCACATAAGTGTGCGGTGCGATCGGCGCGCGGAAGCAAGTACGAAAAGTTTTTCGCAACGCAACAATCGCAGTGTGCTTCACGCGCGACACGCATCGATTGAAATCGATTGTGATCCAAGTCGGCGCTGAACAAGCCGCGATCGAGTAAATCGTTCCGCCCTGCCAGAACCCGCATCACTTGCAACGCGGCGAAAGAACCCACGATGCCGACCACCGGTCCCGCAACTCCGGCTGTGTCGCAGGTTTCTAAAACGCCAGGCTGCGGCAACACCGGAAATACACAGCGCAAACAAGCTGAATCTGGAAGCACCGCCATGCAACGACCTTGCATCGCCACCGCCGCCGCGTAGATGTAGGGTATGCCTTCGCGCACCGCGTAATCATTCAACATCAAGCGTGTCTCGATGTTGTCCAAACCGTCGGCGATCACGCCGACACCGCGGGCAATTTGCGCGCAATTTTCCGCTGCCGCATGCTCCACACAGGCATGCACCCGCACGCCTGGCGCGATCTCACGCACACGCCGCGCCGCCGCCTCGGCCTTGGGCACGCGCTCGTGGGCATCACGCGCTGTGAAAAGCGTCTGCCGATGCAAGTTGCTTTCCTGCACCACATCGCGATCGACCACCGTTAATTCCCCAACGCCAGCGCGCGCAAGCCACTCGATGATCACACCGCCAAGCGCGCCGCAACCAACCACCAACACATGCGCTTGAGTCAATCGACGCTGACCTTGCTCGCCAAGCCATGCAAGCAGCATCTGTCGTTGGTGCACCGGGTTGTGTGGGTTGATCTGATTGATCGGGTTCACTGGTTTGTTGGGTTTGTTGGGTTTGTTGGGTTCACCGATGCATCGAATACATTGAGTTCATTGAGTTCATTGAGTTCATTTGGTTCACCGAGTTCACCAAAGTCATCTTATTTTATTTACTCGCGTAGTGTGCCGCACATTCACGGCGCCGCATAATTTCACCAAGTAAATTTTTAAATTCTCGGCAAAAATAAAAGCGCCCGCGGACTAAAATCCACGGGCGCAAAGGTCATTCACCTTGAATCACTTCTAGCCTTGAAGCACTTTCCGCATCCACATCACCACGCGAAGTGCGCGAACGCCTTGTTGGCATCGGCCATTCGGTGAGTATTTTCGCGAGTCTGCACGGCCTTGCCTTCGCCCTTGGCAGCACTGAACAATTCGTTGGCAAGCTTCACATGCATGGGCTTGCCCTTCTCACCGCGGGTCGCTTCAAGAAGCCAACGAAACGAGAGGCTTTGTTGACGACGACGATTCAACTGCATCGGAACCTGATAGTTGGCGCCACCGACGCGCTTGGATCGCACTTCAACGAGAGGTCGCACATTCTCGAGGGCCTTTTGAAAGACCTCCATCGCCGTGCGCGGCATGGTCTCCAATTTTTCCTTGTCTAGTTTCGCCTGAATCGTGTCAAAGGCGCTATAGACCACCTTTTGCGCGGTGGCTTTCTTGCCGTCGTACATCAGGCAGTTAATAAATTTCGCTACCACTAAATCTTGGTAACGAGGATCTGGTTGCAGTTGCTTTTCGCTATTCGTGATGCGTCCGCCCATGGTGGGCTCCTCTCATTGGCTCGGCGATTCCGAAATGGAATCCTATCGTTCACCGCGGGTCGGGCAACATGCCCTGAGGTGAAAGCCCGCGATTACTTGCCGAAATTGTTGAACGCCGTTTGGCGCAGTAAGTTGATTCAATTCAATCGAGTGAAATTTGTTTACTTCTTCTTGGCTGCAGCGGCGGCCTTCTTCTTCACACCGTAGAGCGAACGACCCTTTTTGCGGCCATCCACACCGAGGCAGTCAAGCGTGCCGCGCACCACGTGGTAACGCACACCCGGAAGATCGCGCACGCGGCCACCACGCACAAGCACAATACTGTGCTCCTGCAAGTTGTGACCTTCGCCGCCAATGTAAGCAGTGACTTCTTTGCCGTTGCTTAAGCGAACGCGACACACCTTGCGAAGCGCCGAGTTAGGCTTCTTGGGAGTGACGGTCTTCACTTGAAGACAGACCCCGCGCTTTTGCGGGCATTGAACAAGGTCTTTCACCTTGCTCTTGGCGGGCTTGTCGCGGCGTGGCTTGCGAACGAGCTGATTGATAGTTGGCATGCAGGTTCCTGTGAAATTGTGTGCCGCGATATGCGGCGGATCGGCGAGTGTAACGCAAGCCGTTGTGTTCCCGCAAGGTGTTGCAAAGCATGATCTCGCAGAAAATATGTTGAGGATGAAATGAAATCGCCCCATGGCCAGAGCCCTGCAACACCTATCGGTGTGCTGAATTACCACGCAAAGTGTCGATCGCGGCCACCGCCAAGGCGTCGCAGCGACTGTTTTCAGGATGTTCGTTGTGTCCTCGAATCCACTCGGGAGCCAACTGATGCGTGGCGCGAAGTTCGTCCAAGCGCCTCCATAAATCATCATTTTTTACAGGCTTTTTCGCTGCGGTTCGCCATCCACGCGCTTTCCAACCATCCAGCCATTCCTTCAGTCCCTTCACCACATATTCGCTATCCGACACCACCCGCACACGGCCAGTGGTTGGCAGACTTTCTAAACCACGGATCACCGCGAGCAATTCCATGCGATTGTTGGTGGTTTGCGGTTCGGCACCGCTGCGTTCAAGATCGCCAGAAATGCCAGTGCCTCGCAGCACGAAGGCCCAGCCGCCAGGACCTGGATTGCCGGAGCATGCGCCGTCTGTAAAAAGTTCAAAATGTGCCATATGCGCTTGGGATATTAATGAATTATCGGTGGTGGAAGTATTGGATTTGTAGTCATGCAATGATTTTTTGGCATTGTTTAGTAACGACTGAACTTTGATCTGGATGATTTCGGTTGATGGCATAGGTCAAAAAGTTATCGGATTCTTCCTGTGCTTGACATCAACGAGAGTTTGGCTAAATTACTGGGCTCGCTTAGGGCATTTCCCTAATCGCCATTTCAAGAGGACGCCATGACACCAGCATTTCGCCAATCTCCAGGTCGCACTCGCCGTCGTCGTTCGCATCAAGCGATCAAGGCTGTGCACACCGTTCTATGTCCAAACTGCGGCAACGCCAAGCGTCCGCACACCGCATGCTCGGGTTGTGGTTATGTTCGACCTGGCTTGCAAGTAAAGACCTCTAAAGCGGGTCAATAATCCATGCGCTTAGGCGTGGATGTCATGGGTGGCGACAACGCCCCTGACGAAATTCTAAAGGGCTGTCTGCTCGCGCTTCCCAAACTTCCGCCAGAGGATGAATTAGTTCTCTACGGTGATCGCCGTGTGATTGAAGAGACGCTGAGCGAGCGCGGCATTCATGACAAACGAATTGTGATTCACGCCACCACCGAAGTAATCGGTATGGATGAATCACCGATCGATGCGATTCGTTCGAAGAAAGATGCCAGCCTTGTGGTGATGGCGCGACACGCCGGCCCCAAAGCGGAAAATCGTTTGGATGCGATCGTGAGCGCTGGCAACACGGGCGCGATGGTTGGCGCGGCGCAGATGTACATGCGCCGCTTGCCCAATGTGATTCGACCTGGCATCGCAGTAACTGTTCCAACCTTCGCAGGCCCAGTGGTACTGATCGATGTTGGTGCGAATATCGAGCCAAAACCAATGCATTTAGCGCAATATGGCGTGATGGGCGAAGCCTACGCGCACGCGCTGATTGGCATTCAAAACGCTCGCGTAGCCATCATGAATGTAGGTGGTGAAGAACAAAAAGGCACCGACGATATGCGCATCGCGCGGGAAACTTTGCGCAACGCTGAGGGCTTAAATTTCACCGGCTTTGTCGAGGGTCGCGGCGTGTTCAATGGTGAAGCCGATGTGGTGATCACTGACGGTGTGGTGGGCAATGTAATGATCAAACTTGCGGAAGGACTTTCCAGCGGCATCTTCAAAGCGCTCGCACGCGAAGTTCTTTCGGTTGATCCAGAACTTGCCGCGCGCTTAGAACCCGTTGTGAAAAGCCTCTACGCAAAACATGACTATCACGAGTATGGCGGCGCGCCACTGCTTGGCGTGAATGGTGTCTGCTTGATTAGTCACGGCAGCAGCCATGCACGCACCATCATGAATGCAGTCTTGCGTATGCGCATGTTTGTACTCAGCGGTGTGAATGACATCATCAGCAAACGACTTGGCGAATTGCGAGGCGTGGGCACTGATACCGAGGTGAACGCGTGACCCATCAAACGAGCGCCGTAGGCGTTCGGATCGCTGGCACAGGTAGCGCGGTTCCTGAACGACGGTTAACCAACGACGATCTAGCAAAGATGGTCGACACCAATGACGAATGGATTGTGCAGCGCACTGGTATTCGCGAGCGTCGCATTTGTGATCCAAGCCGCGAGGGCACCTTCACGCTGAACCGTGACGCCCTTAAAAATGCGCTGGATTCTGCTGGAATGCAGGGCAAAGACCTGGACCTGATCATCGTTGGAACTTGCACACAAGAGATGAACTGTCCCAGCGTGGCATGCCGCGTGGCGGGTGAAGTCGGCGCGGTGGGCGCGGGCGCCTTCGATGTGGTGGCTGCTTGCAGTGGCTTTGTCTATTCGATGAATATCGCGGATTCGTTGATCCGCTCGGGACGCTTCAAGCGCATCGGTGTCTGCGGTGGCGATGCGATGAGCAGCGTGATCGATTATCAAGAACGCTCGGTCAGCATCCTCTTTGGTGACGCTGCCGGCGCCGCGGTATTAGTCGCTGATGAAAATCCGCAACGCGGTTGCATTCACCAGCAACTTGGAAGCGATGGCCGTGATTGGAGCGGACTGTATCTGCCGCGTCGCGCGCAAGAAGTTCCCGAGGCCGATCGTGACAATCCGATTCGTCTGGGGTGCCTGCGCATGAATGGTCGCGAGGTGTTTAAGTTTGCGGTCTCGCGTTTTCGTCAGGTGATTGAGGAGTCGCTCACAGCGACCGGCTTCACCCCGAACGATCTCAGTCAAATTATCTGCCACCAAAGCAACATTCGCATTATCGAAAGCGCTCGAGAAAAGCTTGGACTTCCTCCCGAGAAGGTGTACATCAATATTGACAAGTTTGGAAACTCTAGCGCCGGCAGCGTGGGGTTGTGCTTGGATCAACTCTGGCGCGACGGCAAGATCCCGGTTGGTAAACCCATGATGATGGTCGCCTTTGGTGGTGGCATGACATGGGCCAGTGGTGTGTGGAATGTGTAAGCGCGTGCGGTGCGCCCTGTCCTTCGACTGACTGGTGTGTGAACATATGTCACAGGAAAATTTTTGATGAACACGCAACATATTTATCTTTGTCCCGGGCAAGGCGCGCAAGCCGTCGGCATGGGCCAAACATTTCATGCATTAAGCCCTGCGGCCGCCGCACTCTTTGCGCAAGCCGATCAGGTGGTCGAACTTGAAGGCAGCGCCGAGTTCAGTTCGCTGTGCTTTCACGGACCTGTAGAAAATCTAAATCGAACCGACGCCAGTCAGCCCGCGCTGTTCATCTGCGCCATGGCCAGTCACGCGGCGATGATCGAACACGGCGGCGAGATGCCGATCGCTGGCACGCTTGGACTTTCACTAGGCGAATACACGGCGCTTGCGCTTGCCGGCGTTTTTACTTTCACCGAAGGCCTGCGACTGGTCGCCACGCGCGGACGCTTGATGCAAAAATCCGCCGAAGCCAGCAAGGGCGGCATGGTCGCACTGATCGGTGGCGACGAAATCAAAGCCAACGAAGTGTGCGCCGAGGCGGCCAAAGGTCAGGTGCTGGTGCCTGCGAATTTCAATGCCACTGGTCAGATCGTGCTCAGCGGACATGCCGAAGCCTGCGATCGCGCGGTGCTGGTTGCGAATGCGATGGGCTTGCGCGCTAGCAAACTTGCCGTGGCCGGCGCCTTTCATAGTCCGCTTATGCTCGCCGCCGCCGAAGGCATGTCGCGTGCGCTTGAGCATATTGAATTGCGACCGCTGGCTTGTCCCGTGTGGAGCAATGTCACCGGAAAGCCCCACGCCAACAACGATCCCGCAACCCTAAAGCGATTGCTGGTTGAACAAATCATTCACCCTGTACGATGGGACGCTTGTTGCCTTGACATGTTGTCGTGGCGAAAATCACAGGGCCTTGATGCCAGCGCGTCGCTGCATGAATTGGCTCCTGGCAGCGTGCTTCGCGGTCTTATGCGACGCATTGATCGATCTGCGGAGGTAACCACCCATGACACACTTGAAGAACCACAACGCACGAAAACCTAATCATCTTCTTCGCATCGCATGGCTCTGCGCAACCATCGCCCTGTGCGCCTGCGGTAAGAAAGAGGAGGAGGTTGTCGCAGTCGCCTACCCCGTCGCAGTGAAGCAAGAGGTAGTTGTTGAAAGCGTCGCCGATGTGATGAATCGACTGAATATCGATCCGCGCGTGAAGATGGACGAGAGCGAGCGGCCCAATACTGGAGACACCGCCGCCGACTTGAAGCGGCTCGAGTCAACACTGCTGTTCTTCAACGCGATGGTGAAGGGCGACGCCGACAAGGTGCGGCCGATGCTCTGCGAAGCGGATCGCACCACGCTTGAATTCATGCTGAAGGATGGGCAATGGAAAAGCGCGACCGAATCCATCGACCGCGTCACTGTTGGTTGTTGCGCCAGCCAAGAGCCCGAAACTTTTATGAGTCTGGGCGTGTTCATGACGGGCGATCATTTTGACGCGCAGTTGTGGAGCGTGAAAAGCCCTGGAAATGGCGAGCAAAACAGCTTTATCGCTGTCGCCGCGCCCTCCCAAATGATGGAGCAACTGCGCGGCACCAAAGCTGAACCCCGCGTGCAACAGTGGATGAAAATTTTGAAAGATCAGGCTGACAAAGCGAAGTTGCTTGATGAAAAGGTGACCGTTGCTCAGCAAGATCGTTCGATCGAAGGTGAAGCCACGACTGAATCCGAACCATCCGCCCCAGGCGCACCTTCAAAACCAAGTTCGCCCGAAGGCCCAGGCAAACGCAAGCCGGGTGGACCAACCGTGCCCGGACCCAGAGGGCCGGGCGCACCAGGTGGCGCACCGAGTGGCCCACCAGGTGGCGCACCAGGCGGCGCACTGGGTGACTCACTGGGCGACTGAATCTTTGCTTCATTATTTCTCTCGCATCAATATTCATCACGCTCGTTACCATTCCGCCGAGGAGCCCACAATCGAAATGCGCGTTGCCATCGTGACAGGAGCCAGCCGAGGAATCGGCCGAGCCATCGCAGAACGCCTTGCAAGTCAAGGCAATATTGTTGTTGGCGTAGCTCGCTCCGCCGAGGCGCTGAAGGAAGTGGCATCGGCCATCGCCGCAACCGGCGGAAAATTTCATGGGCAATGCTGCGACATTGGTGACTCTGTCGCGTTCGCGCAACTGATCGAGAACATCGCCGAGCAACATGGACGCCTTGACATTCTTGTGAACAACGCCGGCATCACCAAAGATGGTTTGCTGATGCGCATGAGCGACGACGACTTTGACAGCGTGATTCGGGTGAATCTTAAAAGCGCGTTCGTCGCCTGTCGTGCAGCGTCGCGGCCAATGATGAAGGGACGCTTCGGTCGCATCGTGAATATCGGAAGCGTGAGTGGCTTGACAGGCAACGCGGGTCAGGTGAATTACGCCGCCGCGAAATCTGGATTGATCGGCATGACCAAAAGTATCGCCCGCGAACTTGGCGGTAAAGGCATTACCGCCAATGTGGTGGCGCCAGGTTTCATCGAAACCGACATGACCGCCGCGCTTCTACCGCAAGTGAAAGAGCAGGCGCTTCCACATATTCCTCTGAAGCGATTTGGAGAACCAAAACACATTGCCGCAGCGGTTGCTTGGCTTGCGAGCGACGATGGCGGCTATGTGACTGGCCAAGTAATCGTGGTGGATGGTGGAATGGCCATGTAACTTTCACCCCCGCCGCCGCGTGGCGGTTCGAGTGGTATTTCGCTACTCTTCGCGACCAAAGGCAGCAGGGATTTCCCCACATGCCGCATCTTCAGGAGAAGCCCGTGACAGAACAAGAGATTGAAGTAAAGGTGATCAAGATCGTTTCAGAGCAAATGAGCGTTGAGAAGGAGACTGTCACTCGTGACACCAGCTTCACCAACGATCTGAACGCCGACAGCCTCGATACAGTCGAAATGGTGATGGCCCTTGAGGAAGAATTCGATATTCAGATTCCTGATGATCAGGCAGAAAAAATTCTCACGGTTGGCCAAGCAGTTGATATGATTTTAAAGGGTTTGGCCGCGAAGACTCAGGGCTAAGCCCCTTCTTCCAACGCCACCGAACTACTCGCCATGTTGCGCACCATCACGCTTCGCCGCGTTGTGGTGACGGGTCTTGGAGCCGTCACCGATGTTGGCTTGGATGTGCCTACTTTTTGGAACGCACTGCTCGAAGGAAAATCGGGTGTTGGAGTGATCACCTCATTCCCGCAGAGTGATGAATGGTCCACGCGCTTCGGCGGCGAAGTAAAGGGTTTTGATCCTGAAAAACACATGGGTGTGGATGGCCGCGAAGCGAAGCGCATGGATCGCTTCTGTTTGTATGGTCTCGGAGCCGCAACGGAAGCCGCGCGCGATTGCGGCATCGACTTCCAAACCGGCGACTTTGGTCGTCGTGGTGTCGCGATTGGCAGCGGCGTGGGCGGCATTGACACGATTGAAATCAATCACATCAAATTGCTTGAAACCGGTCCGCGTAAAGTAAGTCCGTTCGTTGTGCCACGGCTTATGGTGAACGCCTGCGCTGGTCAGACCAGTATTCGTTTTCATTTGCAGGGTGCGAACATTGCAACTTCAACTGCCTGCGCGACTGGCTCGCATGCAATTGGCTCTGCATTTCACATCATTCAGCGTGGCGACGCAGATGTCATGCTCGCGGGTGGCGCCGAGGGTGCGTGCACACCGATTTGTGTGGCGTCCTTCGCGGCCATGCGCGCATTAAGCACGCGCAATGATGCGCCCACCAAAGCCAGTCGCCCCTTCGACAAAGATCGCGATGGATTTGTGCTTGCCGATGGCGCCGCGGTACTTGTGCTTGAAGAACTTGAACATGCTCGCAAGCGTGGCGCACGCATCTACGCCGAAGTGATGGGCTTTGGATCCAGTGGCGATGCCACGCATATCGCCGCGCCCGACGCCGAAGGCAACGGCGCCCATCGCAGCATGGTCGCGGCGCTGAAAGATGCTCAATTAAATCTTGATCAGATCGCCTACATCAACGCGCATGGAACCAGCACGCCGCTTGGTGACAAGGCGGAGGTGATCGCGGTGAAACGACTCTTCGGCGACTTCGCCTACAAGCTTGCGATCAGCAGCACTAAAAGTGTCACCGGCCATGCGCTTGGCGCCGCGGGTGGCATTGAAAGTGTGGCAACCATTTTAGCGATCCTCAATAACACGCTGCCGCCAACTATTAACTTGGATCATCCTGACGAGGGCATGGACTTAAATTTTGTCGCGCACACGCCGCAACAACGCATCACCGATTACGCGATCAACAATAGCTTTGGCTTTGGTGGTCACAACACCAGTTTGGTCTTTGGTCGCTTTCGCGATTAAAAAATTACAAAATTTACAGGGAAATACAGGCTTTTTCGAATCGTCCTGCTTCCTCAATCCGATATCTGCACAGGCATTGGTCGCATACCGCGGCACCGCCTAGAAGGCTTCACTCATGCCACGAAATATTCCAATCGGTAACGGCGAAATGCTGGTTGCCTTTGATGAGTTGTATCGCATTCGTGATTTGTATTGGCCGCATGTTGGTCAACCCAATCACACCTGCGGACATCTGCAACGATTCGGCATCTGGGTGGATGGACAATTCGCCTGGGTGGACAGCGCTGGATGGACCCGCAACCTTCGCTACAAGCGTGACTCGCTGGTGACCGAGGTGCGACTGCGTCATGAGCGCCTTGGCGTGGAGGTGATCTGCCATGACGCGGTAGATTATTTTAGCCCGGTCTTTTTTCGCAAGGTCACGGTCTTTGATCTCTTTGGCATAGCGCGTGATGTGCGGGTTTTCTTTCATGCCGATATTTCAGTTCGCGAAAGTCCAGTGGGCGACACCGTGGCCTTCGACCCGAGCACTGGTGGCTTGGTGCATTACAAAGATGATTGCTATTTTCTTTTCAACGGCGTGCATCCTGGCGGATGGGGCATTGGAAGTTGGGCGACTGGCGCCAAGCGCATCGGTGATGCCGAAGGCACTTGGCGCGACGCCGAAGATGGCTTGCTTAGTCGCAACGCGATTGCGCAGGGCAGCGTGGACAGCACCGTTGGATTTCATCTTCCAGTGATGGCTGGAGGAAGTGAAAGTTGCACCTATTGGATCGCTGCTGGCCACACCCACGAGGATGTGCAAAAGTTAAATGACAAGATTCGCCTGAAATCTCCGCAGCGAATGATGGATCGCACCGAGGCCTACTGGAAATTATGGAGCCATAAAGAAAGCATTCCCAACGATCCCCTGCCAGATCATCTCGCCGAATTGCATCGACGCAGTTCGTTGATTGTGCGCACGCAGATTGACAACGGCGGCGCCATCATTGCCGCCAACGATTACGACATCACCCATTTTGCCGGCGACACCTATTCGTACATGTGGCCGCGCGATGGCGCGTTGGTCTCGTATGCGCTGACGCTGGCGGGACAGAGCGAACTGAGCAGAAACTTTTTCAACTTTTGCCGGCGCGTTCGCCATCCCGACGGATATTTTCTGCACAAGTACAACCCCACCGGAACCTTCGCCAGCACCTGGCATCCATGGCTGACCGAGAAGGGGCGACTGCTTCCGATCCAGCAGGATGAAACGGCGTTGGTCACCTGGGCGCTGCGCAAACATTTTCTGGCATTTCGCGATGTGGAGTTCATCAAAGATTTGTACAACCCGCTGGTGGTCGACACCGCGAATTGGATGTTAAGTTACCGCGATCACGCTGGGCTGCCATTGCCAAGTTGGGATCTGTGGGAAGAGCGCCGCGGCGTGCATTTGTTCACGGTGTGTTCCACCATCGGTGCGTTGCAAGCAGCCAGCAATTTTGCCTGCGATATGGGCGCTTTGGACCGTGCCGCGGAATTCGGTGAAGGCGCCGAGCGCATGCGGGGCGCGATGCTTCGACATATGTGGGATCCAGAGCGCCGACTTTTTGCGCGCATGGCGACACCGCAGGAAGATGGTTCGTATCGGCTTGATTTCACCTTGGATGCATCGGCCTACGCGCTTTTCGCATTTGGCGCGCTCGATGCCAACGACCCGCGCGTGACCAGCCACATGCAGGCGATTCGCGATCGCTTGTGGGTGAAAACCGACATCGGCGGCATCGCGCGTTACGAACGCGATCCCTATCACCAAGTGGAGCGGCATGCATTGCGCGAAGTGCCGGGCAATCCTTGGGTGATCTGCACTCTGTGGTATGCGCAGTGGTTGATCGCCAAGGCCACCACCGAGCCCGAACTTCGCGAAGCGCTTCAATACTTGGAGTGGACCAACTACCGCGCCTCCACCAGTGGCGTGTTGGCCGAGCAATACGATCCATACTCTGGCGTGCAAATCTCCGTCAGCCCGCTCACATGGAGTCACGCGACACTGATGACCACGGTGAATCAGTATCGTCAAAAGCATGCGGCGATCACCGGCACGGGAGCGCCTGGTTTCGCCGAACTTACCGAAGAGCCAGCTCGGTATCGATTGCGTAGTTAGTTTCAGGAAGGATGTACCCAAAGATTTTCGGAAAGATTTTCCTCGTGGTGTGTCGGGCTTCACCGAGTCTGCTTTTAGAATTTTTCAAAAGGAAACTCGAATCGCATTTCTTTGCGCGATGTTGGAAATATTTTCCGTACCAAAAATGGCTGCAAAATTGCTAGGATTTACAGCAATTTCAATAAAAATAAAAAGTGAGAAGCCTTTGAAATGTACGAATCCACCGAATGGCATAGGGCGAAATTGAAGTCGCAATGAATCCTGACCACCTGCTTTCAGCCGAAGCCCTTGAGGCTGTTGGCGGCGCCATATGCGAGTGGACGGTCGATCAACTTTACGCCGAAGACCCGAGCATGAATCAGCGCTATGGCGCAGACGGCCGACGACTCTGGCGCAACGAAATACAAACGCGGCTTGCGCATTTGGTTGAATCAATCGCCACCAACGAACCGGCAATTTTTCTCTCCAACGCCTCGTGGAGTCGCGCGGGATTGCTCGCGCGCGAGATGGGCGATGGTGATTTGGAACATAGCTTGCGTTGCATGAGCTCGGTGATTCAAGAAAATGTGGTGGCGGAACTGGCGCTGCGTACGCAAGCCATGATCGATGCATCCGTCGTGCAGATGCGCGAAGAGGCGCCGTTGGCGAGCAGCACGCTTGATCACATGGGTCCTGATGGAACACTTGCCCGTCTCTATCTGCTTTATCTTTTGCAACGCAACCGTGATCAAGCCTTCGGCATTGTGGATACTTTGCTTGCGAGCGGCATGTCGCTCGGTCATCTCTATGAACGCGTGATCGCGCCGGCGATGGCCGAGATCGGACACATGTGGCATCTGCATGAAGCCTCGATTGCCGATGAGCACTTTTGCACCGCCGCAACGCAAGTCATCATGGCGCAGCTTCGTGCCAAGTCCCGATGCAAACCTGCCAATGGCCTGGTGGTAATCACCTGCTGCGCTGGTGGCGACTTGCACGAATTGGGCATCCGCATGGTGAGTGATATTTTCGAAGTAGAAGGCTGGCGCGTGGAATGCCTGGGACCCAACATGCCATCGGCTGAATGTGTCGCCGCCTCCGCCGAGCAACCCTATCGCCCCCCCGCGCATCTTGTGGCGATCAGTGCGGGAACGCCCCTCGCCTTACGAAGCGTGGCGCAGATGATTCAACAGATACGCGCGGGTGCGAATGGTTCGCGCACGACGGTGCTGGTTGGCGGACGACCATTCCATCTGGCGCCCAACTTGTGGCGCACGGTCGGTGCCGATGGCTATGCGCCAACGGTCTCCCTTGCAGCGACCATCGGACTTGAACTTGTCCGCAAGCATGGCATCGTAACCATCGCTTGATGATGATTCCATCTACAACATGTCCGCCGCAAGGCTTGCAAGTTCGCTGCGCTCGGTCTTGCTCAGTGTGACATGGCCAGCGATGCGCTGACCCTTCATGCGTTCGATCAAATAAGAAAGACCGTTGCTCGCCGCATCAAGGTAAGGATTGTCGATCTGACCAATATCGCCGGCGAGAATGATCTTGGTTCCATCACCCACGCGACTGACGATGGTCTTCACCTCGTGAGGCGAAAGATTTTGCGCCTCGTCAACAATCATGAATTGATGGGGAATGCTGCGGCCACGAATGTAGGTGAGCGGTTCCATCACCAGTTTGCCGCCCGCCACGATCTGGTCCAGGCGTTGCTCGGTGGTGCGACTATCCGCGTCGCTGCCGCCGCCGCCACGCGTGCTGAGCAGGTAACTCACATTGTCGAAGATTGGCTGCATCCACAGGCTTAATTTCTCGTCCTTATCGCCAGGTAAATATCCAATGTCGCGGCCGAGCGGCATGATGGGACGGGCGACAAGCAGTTTGTCGAAGCGCTCCTCACGGAAAACCTTGTGCATGCCAGCGGCAATTGCCATCAGCGTTTTGCCGGTGCCCGCTGGTCCGATCAGCGTGACCAATCGCACTTCATCGTCAAGCAAAAGATCCAGCGCCATGGTCTGCTGTAAGTTGCGCCCCATGATTCCGTAGATGGGCTTGCGCGCTCCGACCACTGGAATTAAATGCCCAGTGTCGGCAAGTACGCGCGCGAGTCCGGTGTGGCTTTCATCAGCATCGTCTTGCAGCGTGACAAATTGATTGGCGACAAGTTCGTGCGCCTTGATATCCAAACCCTCGGGGCTTTGCAAGATCAGACCATCAAGTTGCTCGATGCTTAGTTGACGCTCTTGATACAACTCATCGATGGTCGTGCCGGGGCAACGCATGGTGGCGTAGCCGGCGTACAGCCAGTCGGCATCCACGCGATCGGCCTCAAAATCCTCGCTGGGAATACCAAGCGCATCGCACTTCACCCGCGCGTTAATGTCCTTGCTGATAAAGACGGTGCGCATGCCCTGCGTGTGCAGGCGATGCGCCACACCCAGGATGCGATTGTCCGCCACATCAAGATCTAGCGCGAATGGCGTGGTTCGATCGCATCGCTCGATGCGAATCACTCCGCCCTGCTCATTCCATACCACGCCCTCGAACAAATGACCGATACTGCGCAACTTGTCCAAGGCGCGAATCACGCTGCGCGAGTTGCGGCCGGTCTCGTCGTTATTTTTCTTGAAGTGATCCAGTTCTTCGATCACCTGCAGCGGAATCACCACCTCGTGCTCGTCAAACTTGTAGATGGCATTGGGATTGTGCAGCAACACATTGGTGTCGAGCACAAAATATTTCCGCGTGGCGGAGTTGCTCTCCGATGCTTTGTGTGGCTTCAGTTGGTGCGAACTGGACTCGGACGATGACCGCTTGGCGGCGTTCGTGGCTTGCTTCAAGATGGTGACCCCTGTGAAAGCTGCAACCCAAGATCATGAGATCGATCTTCCTTGATCGGCTCAATCGACATGTGAAGATTCAATTGTAGTAATGACGCTGTCAAGTTCATACTTTCTAAATTGAAGCTGAACTTAATTGTGGCTAGTATCCAACCCATGAGCATGCTTGAATCATCTAATCCCGTACTCGCTGAGGGTCGCCTTGGTCCCGCCCTGCGCAACGCATCTGCTACGCAAGCCCTCGCAACCGTGGGTGGTGTGGTGAACAAAACCACGCTGTGCATTGCAGTGGCGGTGGTGTTTGGCGCGATCGGACACTCGGTTGTACAAGCCAATCCAGGCATGCTTGGATTGGTAAGCATCCTCTCGTTTGTCGCCGCATTGGGAGTGGGATTCGCGTTGTACGGACGACCCGCGTGGGCAGCGGCGCTGGCTCCAGTGTACGCGGCAACGCAGGGATTTTTCCTTGGAGCAGTGGCGATGATGTTGGATTCAGTGTTGGCTGCCAAGGGCATTAAGTTGGCTGGCGGTGTCGCGATGCAAGCCTTCGTGGTGACCACTGGCGTGTCGCTGGCTTGCTTGCTGCTTTATCGCAGCGGCGCCGTTCGCTTCTCGCAACGCGGCGCATTTATTTTGTGGTGCGCGGTGCTTGGCATCGCAGCCACCTATTTGATTTCATTTGTGCTGAGTTTATTTGGCGTACAGACGGCCTTCATCTCGTTGCCAAATCAAACAGGTGGCAGTACTGGCGCCTACATCGGCTTGGCTATCAATGGTGTGATTTTAATTGTGGCCGCGCTTACCCTGATTGCGGATATGCAACAGATTGATCAAGCCGTGGCTACCGGCGCCCCTGCAAGTTGCGAGTGGTATTTGGCCTACGGTCTTCTTGTCAGCCTGATCTGGATTTATCTGGAGAGCATGAAAATGATCTTCCGATTGGCGATGATCTTTGGCGGCAACAGAAACTAAACCAGTGGCCGTCTGCATGATTGGTGAACTTGTCTTGGCGATTGAAGCGCTCGCGCCTTGCCGACTCGCGGCAGAGTGGGACAAGGTGGGTCTTCTGGTTGGAGACGCGGCGCGTCCCCTGAAGCGCGCACTGTTGTGCATCGATCTGACCGAAGAAACATTAAGCGAAGCCATCGCGCACAAATGCGAAGCGGTGATCGCCTATCACCCGCCCATCTTTGAGCCGATTGCGCGCATCACCAGCTACCAACCGCGCGGCGCGTTGTTGATGCGTTGCATTGAACACCGCGTGGCGCTCATCAGTCCGCACACTGCTCTTGATGCGGTGCAAGGCGGCGTGACGGATTGGCTGGCCGACATGCTTGGTGAAGGCAAGCGTTGGCCGATCGAAGCTGCGATGATGCCGACAAGTGCCTCGGCACATTCGCGTGAAGGCACGGCGGTTCCAACCCCGCACGACCACGCCAAGAGTGATGTGAAACAAGGACATGGCCGCATCGTGCAACTTCAACGGGCACTGACACATTCGGCGATTGCGCTGCGACTGCGGCGTGCGCTAAAAATTCCGGCGCATGGTTTGCAGTTGGTGCAGTCCCGGCACGCGCGCAGTCATCGGCGAATTGGTGTGGTGCCGGGGGCTGGATGTAGTTTGTTGCATCAGGCTGCGGATCAGGGCTGCACACTTTTTATCACCGGTGAGGCGCGTCACCATGATCAACTTGCGGCCAAGGCGTGGGGCTGCGACCTGATGCTCGCTGGACACACGCAGACGGAGCGCGGCTATTTGCCGACGCTTGCGAAAAATTTAGCGCCGCATCTGCTGAATGTGAAATTGTTGGTCAGCACATCCGACACGCCGCCAAACCGTGCGATGTGAAGGTGAAGATAACGCGATGTGCGTTTGATGAAAGCAGGCTTGGTAAAATCGCGCCGATCAATCTTTGCTTGATGACACTGTCTCGCGCGCCAACATCGCCGCGCCCAGCAATCCAGCATCATCACCCAGCGCGCTTTTCAACACCTCGCATTTTCGCAGGCTGCTCGGAAACACATGTTGCTCGATCGCTTCGCGCACTCGGTACAGCCATGGCTTGCCCAGCGCCTCGGTGACGCCGCCGCCAAGAATCACCGTTGGCAGACTGAGTACGGTTAGAAAGTTGGCGATCGCAAGCCCAAGCAAATCGGCCGATGCGTTCACCACCGAACTTACCAATGGATCGCCTTTTTGCAGGCATTCGGCGATCACACCGCTTCCGATCGCGGGCTCTCCGCCGTCGACTTCTGGCTTCAAAAACTCGCGCAACATGGAATCTGGATAATGGCCGATTAACATCATCATGCTGCGAACCATCGCGGTGCGACTGCAATGCTCCTCCAATTTTCGATGACCAGGTCCAGCACCAGGAAACAGAATCACATGGCCGATCTCACCAGCGGTGTGCAGCGGTCCGCGCCACAACTGGCCATTCAAAATAAATCCGCCACCGATGCCGGTGCCGATCCACGCGGCCATCAGATCGCCACGGCCCTTGCCAGCGCCCACGCGGCTTTCTCCAAACGCCGCCATGTTTACATCGTTGTCGACCACCACAGGGCGATCCAATTTTTTCGCCAATAGGTCGCGAAGCGGCAGGCGTTTCCATCCAAGATTGCCTGCGTGAATCACCACGCCCTTGTCCCAATCAACCGCGCTTGGAGCACCGACGCCGATGGCGGCGACATCCTTCAACGCAAGTTTGGATTCTTCGCAGGCGCGCTCGATGCCTTCGATCAAACGCGCGATCACTTTGTCGCGACCTTCGGCTGCCTTGGTTTTGCGTTTACAACGCCCAAGAATGCGGCCTTTGTCATCAACCACGCCGATGGTCATGTTGGTGCCGCCAAGATCCACGCCTACGACTGGTCCGTCGATTCGCTCTTTGCTCATAGGTGTGCAAAGCGTAGCGAGTGATCACGCGTGATCGTTACACTCGCCGCTTGCATGACCGAAATACATCCACTCACTTTGCAGGAAACCGCGCATGTTGCGAAGTTGGCGCGGCTTGCCGTGCCAGAAGATCGGCTGCCTTCGCTGCGCGATCAACTCGCCGGCGTGCTTGGGCATGTGGCCAAACTAAAGGCCATCAATGTGGAGGGGGTGCAGCCGATGACCACCCCATTCACCCAGGTGAATCGCTTGGATGATGATGAGCCGGGCCCCTGTCTTGATATTTCCGAATTGCTTCGCAATGCACCCGCCGTCGAAGGACGCTACTTGGCGGTTCCAAAAGTATTGGCGGAAGAATCATGAGCGCGATGTGGGTCGATGCGACTGCGATCCGCGACGCAGTGCGCGCAAGAAAAATAAAAGCCGCCGAGGTTGTGGCGGGCATGATCGCAAAGGCGAAGTCGGCGAATGCAAAGCTGAACGCCTTCCATGAAATTCTTGAAGAGGATGCAATGCGCCAAGCCACGGCCGTGGATGACGCAATCGCCGCAGGTCGCGACCCCGGACCGATGGCGGGTGTGCCTATCGCGGTGAAGGACAACATCGCTACACGCGAAGGGCACACCACTTGTTCAAGTCGCATGCTGGAAAATTATCGCTCGCCCTTCGACGCAACATGCATTGAGCGACTGCGAGCGGCTGGCGCGATCATGCTTGGCAAAACCAATCTTGACGAGTTTGCAATGGGTTCAAGCAGCGAACATTGCGCGTGGGGAGCGGTGAAAAATCCGTGGGACATTTCGCGGGTGCCTGGTGGATCAAGTGGTGGAAGCGCCGTCGCGGCGGCCGCAGGTTTGTGCGGTGTTGCCCTTGGTAGCGACACTGGCGGCAGCATTCGACAACCGGCGTCACTCTGCGGATGCGTGGGATTTAAGCCGACCTATGGACGCGTCAGCCGTTACGGATTGGTGGCGTTTGGCAGCAGCTTGGATCAAATTGGTCCGCTGGCGCAAAGCGTACGCGACGCCGCGTTGACCTACGCCTGCATCGCTGGCGTGGATGCGCGCGACAGCACCAGCGCGCAGATTGCGGTGGAAAATCCACTGGCGCAACTGGAGCAACCGATCAAGGGACTTCGTGTTGGCGTGCCGGCGGAATATCTCAGTGATGCGAATGATCCGCAGGTGAATGCGTTGGTGCGAAGCGCGCTGGATCGTTTGAAAGCCAATGGCGCCACGATTGTTCCGGTGCGTTTGCCGCTGACTGATGTTGGCATCAGCATTTATTATGTGATCGCTCCCGCCGAAGCGAGTGCGAACTTGGCGCGTTTTGATGGCATTCGCTACGGACATCGTGCCGCCGCGAAGCCTGGGCAATCGCTTGATCAGTTGTACGCCAGCACCCGCGGCGAGGGCTTTGGTGCCGAAGTGCAACGACGCATTATGTTGGGCACTTATGTTCTAAGCGCTGGCTACTACGACGCCTATTACGGTCGCGCGTTAAAAGTGCGCCGCCTGATCAAGGCAGAGTTCGACAAAGCATTTGAAAGTTGCGATGTGATTGCCGGCCCCGCCAGTCCAACGCCGGCGTTTCGCGCAGGCGGCATGAGCGATCCGCTGCAAATGTATTTGTGCGATGTCTATACGGTGAACACAAATATCGCGGGTATTCCAGGCATAAGCCTGCCAATTGGTGCTGTAAGGTCCGATGGCGCATCGCTTCCTGTTGGTCTACATCTGCAAGCGCCAGCCATGGCGGATGCGGCGTTGTTGCGAGCGGCGCGCATGGTGGAGTCGTTGCACCCCGAGGCCGCGGTGAAGCCAACGCTGTGATCAATCTTGTGGACGGGGTATGCGCGCGTAACGGTGCAACTCTTTCCAAAATGAATCCTGTATCGCGTTCGCCTTCGCTTGGTCTTGATCGAAGTAGCCGATGCGTGCTTGCACACTGGTGACACCCTGCTGCTGGTTACCCATCACGGTGAGTGTTCCGGTTTCATCGGTCAGCGAGCGAATGTTGTACAGCATGCCATTGGGTATTTGCTTGGCATCAATGACAGCCATCTCGCAAGCTTTGGCTGCATGCATGGCAATAATATTCACTTCATTCCATCGACCAGTTTCACCAGCGCTGATCAGTGGTCTGCGCGTAGCAAACTCGTCGGTAGGTTGGGTTGAACTGATGGCAGCGACCACTTCACTGCGTTCTTCGTGGGTAAGTTGACGATTGATGGTCTCAGCTTCGCCAGGCATACGAATATTGGAATCCACCGACATATTTGTCGGCGTGTTGCAAGCGCATACCAATGCAAGTAGCACGATGATTGTGACAAGACGCATCATGAACTGTGCAACTTAGCCGCAGTCGGATTGATCTGCTTACATGCCGCTCGTACTACCTGCAGCGTGGCCGCTGAAACCGCCTGCGATTGCAGCGCCGCAAGCGAAACCCACCGCAACCTTTTTGCAGCAGGAAAAACCGCAGAATGCACCACAAATTGCACGCGTCGATGGGTGGTAAGAAATTCAAATCGAGCGACGGCGCGGCGAACGCTGCTGGCGCCGGAAGCAGATTTTACCTGCGCTAATGTGATGCAGCGCGTGGTCTCCACACTTGGCACCGCAAGCAAGCCCGACCAAAGGCCAGTGTCGCGCAGCACCAGGCCAACTTTATTTTCACGAATCTGCACCAACGCGTGATGCACCACGCGCGTTCGCTTGGCACCGGGCTTTGGTGGCGGCACCACATCCTGTGACCCTGCTGCGCGTGAACGGCAGTGCAGCCGCAACGGACACTGCTCGCACTTGGGATGCATCGGCGTACACAGGGTCGCTCCAAGTTCCATCAAGGCTTCGTTGCACACGCCTGGTTTTTTCGCGGCGCGCACAAACTGCATCGCATGGTGCCAACACCATTGCTGACCAGCGCGGTCGTTGGTGACCCCGCGACGATCGGACAATCTGCTCAGCACGCGCGCCACATTGCCATCGACGATTGGTTCGTGGTGACCAAACGCGATACTGGCGATGGCGCCCGCGGTGTATCGACCAACACCCGGCAACGCTTGCAACGCCTGCATATTGTCGGGAACTTCTCCTGCGTGATCACGCACAATCATTTTCGCGGCGGCGTACAATGAGCGCGCGCGGCGGTAATAACCCAGTCCGCGCCACGCTTGCAGCACCCGCGACTGACCTGCCTTCACCATGGCACGCGGCGAGGAAAACAATCGAGTGAACTCTGGAAATCGTTCAGCCACCCGCGCGACCTGCGTTTGCTGCAGCAGAGCCTCGCTGACAAAGGACTTCCAGGGATTGGGTTTATGTCGCCATGGAAGATCACGCGCATTGCAGATAAACCAGCTGCTTAATTGCCTGCAAATCACTGCATAATGAAGCGAGTTAACTTGGGTCGGTGATACCTGTGAAACCTTCTTGGTCTTGCCTGCGAACATTGCCTTGCGGCTAACTTCGGATCGCCGTACCCTCACAAACCCCTCGTCGGGATTCTTGGAATCACCTTTTATTTGACACTTCAAAGTACCCATGGCCAAGCTGTTCTACACGCTGGATGAAGTTTGCGCGAAACTTTCGCTCACGGCGGAAGCAGTCACCGCATTGGTGAAGGAAAAGAAAATTCACGAATATCGCTTCGGTGAAGAACTGGTGTTCAAGGTTCAAGAGATCGACCTGATGGCCGATGACTCACGCGATGGCATGGAGCTCAGCATTCCCGACAACTTGTCAGCTGGCAGCGACAGCTTTGAATTGGATCTTTCTGATTCAGCAGAAAACAAAAATATCGATTCAGGAAAATCGGGAAGCCCCGTGGGCTTACCCGCCGTCACAGAGTCTGAAGAAATGTCGATGGCATTGGACTTTGATGATCAGCCACTTACCACGCCAAGCGCGGCCGCTGTTCCGCCTGCAATCCTCAAGATTGAAGCGGAGGCATTTGGCCTGGATCTTGGCGCGAGTGGTTCCATGGCTGCCGCATCTGGCGCATCCGCATCGCATGTGAGTATTCCAGAGTCGGCCAGCGCGCAAGACGAAATGACGCTGGAGTTGGATCTTGGTGATGACTTCTCGGCGGATGTGGCTGCGCCGAATCGGGTGTCAAAGACAAATCTGGATGACAGCATTGGCAGCATGGCGGCAGCGCCGACCCTCAATAAAAAGCAAGAGACTGCCCCGCTTACCTTTGAAGATTCTGCGGCTGGCGTGGGCGCAAGCCGTGCCGATAGCGCGATTGATTCTTCTATAAGTGAAGGCATTTCATTCGAAGTTCCTGGCTCTGGCAGCGGACTTCTGGATCTGACAAGTGATGGCGAAAGCGATATTTCTGATGACAATCAGGTGAATGACAGCGACAGCAGCAGCATCGGCGCCGCTCTGATGGATGATGTGTTTTCATCTTCTGAAGAGAGTTCAGAAATTCCAGCGAATGCGAGCGGAATCTTTGGCAGCGAAGGTGGCGGCGAAAGTGGTGCAGGCATTGCCGTGATTGCAACTGGCGTCGCCGTGGCGACCACCGCCGGAAAGTTAGCAAAATCAAAGTCCACACCAATCTTCACATCGGGCGCGATCGCTGGCGAGGTGTACAGCGGAACCTGGAGCGGACTTGGTGCCGGCCTGCTTATTCCAAGCTTTCTTGGTCTTGCCGCGGCGTTCGCAATGGTGCTGATAAAGACACTTGGCGCGCCACCGGACTTGGCCGTGATGTATTCCCAAGATTGGATGATGTACACAGGCATACTTGCTGGTGCGATCGCCCTCTGTGGAGCGATTGGTTTCTTTGTTGGCAAGGCGACCAGCGAGTGATTCCACTCTTCGCACGCTCATGTTAAATAGACACGGGGTTGATCAGTGGTTGCCCGCTGGCATTGTTGCCACGCCGATCATCGCTGCATGCACTTGGCTTGCCACACAAGGTGAAACAATGTGGTGGATTCCTGCGGCAGTGACAACGCTGGTACTGCTTGCGTTCTTGGCGTTCTTTCGCGACCCCGCTCGCACTCCGCCCGCGCGCGCCGATGGTTGCCTGATCAGTCCTGCGGATGGACATGTCAGCGCCATCTTTTCACAAGCGCATCATGAAGCCACCGATGGACCCGCCACAGTGGTGCGAATATTTCTCAGTGTGCTCGATGTGCATGTGAATCGCGTGCCGTGGGATGGCCAGGTGCTTTCGCGTGCGCATCGACCCGGCAGATATGTGGATGTGCGCCTTCCCGCGAGCGCGCAGGTAAACGAAAGCATCTTGCTGGCACTTCGCACCATGGATGGCCGTCGCTTTGGGGTGCGGCAAATTTCTGGCGCCATCGCTCGCCGCATTGTCTGCCTGCCACGAGTCGGTGATCGACTGCGCCGTGGTGAACGCATGGGCATAATTAAATTTGGAAGCACTACGGAATTGATCCTGCCTGCACACAGTGAAATTCTTGCCAAGCAAGGCGATCATGTAGTTGGCGGTATCACGCCACTTGCGCGGTTTGTCGCTTAGTCCTCGCGCGGTCCGTCATCGTGATCGAAGGCTTCGTGTGCAGTTGGCCATTCGGGGGTGGCGCGCAGATTCACCCGCTCGATCAAGCCAAGATGATTGCCAAGCAATGTGCGCACAGATTCCAAGGCGGTTTCGGCGGGTAGTGGACGCTCACCACGCGGACCAAGAATCATAATCGCGGCGTGACACTGACCATCTTGTCTGCAGGCAGCCAACATGCACCAGTGCCCTTCAAGTTCGGATGCGTCATCGGCAGATCCCCATGGCGATGCGCTTGGCAGCGTGATGATTCCGCCACTCACCATCAAGGCCGGTAATTGCAAACGCTCAACGCGCGACATCAATCGCACCGCGATATCAGCGTTCGCATCGGCATGTCCGCTGCATGCGGCAAGCCCCAGCTGTGTGCCCACGCCAGCAAGCCACACCGCCACCATCGCATCGGGTAGACAACGATTGATAAAGTCCGCAGTTTCGCGAGCCGCGTGCAAAGGATCGAGTTCACGCGACATGGATTGAACGAGACTTTGAATGCCCATCAACGGCGCAGCGGATCCACCCTTTCGTGGCAAGCGCTCTATGAAAGTTGAGAAATCCTCGCTGGCATGAGAGTCATCGGTGCATCGCTGCACCAGACTTCGAAGTTGATCGATGCGCTCGCGACGCTCTCGCGCCATGCGACAGGCGCGCACGCTAACCTGCACTTCATCGGCAAATGCTTTCGCACTGAGCGACGCGGAAATCGCGCGCACGGTCTCACCAGCCTGCGTAGACGGAAGACGCGAAGTCGCGCCGCGTTCGCACCCATCACCAATCAACAACATGCGAGTGCATGGAGAAAGTCGACGCAAACGCTCCAGTGTCACAGCATCTTCGGCGGCGGTCTCCGCGGCGACCAACACAAGATCGATCACGCGTTCCACACAACGCACAAAAGCGCGCTCGGCATCTGGCACAACTTCGACACGGTAGCCAGTGGTCACCAGCAACTCCAGCCAGTCCGGCCAACGCGCCGCATCGCCAACCGCCACCACCTGGCCTGAACTTGTGTACGCCTGCGAACTTGAATGGATGTCTGATTGCTTCTTCACGGCACCAGCACTGTCGGCATGAATTTGTCATGACTTCGGTGCGGTATGAGCGCATCAGAAAAATTTCTTTAGGCTGTTCCGTCTGTGCGGACTGCGTGACGCTGCCGCCATAAACGCACCGCCTCGGCTTCGCGCGGATAGATCGGAATCGCCGCTTCTGGCGGTGTGTGCAGACCTTGTGCAAGCAGCGGCATACCCGCTTTTATCACCGCGCTGGCGTGCACTCGAAGCGGAATCAATCGGATATTTTCCGCTTGCGCTCGCGAGCGCCATGCGGCTGGCAAATGTTCATCCGCGATCAAAAGACTCGCTCCGCGTGGTTGCCATTGCGCCGCCGAAATGGACTCGCCGCTTTCACACATTGCATTGTCTGTCGCATGCACACGCGCCACCCACGCTTCTTCACCCTTGCTTGCAAGCGCCACCCACACCGCATCATCACCAACAATATCGCCGGCGTCGCAGCTGGCTTGGCGCGCGCAGGCTGCTGCACCAACTTGCACAATGTGCGCACCTGTCGCAATCGCAATTGCCTGCGCCGCCGCATGCGCGATGCGCAAACCAGTAAAGCCACCCGGACCAGCGTTCAACAAAACTGCTCGCAGTTGCATAGGGCCAATAGAAAGTTTTTGAAACGCTCGGTCGATCGCAGGCATTAAATCGTCAACCATGCGGTCGTTCGTTTCAACGCTCTCGCAGTGCATAACGCCATCGCCCAACGCGACCGCAATCGACTGCTGCCGCTGACTGGTTTCCAAGGCGAGCAACACGCGGCGATCATCCATCGACCATCTCTCCGATTGCCCCAAGGGGCACGGCATGCAACATCGCATCCTGGGCCGTGGGTGCTGGTTGCGACAGATCGCACGGCAACATCATCGCATGCTCATGATCAGAATTAAGCAGCAAAAGCCTTGAAAATGGAGCCTCCACACCAAACGGAACATGCTGATGGCCGGCGATAAATAGCCGCACATTCCACGCCGATGCAAGTTGCTCAATGGAAGCTTCGGTGTGCCCGCGCCCCCATGTCATATTCCAAGCCGCTCCAGTTCGTGGCTGAAAATCCTGCTCGACAAGTTCGCGATCGAGCAGACCATAATCAAATTGCTTCAGAGCCAATGCCGAGGGCAGCGAGTGCGAACACAGCAACCCATTCTGGGCGCGCACCGCCAGTGGCATCGCACGAATAAAGGTGCGTAACGCAGCGCCCACACGCTGGGCATCTTCACCAAAGCTCCAATCCAGACCATCTTGAAATAATTGCGTGTTCTCGCCTGCGCCCTTGCTCACCTGTTGATCGAACGCTTGGGCAATTTCATGATTGGCAAGCATGGGATGCACCTGCCCTGGATATTGAAGCCGCAACACAGCGGCTTTGGCAAGCATGCGCCAACTTAAATCCACTCCATGGATTAATCGATCTCCGTGAATCAACTCATGCAAAATCACATGATGATCTGGTCGATGCAATTGTGCGAAGGCATACACCTTGTGGAAGTGCATGGAATGATCATGCAAATCACCAGTCGCCAACAGACGACCTCGCGCTGGAAGTGTTACGCAACACCCGGTGCGAAGTGGATCCTGCAACAAATTTTCAGCGGCCCGAACAAATAATGCGGAGGCGGCCTCGGCATTCAAGTGATCGACCGCGATCGCTTTCACGGACTCACCATAATCGCAAGGAAACACATTCCATTGCCAGTGCCCGAGTCGATACTGACTGGCGCGTAGACAAAACCACTGGCGCTTGTCGCGGTGGTCACCTGCATCTTCACGCGTACACGATCGCCCATCGTTGTCGAGCTCACGAAGGTCGCTGCGATGCTTGGGCTTTGACTGCGAACGGCCAGCACCTTGTCCCAGTTGGGCAGCTTTGATTTTCCCTTGGGCACGCTGCTCTCGTAATCAACCTCGATCTGCCGCGCTTCGCCAGGTTTCATCGCACCAACAAGCACCACGCTCTCGGTTAAAAACCATCCGCGCTTATCCACATCGGGATCGAAGCGCGCACCAGTTACTTCGTTGCGAATGCGCATCGGAATCATCAGACAATTGTCGCGATCGGTTTGCACAATCATCCACTGACGAAATTTTCCATCCGGCACCATGGAAAGATCCCACTGCAATGCATAATGCGAGCGTGGCGAATCTTGTGCTGGATCAAAGTCCACAAAGTTTGGCTGCGCACCGTCGACACCTGTGATACGAAATGGCTTGCCGTCGCTGGCGGTGAAATCAATGATGCCCTTGCGGTTGCCTTTCAGCGCATCGATGTATGGCGGCGATGGCTGCACGGGCAGTGTGATGACCCCCTGCATTTTTGCGACCAGCGGCCGAGGATTACTTGAAATCGTCACAAACACTTTCGCATCCTTGGGTCCTGGCGCGCGCGGTGCGTCCATGCTTGCGGAAAGTTCAACCGAACCATGCGCTGGAATTTCGCGCCCCGCAAGATCGGTCAGTGTGGTGCACTTGCAACTTGGAAACGCAGAGATAATCGTAATCGGCTTGTCACTCTTGTTCCGCAGCGTGAAGGTGCGGGTCTGCACCGAACCGGGCGTGATCAAACCAAGGTCTATATTTTCTGGCTCGATTACAACACTCGCATTCGGGACGGGCGTTGTCTGCGAAGTCGGCGTTGCTTGCGTTGTCTGTGTTGCTTGCGTTGTCTGTGTTGCTTGCGTGACCTGCAATATCCGCAGTGCCTGCGTTTCCAACGGCGCACTGTGAGCCAGAGACATAAACAGAAGTTGCGTTAGAAAAAGATTCATACTCGTATTCTACGAGCGAACCACATGTGATCCACCCCTTGCGCAAGACAAATTTATTTTGAAATTGAAATTCCCAACCCAAGCTCCACTGGCAGCAACGCCGCAAGTGCCGATTTTTGTGCCAAAAGCATCCGTTGCACAGCGGATTCAACGCGCATCGAATCGCCATCCGTGATGGCTTCAGAAAGCAGTGGCAGCATGCACGGCGCGTAACCGTCGTAGCGATCACTCGCCGCGATCAAACTATAAAACCATGGTCGACCATCAAGGCCCTGCGTATCGATGAACGCCTGCTGCATTCTGCGGATGCCTGATCGCACTCGCAGCTGATTCTGCGGCGTAATATTTTGAAGATCGTCGATCGCGCGGTCGATGGCTTCGCCACGAATAACCATCGCATCAAATCCCGGGCGAAGTTGCTGCAGCAACTCGATTGAAACTGGATCCTTTGTGCGCTTGATCAGCAATTCAATTTGATCCAAACCCATGCGACCAACAGGCTGCACTCGCGCCGGTGTCAGCGCAGCTTGCGATGCCATCGCCACCATGGCAAGCGATGTTTGCGTCACCATCAACGCACTTGCGTAATCCTGACCAACAACCGAGCGATACCAATTCACCGTGTCGTAGTTGCTGTGATAACTGGTTCCCGCAGAGCCTCCAGCGCTAAGGCTGATACTTGGAATACCAAGGCGACAGACAAATGCGATGTGATCGCTGCCACCACCAAGCGCGCCAAACAGCGGATGATCCGCAGAAAGTCGCTGCATTCGTGCAAGTACAGTTTCATGAGGTTCGCCCGCCGCCTGAACTAAAGCAGCCGCAGACTTCGCCATTGAATCCAAATCGGGAGAGAGTGAGATTGCTGGATTTGGTCCCATCGCCGCCATGTCAAGATTGAGATAAGCGACAGCTTGTTGGCGCACCTCCGCATCGTGGGCCTCCACCCATTCGGTGCTTCCGATGATGCCGAATTCTTCGGCGCCCCACGCTGCGAAAATAATTGTTCGCAGTGGCCGAATGCCTTGCATAGAAAGTTCCGCCACGCAGCGTGCGGATTCAAGAAGACAGATGGTGCCAGCGCCTGGATCCGCCGCACCGTAACCCCACGCATCGTGATGGCAACCCACGATCACCGCTTCATTTAATTGCGCCACGCCAGGAAGCATCGCGATCACATTCGCACTCACACCCAAGTAGCGCCGTTGCTGCACCGCAAGATGAACCTTCCAGCCTTCACCACTCTCAAGTCGATACGGCAGCGTTAAACCACCCTTCCAATCCGCTGGCACATCAGCACCCTGAAAGCGCGCGAGGATTGTTCCCGCCGCCGCGTAACCAATCGGCTGCACAGGAATTTTTGGAAGATCCAATTTCTCTGGATCATCGCGCTGCACATTATCCGAAGAAAATACGCCGGGAGTACCGGGATCGCCTGGATATGGAAGCGTGTTCAGTGTGCCGCGTTGAATGCAAGTGTCGTTGGCCCAGCCGCCACCTTGCGGCCACACTTTGCCTTGTGTGAATCCAGAGTCACCAGGATCGGTGTACAAAATTAATCCTGCCGCACCCTGCTCTTCTGCACATCGCGCCTTAAATCCACGGAAGCATTTGCCATATCGAGCGATCACAATCTTGCCCTTCACATCCACGCCAAGCTCTTTCAACTTTTGAAAATCATCGCGCGTCGCGTAGTTGGCATAGACCACCGGCGCCGTTACATCGCCGTTGCCGCTGTAAGCGTTCCAACCGTAGGTGAGATCAGGATGCGCGGTAGCTGGATCTTCAAGCAAGTTGCGCTCGTTCACAGGCAATGCGATCACGCCGCGTCGAGAGCGTGGTGCAACATCGCTTGGCGTTGTGATGGGCGGCAACGCAACGGTGCCATCGTCAACCACTTCAAGCGTGGCGCTGATGGGCTTGCACAAAAAGCATCGAAAAGGTTCGACTCGGGTTTGTAATCCCATCTCTTCAAATGCCTGGCGAATGCGCTCGATTTGCCTGCGATCTCCCTCCGAACCCGCGACATGCGGCTCGGTGGTGATGATCTCGTGATATCGACTCAACTGCTCGGTACTGGCGCGGGCGATGAGTGCACGGGCATACTCGGTCGACGGAAGAATTTGAATGTCCACGGCTGGGGTCACGGGCGGCACTGGCGTGGTGGTGATGTGCTGTGGTGCGGCCGACTGAAATGCGATCGAGAGAGAACCAACGCTGAACATCACGACACAGAGAATGATTGATTGTGCGCGCATCACCTTAGTGGTCCGCAACCGCATCATGATTGGTCGACTTCGTCGCGGCAAAAACTTCCGGCCATGGATTCGTCGCATGACATGCGCGACCAGTCCGCTCCACATAATCCTGGTGGTAATCCTCGGCAGGATAAAAAGTTTTTGCCGGCTGAATCACCGTGACAATTTTCTTGCCGGCGAATCGTGGCGTTCGTTGCAGCGCCGACTTAAATGCCTCGGCCTCGCTTTGTTGGTGCGCATCGGTTGTAAAAATCGCGGTGCGATATTGATCGCCCACATCGGGGCCTTGGCGATCCAGTTGCGTTGGGTCATGCATGCGGAAAAAACCATCCATCAACTGGTTCAAACTCACCTTCGATGGGTCATAGGTCACCTTCACCGCTTCGGCATGGCCTGTGGTGTGACTGCACACCTCTTCATAAGTTGGATTGTCTTTGCTGCCATTCATGTAACCGCTCTCGGAGCCGACCACGCCAGGACATTGTTGAAAGCGATGCTCAATGCCCCAGAAGCAACCGCCAGCAAAATAGGCGGTCTGCAAAGCCATTGGCTGACTTTCAAGTGGAAGCGGCTGGCCCTTCTCGACAAAGTTCAGCGCCGCGGAGTTCAAGCAATAACGCAGACCCGTTGGCTTGGGACCATCCTCAAAGACATGTCCAAGATGCGCGTTGCATCGGGCGCAATCAATCTCGATGCGTTGCATGTCAAGACCCACATCCTTCACATACGCGATGTGGTCGCGATCAAAGGGTTGAAAGAAACTTGGCCACCCAGTACCGGAATTAAATTTGTGCTCGCTGGAGAAAAGCGGCAGCCCGCAGACCACGCATGTGTAAATACCCAGCTTGTGGTTGTCGAGCAAATTGCCGCAAAAAGCCGCCTCAGTTCCAGATTTTTGTGTGACTCGAAATTGCTCGGGGCTTAATTTTTTCGCCAGCAGTTCAACCTGCTCGGGGCGTAACTTGGCAATGTTATAACCAGATCTTGAAACTGTCTTGGTGGATGGTTGCATGGTAATTTCCTTTGACTCGCTCTTGGAATCATCAAGACCTCCGAAAGCTGCAAGTGTGGCAGCACCAACGGCGATCGAAGTGGCGGCGAGAAGAATGATGAAGAGTGTTCGCATGGGTGGGGGCGGTAGATACTACGCAACCACCTTGGTGGGTGCGCACCACAATCAAGCGCAGCGAATAGACTGACGCGAGATGATGCCTGCTGACATTGCAACCGTTTCATGTGTGGTCCGTGGCCTTGCAGTGGGCATGCTTGCGTTGCTTGCTTCGTGCAAAACGCAGCCTGATCCAATCATTCCGTGGCACACAGGCACTATTCAAACCAAGGTAATAAAGGCTGCACCGGTCGAGGATTTGCAACTGCCGCGTTTCACCGCCAACACGCTGCTGCTTTCGCCAGAAGCGGCGGGCGACGACTTCGGTGCTGCGATGGCGATGAATGCAAAGTTGCTGGTGATTGGCGCACCCAAAGCAAGTGGTGGTGGTGCCGCATGGATTTTTGATCCCACTGATCTTGCAAAAGCGCCGACTCGTTTGCGAGCACCCAAAGGAATTCAAAGCATTGGTCTTGGCGCTGCGGTAGCGATTTCGCCTACGGGTAAATACATCGCAGCCGGTGCGCCACAAAGTTGTGTCGATGATCAGATCGAAGCTGGACGCGTGTATCTGTGGCGCCGCGACCCGGCGCAGTGGACATTCATCGCGGACTTTACACAAGAGCCGCCCTTGCAAGGTGCGCACTTGGGCAGCACGGTGGCTGTGAATGAACATGCATTGCTTGCGGGCGCGCCGAGTGTGGATGTGGAGCGCAACACAGTGCTTAAAGAAAAAGAAATTTCATCTGTCGACGATGCGTTCGTGCCTGCGAAAGATGATGGCGAGACTGCGCCCTTGGATGTGGTGCCACAAAAAGAAAATGTCTCCGCCGCAACTGACACAACAGCTGTGATTGAAAGCGATATCGCCAAGCCCGCACACAACTGGGCGCAAACAAAACATTTGCCGCTGACTGGCGCGGGCAGATTGACGCAGTGTGAAGGCGTTGTGGTCGCGTGGAACCGCGATGCCAGCAACAATTGGCGTCTTACGCAAACCATGCTTCCTGACAAGCACACCGCCAATGGCTTCTTTGGCGATGCCCTGTCGCTTGCTGAAAAAGAAGCTGTTGTGGGTGCCAGTGGCGCGCGCGCGAGTGCTGGCGTTCGCGCTGGATATGTCTGGATATTTGAAGAGCAAATTGGAAAGTGGAGTAGTAAACCCAATGTATTGCTGAGTGGTAGCAAATCTGAAGCGCTTGACCGATTTGGTTGGTCGGTTGCCAACACGCAGGGACTTGTGGTGGTCGGCGCGCCAGCGGCGAATCTTCCGCACGGTACTGATTCGGGTCGGGTGTATGTTTTTCAGATGATCAATCAATCCACCTACTCGATTGATGATCCAAGTCTTGAAAAAAAACCCACGGGAGGTTGGGTGCAAGCTGCGATCATTCAATCGCCATGTCCTTTGTTAAGTTCTAACTTTGGAAATGCGGTGGCCCTTTCGGGGGAGAACCTTATCGTCACCGCTCCTCGAGATGTGTCAGAGCACGCGTTGGCAAGTGGCCGTGTATTTGTGTTCGAACGCAGCAGGGTAGAAAATAAAAACACTTACGCATGGAACCCGATTGGTGAATTGTGTTCGACAGAGCCAAGCGAGAATGGATTACTTGGAAAAAATATCTGCGCGAGCGAAGAGATGGTGGCGATCTCGGAACCAGGCGCACGCGCCGCCGCCAACCGCGTGCATTTGTTTCGTCGATCCACGAATGGATTTGGAGTTGTGATTGTGAACGCGGCGGTAGTTTTCGCGCAGGATTCTACGGAAGTGTCTGCGGGCCATACTTCTTCACATGCGGCGCAGGTGGCGGTGGAAGCATCCAAGTCCCCCGCTCAAACAAGCGATTCCAACGCGGCATCCGCTTCACAAAAATCGCCATGACCAGCACAAAATGCTGAGTTTACTTGGTATTTGATGGATTTTCTTGGATGGCACTGAAATTGCCAAGCGCAACCTACGCTCATGCTGCAAGCCCTGAACAAAATTTTCAAGCAACCAACAAATTTGGTGAGGCCGCCGAAATCCAAAGGTTCGCTATAGTTGTCGCTTCGTCGGACAGGTGTCCGAGCGGTTGAAGGAGCAGCATTGGAAATGCTGTATACGGGAAACTGTATCGCGGGTTCGAATCCCGCCCTGTCCGCTTTCTGCGACGCACTTGGCGTCGCTTGAACTGACGGAATCTTGGCGATGCGTGTGATCGCCAGGCACATCTCGACGGGCTGTAGCGCAGTTTGGTAGCGCGTTTGACTGGGGGTCAAAAGGTCGCAGGTTCAAATCCTGTCAGCCCGACTCCAAAGCAATATGGATCGAAAGGCGCGGCGCCTTTCGATCCATATTGCTTTGGAGTCGGTCTGCCTCATTCAGCCTGCTGCTGAATGAGGGTTCCGCTGCGCGGAACTCAGGATTTGTTAGATCCGAGCTGCGCTCGGATTCAAATCGCCGGTGGGGTGGGTGGGAGGGAACGAGTGAAGTGAGTAAGTGAGTAAGTGAGGTAAGTAAGCGTGGGTTCCGCTGCGCGGAACTTGGGATTTGTTAGATTCAAATCGCCGGT
>Ga0105050_10000277_pt1 | contig 75691 bp, 74 predicted proteins | sample FRY01_FD_78088 | JGI IMG/M metagenome (GOLD analysis project Ga0105050, IMG submission 78088) | Freshwater microbial communities from Lake Fryxell liftoff mats and glacier meltwater in Antarctica - FRY-01 | ecosystem: Environmental > Aquatic > Freshwater > Ice > Glacier meltwater ... | reverse complement strand
TAAGAAGGCTCCTGCAAAGAAGAAGAAGGCAGCAGCTAAGAAGGCTCCTGCAAAGAAGAAGAAGGCAGCAGCTAAGAAGGCTCCTGCAAAGAAGAAGAAGGCAGCAGCTAAGAAGGCTCCTGCTCGCAAGAAAAAAGCAGCAGCTAAAAAAGCTCCTGCAGCAAAGAAGGCTTAGGCCTTCTCAGCTTTTTCAAGCGAAAAGAACCGATTGGTTCGGAGTGTTGGAATGGAGGGCGAAAGCCCTCCATTTCTATGTGTCAGGACCAGTGGGTTGCCACCTTGATCAGTCACAATGGGGAGATGGATTCCTCAGTTGACATTGTGGTTGTCGACCTCGGCCAAGAGATTGATGCTCTGAATGCTCTTATTGATTCAATGTCCAAGGCTGATTGGTCGCAGCCAACTCCTGCTCCCGGCTGGTCTGTTGCAGATCAAGTTATTCATATAGGACTATTCGACCGCCGAGCGATGTGGTCGATTGCTGATCCAGATCGCTTTGTGAGCGACTTGGCTGCCATAAGTGCCCGCGGTGGGGTTGAACAAATTCACCAAGACGAACGGGCGAAAAGTCCTTCAGAACTTTTGGAATGGTGGCGAGCAGGATCTCGTGAACTAATGGATGTCGCTCGTACGTGCGAGATGTCATTGCGGTGTAAGTGGTATGGCCCAACTATGTCGGCGCGATCTATGTTGACGGCGCGACTCATGGAAGCGTGGGCCCACGCCCATGACATTGCCGATGCCATAGGTGTTGATGTAGTCGCTACACAACGACTACGTCATGTTGCTCATATTGGTGTGAGAGCAATGCCGTTTGCATTCGCTGCCAATCGTCGCGAAGTACCTAGCGGCGATGTGCGTGTTGAATTGAGCGGACCCGAGGGAGATATGTGGACGTGGGGAAGTCCTGATGCGTCGTCGTATGTACGCGGAGATGCGTTGGGATTTTGTCAGGCAGTGACACAGCGTCGACATGTGTTGGATTGTGGTCTTCACATTCACGGTGATGTTGCCGTGCAATGGATGTCAATTGCTCAGGCGTTTGCTGGTCCTCCAGGAGGGGGTCGCACTCAGGGGCAGTTCGCAAAGTAGCTGTTACAGCCGATTCATAATGTGGAAAATTTCGGCGGCAAGCATCTTGTGAGGCGCGCCAAGTTCGGCCAAACGAGCGCGCATCCGCCCGCGAAAAACTTCCATGCCTGTGTCGTCAGTGGCTTTCATAGTGGACTCAAACTGACTGGTGTGTGCCTCTAGCGCGGCGAGTTTGATGTCAATAAAACCAGTGATCTCCTCAGCATGGTTTGGTTCATCTGCTTCCCACAACATCAGTGCATCGGGGCGGTGGTGCGACACGCCGTGTTGTGTCATGTGATGCTTAAGAAAGTGTGGATCGCGTGCTGCCACAATTGCATCACATACGTTCAGGCCAGTGTTGCGATGATCGGGATGCAATCTATAGCGCTTCCACGGATCGTGAGAAAGAACAATGTTTGGCTTAATGGTGCGAATAGCTAGTGCAATTGCATCAATTACTTGGCGTGAATGTTCAAGTTCGCCATCGATGTAACCAAGAAATTTCACACTGCCCGTTGCCCCGAGTTTCGCCGCCGCATTGCGTTGTTCTTGTTGGCGAGAAATGATGAGCGCACTGATGTCGGCGTCTGGATTCCATGTGCCTTTTGAGCCGTCGGTACACACCAAGTGGTGAACCACAGCCCCAGCAGCTGACCATTTGGCCAATGTTCCACCGCAACCAAATTCAACATCGTCGGGGTGTGCGCCAATGGCAAGAGCCACAAGGGGCGCTGGTGTGTTGGTTGTGAAAGATGTTGTTGTTATCGGAGTTTGTCCTGGGTCGTTTGCGCTCATGATTGTTGTTCTTCCTGTCGGCGTAATAGTTCGGAGAGATCGTCAGCCGTATCAAGATCAAGTGCTAGATCATCATCAACAATGGTGTGGCAAGCCAGTCCAGCATCGTGAGCGAGTTGAACATGGTTGTCGTAACTTCCTGGCCCGTATGCAGTAGTAAACATGCTTGCGATGGGAAACGACAAAACATTTGTGCCATCTCGGTGTCTGTCAGGAACAAGGCTGACAGCGCCATCTATTGCAATGTGAGACAATGACCGTGCGAGTGGCAAGTCGGCATGAGCAACGATGAGGTGGTCCGCGCCATCGCGGGCAGCTGCTTTGCGCCCAAAATCAACTGCAATGTCAAGACCTGGTGTTTCACACAGCACAGAACGCGCGCCAAGCGAAGTGGCCCACGCTGACACAGTTGCGTCAGAACACACGACATAGACGGGTAGAGGCGAGCAAGCTTCAATCACAGTCTTGGCGCACGAGCGAGCAATAGTCTCGCGCTCGTGTGCACTGAGAGTGTCGGCGAGTCGTCCTTTTGCCATCGTGAACGACTTCACGGGAATGACCACTGCTAACTGCACATTGTCAGCCTACGAACCTATGGTGGCTGGTGACCTACGCTAGATGAATGGCACAGATTCGCATGGCTGTCGTGGGGGCAGGCTCATGGGGAACAACGGTGGCGTCGCTTGTCGTGGCAAACACACCCACAATCCTGTGGGCCCGTCGAGAGTCGGTGGTTGAGTCAATAAACACGAATCATGTCAACCCTGACTACACCGGAACTGCTCCTTTGTCGCCACAACTTCGAGCCAGCAGTTCGCTTGCTGAAACAGTGGTAAGTGCCGATGTTGTTGTGATGGCAGTTCCCTCACAGGGATTTCGCCAGGTGCTTGAAGAGGCAAAAGAACATATCCGCCCGCAGGTGCCGATTGTGAGTTTGGCCAAGGGTTTGGAAGTAGGAACAATGCTACGAATGTCCCAAGTGGTCAATGAGGTGATGCCTGGTCATCCTGTTGCTGTGCTGACGGGGCCAAACCTTGCCTCTGAGATATTGGATGGTCAACCAGCAGCAAGTGTCATTGCCATTGATGATGAGGTGATCGCTGTGGCTTTACAAGAACTTTTTTCACGTCCCACATTTCGTGTGTACACCAACTCCGATGTTGTTGGCTGTGAGATTGCAGGAGTGGTGAAAAATGTGATTGCGATTGCTGCTGGTATTGCTCAGGGAATGGGATTTGGCAACAACACTCGTGCCTCGCTAATTACCCGCGGACTTGCTGAAATGACACGGCTTGCAGTTGCCCTTGGAGGAGACCCTGCGTCGCTTGCTGGTCTGGCTGGAGTGGGCGACCTGATTGCTACATGTTCGTCGCAGAGCAGTCGTAACACTCAAGTAGGTATTCGCCTTGGACGCGGAGAGGCACTCGCAGATATTATTGCGTCGACAAAAATGGTGGCAGAAGGTGTTCGTAGTTCTGCCACCGTGTTGCAGTTAGCGCAAAACTTTGGCGTGGACATGCCGATCACCGAACAAGTAGTTGCCGTATGTCACAACGCAGTTCCAGCATCTGTCGGATTGACTGCACTGATGACGCGTCGCTCGAGATCAGAAATAAAATGACACCCAAAGCAAGCAATGGTCGTGTCGTTGGAGTGCGTGGAGCGTCGTGGCGCGGAACTGTTACCCCACATGGGTCACTAGTGTCCGACGATGCAAGTGCGGAACTGTCGTGGCATGTTGCAGCTGATGATCGTTGGTATTCGCCGGCTCAGGAGCCCTCGTTGCGTCAGAAATGGTATGGCGGTTACCCCGTGTGTGAGACCAGGATTCGTATCCCTTCAGGCGATCTAGTGCAACGTGTCTATGCGATAGCCGACCTTGGTGGCATGACTGTCATGGAATTCGAAAATGAGTCAACGTTGCCAATCGTTATTGCAGTGACACGGCCAGATGTCTTTACGATGCGTGAACCAATTGATAATCCACCAATGGGAATTGATCTTCCAAAGGGCTCCATCACTATTCCGGTCGGTCATAAAAGCATCGCCCGAATTGCGTTAGCACATGTGAACCCGTCGTCTGGTCGGTTGCCAGATGACATTGCTCAGTATCAATCTCTTGTACGTGGATGGGAGACGGCGTGTGATGTTGCATCACGGATCAATGTTCCTGATCACACAGTGGTTGCAACAATCTCTGCTGTACGTAGCAACTTGTTACTTGGTGAGACATACGCAGACGATGCTGAGGCGATCGAGTTAGTTCGTTTGGGTGAAGTGCACCGTGATTCCATTATCGGCGTTGTAGAGGCCGTACAACGCCGCCTGAAGCGTGAAAAGAGATCCAAAGTGTTGGCATGGGACACGCCGCATTTCATGTCGACAGCGGCCCGTGCGTGTGTGTTGCTTGGTGACGATGTTGCTGTAGGAGATATTGGTGCTGCATGGCTGCGAATGGCCGATCGTGCAGTGCAAGAACTTCCAATTGCAATGCCAGAGGGGCTTGGTGCAATTGCATGGACAGAATCGTTACTTGCATTCGGGTCCCCTAGTGGCGGACACTGCGATGTGTTGCCTCACGGCATTCCAGAAACATGGTGGGGATCATCGTTTGAAGCGCATCGATTAATCGCAGATCCGTATCGCTTGGTGTCCTATGCGGTGCGATGGCATGGCGCGCGTCCTGCATTGTTGTGGGAAATAGATGGACCGCCTGGTCTTGTTCTTAGCAGCAGTGGTGCCGACCCCGAATGGCACAGCACCGATGCAACAGGCGAGACATTGCTTGCTGCGCCGAGTGCCTCTAGGAGACCTTTCCATTCGGGCTGATACACGTCTTAAGTAAGGTTTGGACAAATACCTAGATAGCAACACGTGGATCTTCTTGCGAATCAATGCGAGGAAAGGTACTGGCGAATTGGATAAAAACCTGAGACCTTATAGTGCACCTCAGATCAAGATTTATGCGGAAACCCCCTTCTTGGTATTGGACCAAAGTCAATGGGTGCACCGGCGGGTTGAGTACATCTCCTTCACTAATGATGAAACCCTTCGGCGACGGGTGAGCCTTGATTTCATAACGCACACCGCGCTGCCGAGGAATGCCAGTAACAATAAAGTACGAGTTATCCCTTTGACATTCTTACGGAAAGGACTTGTTGAACGTCTTGACGTAGTTGACGAATTCGGGCGAACCCTCCCCGTCTACACAACCGAACAGAACGCGCAGTTTGCTGAAGAAATACTCATTGCTACTTACGTTCACGTCGCGGGTGTATCCCCTAGCGAGTCCATCCGAGATGCAATGTCAAATGTCATTCGGGCCACTGAGTACGAAAGCGATGAAGCGACAAATTTATTACTTTCCATACTCCGCCATCCACACCTAAGTCTTGAAGAGATGAAACGTGTCGAGGTTTTGGAACCACTGATACGGCTGTTTGCAACCAGTTTCCTGTTACTTACAGAGATTGAAAGTGGTGACGACGAACGGCGAATCATCAAATTCGCGTATGAACGTCCGCTTGTTATGGCGCGCACTAAAGGTCATCGTTTTCGAAAGATCTACAATGCACTATCTGGTAAGTGGGATTATCAAGCATCAACTCCATCTACAGACCGCTGCCAGAGTTACCACGTCGAGTTCGAGAGCCCGCCTGGTATCTGGGTAACTTCAACGACTACAACCGCTGGACAGCAGATTACGAGTAACCCACTCCTGCACAAGGCGCTGTTCTACGGAACGTCAGCACGACGAACATCACACATTCACTTGACAAAACAACTCGGAGAAGTTGAGAAAATCATCTTTCATTTGCGCGTCATGCGGAGAGGTTGGTTGCAGAGGGCTGCGCTTTCATGTCTGGCTGTCGCAGTTTTCATGTTGATAAGCGCGATTAATCTCCCACAAGCCGATGATAAATTATCGGGTGCAATTTCTTTATTAATGGCTTTCTTTGCTGTTCTTGCCACTCTCGTCATCAGAGATACCGACCACCCAACAACCAGTCAAGTACAAGCTGGCCTCTCGGCAATTACTTTCGCTGTAATCGGGATGCCTGTAATAGGCGCCATATATCTCCAGTTTGCGCCGAATTCTGACTGGGTTTGGCCATGGCTCGTCCTTGCCGTGTTCTCAAGCTTTGGAGCGCTATTCGTATGCCGCGCTGCGTTTGGGTGGCGAAATCCACGAAACTCTGATACACCCTGACAGTACGTTTCGGACAGTAGATTGACGATAGAGGAGTAGATAGCCATGACAAACAAGAACAGAACGCATACGACGGATGAGCGAATTGTGTCCGATCGCCCAGTTGTGATTGTGTCCTCAGCAGAAGCGAATAATCTCACTCGCGCAGAGCGTGAAGCTCTCTATAAATTTCTACCTGGCTACACGGGAGCAACTGAGCAAAAAGCGAGCTAGGTGAACCATGCTCAACTCTAAAGAAGACCATTAGGTTGTCCAACAATTGGGGTCTACTTCATAGCCAACGCAAAAACAGGCTTTGCGAATTACACGACAGTCGCGTTTAGCGGTCGCTGAATAATTCGAACTGATCACCAACGGCGACAAGTCCGGTGCGGGTCACCATTGCGTACACACGACTGACATCGCCGCGTTCGTGACTCATTTTTCTAAAGTCACCATCAGCAAACCAGTCTTTGTTCTGGCTGCAGGGAATTGTGTATGCCGACAAAAAGCCCTCAATGGTGCCAACACTAAATCGTGCACCGGGACGCATTGCTTGCCATGAGATACCAGAAACGGTGAAGTTTTCTCCAGCAAAACCAGGCGAGATCGGATCGCCCTGCGAGCGCAGTTCATTGATGATTTCCTCGCTCCAGATGCACAATGCCTGAAATGGCCTGCCGTGATGAGCGCGAGCAGTTTGTACGTCGCCTTCGATCCCTTTCCATCCAACGATGGCGTGATCGATAGATTTTTTTGGTAACCCGCGCGATGCATGAATATGAGTGACCGTGCCGCGATGATCATGGGATAGCCCCCGCATGGTGGGAAAGAAACGCCACATTGCTGCTAGTGCTGCACCAATATGTTGGTCATCAATAGATGCATACGATTTTTGAATATCTGATGTGACCGATTCGAGTGCTGTTTGCACGTCATCTAATGCTGGAAGTGCAACACCAGTGAGCGAGGCAATTTCTGCGACGAATCCGCGAGCACCGGCCATCCAGCCAACGGGAATCTGCGTGGCATGAGCATGGTGACTCCATATTTGAGCTAACTCGCTCAGAGTACGTTTCGCATCTTGGGCTGTGTACTCGTAGTGGCCAACTGTGATTGATGCGCGCTCGCCCATGTTGCAAGCCTACGCTTCGTGGATGGTTCGCCCAGTTCCCACTCTTGACATTGAACGTGAGTTTTTTGCTGCAGGTGCAAAGATTGTTGTGGGAATGGATGAAGTTGGTCGGGGAGCACTCGCTGGTCCTGTCACGATTGGTGCGGTTGCTGTGTCATCAACAATTGGGGAAATTCCTATCGGTCTTGCAGATTCAAAACTGATGACTGCAAAAAGACGAGAACTGATGGTGCCGTTGCTACACGAGTGGGTGTTGGCGTTTGGTACTGGTTCTGCCACTGCCCAAGAAATTGATAAGTACGGAATCATGACAGCGCTGAGCCTTGCTGGTTCGCGAGCCTTGGCGGTGTTGAATGTTCAAGCTGATGTTGTAATTCTTGATGGCAACAACAGTTTCTTGCTTGAAGAACAGGGTGGTCCGCGCATCGTGACTCGCGTGAAAGCAGATCAAACCTGTGCAAGCGTTTCAGCAGCAAGTGTGATTGCAAAAGTTGAGCGCGATGCACTGATGACCATGTTGCACGAACAGCATCCGCAGTACGGATGGAATGGCAATAAGGGATATGGTGCAGCAATCCACACCACGGCATTGCGTGAACATGGAGCAACGGACCTTCATCGCAGGTCGTGGAATTTGGGCGTATAGCCCAAGTGTCTAGGAGACTTTGATGTCTTTAAATGCAGACTTGGAATCGATTCCCATGTCTTTTTGAAGGCCAAGTACACGCTCTCCAACAATGTTTCGCATCACTTCGTCTGAACCACCAGCAATACGCAGTCCTGGTGTGCCGAGAACAAAATTGCCCCATGCGTATGTGCCCCATTCACCAGAATCAGCAATGAGTTTTGGTCCAAGAACAGTGGAGACGAACTTGACGAGACGTGCTTGATTGTTGACCAACACCATTTTACCGATCGAGGCTTCTGGGCCTGGCAATTGACCAGCCTTAGCTTTCGCTGTTGCACGCATTGCGTTGTAACCAGCAATGCGGTAGTTGAGAACGATGTCGGCAAGTTGGTTGCGGATCAATAGATCCGTGTCGAGTCCGTAATGCTTCACCATTGCAATCACGCGTGTGAGCAAGTTGGTATCACCAGAGTTGTTGCCGCCGATTGATGCACGCTCGTTCATCAATGTTGTCAGAGCCACATTCCATCCATTGTTTTCATCGCCAAGGCGATGATCATCAGGAATGCGCACCTCGTTGAAAAAGATTTCGTTGAAACTTGCGCCACCGGTCATTTGCTTTAACGGACGAATGTCAACGCCAGGGGCTTTCATGTCGACAATAAAAGCCGTGAGGCCTTTGTGCTTTGGAAGATCCCATGAAGAGCGACACATAATTTCGCCGATGTCTGAGTAGTGAGCGCCTGTAGTCCACACTTTTTGTCCTGTGATAATCCACTCTTCACCGTCTTTGACTGCTTTGGTGGTTAGTGACGCAAGGTCTGAACCAGCACCTGGCTCTGAAAACATCTGGCATGCAATCATTTCGCCGCGCCACAATTTGGTGACGTATGCGTCTTTGGCCGTTTGTGAGCCGTGGGCGAAAATCGTTGGAGTGACCATGCCAAGGCTGATGCCAAATGCACTTTGGTCAGGAACGCGATACATCACTTCTAACTGGCTGTATGCTCGATCGTATGTAGGTGGAAGTTCGCGGCCGCCGTAGGTTTTTGAACCAGAAATCCATCCGAAGCCAGCATCAAATTTTTTCTGGCGCCATACTTTTGCTTCTTCTGCAAGGGCTGCTTCTTGGGCACGATCTTTTTCGCGGTAGAAGTTGTCGGAGCCTTCACCCCACACAAATGCCTTCTCGGCTGGACGCTTTTCCGAGTTTGCTTCGAGGAAAGCGAGTGCTTCTTTTTCAAACTGTTCGAGTGTTATGTCAGCCATGTGGATCCCCTTGGATGAGCCCCGAGCGGGGGCGTGTTGAAACTGTTCTACAACAGTACCTGTGGACGGACTCGGAGAGCGAAGCCAAATCTCATTCCGAGCAAGTGTGCTCGCTAGCATGGGATATATGGGACAGCCTGTAGCAGTAGAGCAAAAAACAGGGGGGACAGCCGCCATCGTTCGGTTTGAAACCAACCGTACGTTGACAGGAATGGGTCATGAGCGCTTTACAGCTATGGCTCAGGCCAAGGGCGATCGTCCAGCAGCTGTTATTGCGCGCCGTCTATTTGAGTCTGGACAAGTGTCATGGGTCCATGTATATAGCAACATCGTCACGGTCGAGTTAGCCCCTGGTGCATCTCAAATAGGCCTTGATGACATCTTGCGCGACTTGTATCAGTACTGGAAGCCAGGCATGATCCCGCCAACTCTTGAGGATTTATTAGCCAAGATGCCGCCTGAAGCAACACCTGCGCCAGATGCTGGCGGTGGTGAAGTGGTTGCTGGTGGAGATCCGCGGATCCCAGCACATTTGGCAGCGCGCAGTCAGGCTGCTCGGTTGCGCCTCACCGGCAAGTAACGCCCGACCAAGAGGCCGAGAAACACCCGAACATATGTTCGGTACTATGGGGCCATGGCTCTTGTTGACATCCTTAGTGACCACGCAACCACAGGTCTTGAAACAGGTGCACAGTTAGCTAAACGGCTCAATGCTCGAACCAGTGGCGAGGATGGCCTCATTGCAGTTGCTCGTGCGTTGGCTCCGTTATTTGGCTCGGCAGGGTTGGAACGCGGTCATGTATACGCATGTGCGGGAGACGCGTCGATGTCGTTGTTGTATTCCCTTGTTGCTCCTGCAACCCAAAACGGTTTGTGGTTTGCCATGGTCGATCTTGCGCGTGCCGGCTTAATGGCTGCACACGAGCAAGGTGTTGCATTGCATCGCACGTTATGTGTGTCCTCTGGCAACAACGCTTCGTGGGCGCGTGTTGTTGGTGCGTTAGTCGACGGTGTCGATCTTGTTGCAGTTGCTGCACCGACATGTTCGTTAGCACATGCTCGACAGATCACAGCACGGGTAAAAGCGCAAGGCTCTGTTTTGCTCATTGTTGGTCAACCGGGGGCGTTTAGTGTCGATGCCACTTTCACAACAAGAACATCTGAATGGCAGTTCGATACGTATGCACGGTCTCGTTCGGTGTCGGTTGTGGCTACTGGTCGGCGCGTTCATGGACAACGGTCGTGTGTTGTGCAGTTGCCATCGGCTGGTGGGGCGGTATCGGTATGACTCGTTGCGTGGCGGTGGTATTTCCGAAGTGGCGACAACACCATGGTCAACTCGGTGAAGAACATGCATATCTTTTGTTTGAACAAGTTGTTCGCGCAATTTCAGATGTGTCGCCATTGATTGAAGTAGAAGATCTCGGCACCATTGTTCTTGCTGCTCGTGGACCATCGCGGTACTTCGGTGGCGATGAGTTGTTAGCGCAATATCTGTTCGATATCTGCCACAACACACATAGCGAAATCCCCTGTGGAGTGGGTATTGCAGATTCGCGGTTTGCAGCAATGGCGGCGGCTCATCTGTCTGTCACCCGCGGTCGGCCTTGCGTTATTGACAAAAGCGTCACTGAAGCTTTTATCGATGCATTACCGGTGGCGGCGCTTGGGCGACTGTGTGGGGTATCTGTCAACACAGTTGATTTATTTGAACGCTTAGGTTTGCGTACATGCGCTGCAGTACGTGCAGTAGGGCAATCAGCGCTCATCGATCGATTCGGAATTGAAGGGTCACGGGTGTATCAACTTATTTGCGCCGATGATGTTCGTATCATCACGCCTGGGGTTACGCCATCCGACTTTGCTGCGGTGCTAGATATTGAAACACCACTTACCAATGCAGCTCATGTTGTTGCAGTGGCTCGAAAAACAATCGAGTCTGTTGTGCAGACCATTTCGGGACACGGTCAACAATGCATTCGACTCATGATGTCGTGCGAAACAGACCATGCAGAACATGTTTCACGTATCTGGGGCGAACCTCGGGGATTCTCGGTGCCGGTTATTGCGCAACGTTTGTTGTGTCAACTCGAAGGATGGCTTACCGATGCAAGTGCAGATCCCGACGCACCAACAAGCGGGGTTGTTCGTGTCGAGTTCACACCACTTGAATGTCGCGAAGTATTGGTGGTGCAACCGTTGTTGTGGGGTGGCCAACAAGAAAATACAGAGCGCGCATCTCGTGCTGCAACGATGGCACTTGCTGTTGACGACACTGTGGAGGTATGCGTTCCACGGTGGGAAGGTGGCCGAGATGTTGCCACGGTGTATTCGCGAGTACCGGTGTCGTTGGTCAATCTGTCGGACCTTCATGCTGGTGAAAAGCGGGTGATGGTTGGTGATGGAGTTGCGCGTGAATGGTCTGGTTCTGTTCCGCGTCCATCACCAGCAGCGATTGCTCCATCGCCGCCACCGATACGTCTCATAGATGTCACTGGTCGAGATGTCGGAGTCACCTCTCGTCACGAACTAGATGTTGCTCCTGTTGTTGTTGAAGTAGGTCGGCATAGGTATCACGTTGAACGAGTTGGCGGGCCATGGCCAGTTGAAGAGCGCTGGTGGGATCCGCGTCGCAAACGACGTCATGTGCGATTGCAGTTGTTGGTTCGCCATACTTCTGGCGCCGTCGGAGTGTTTCTGGTTGGGCTCGAGCATCAGCAATGGACATTGCTTGCTAGGTATGAGTAGATAATATGACACACTCAGTGCGTGAGCAACGTGTGGTCAGCAGAACAATGGTGCGAGATGTTGCGCCAACATCCACCAGTGGATAAACGAGAATCAGAATCCATTTCTAAGTTTTTGTCAATGGCCCCAACACTTGAGTCACCGTTTGATGAGCATTCCGATGTTGTGCACATCACCGCATCTGCAATTGTGGTGAGCGACCCAGGGCGCGACAAGGTAGTACTGCACTTGCATAAACGCCTCAACATGTGGTTGCAGCCGGGTGGGCACTTTGAAAAAGGGGAGTCACTTGTGCAGGCAGGCGTGCGTGAAGCACTAGAAGAAACTGGTCTTGGTGTCGTGCCGTTTGCTGGTGATGATTCTTTTATTCATGTTGATGTCCATCCTGGACCACGTGGACATACGCATTTAGATCTGCGTGTGCTGTTGCTGGCTTCTGAAACCACGCCGTCGCCAGCAGAGGGTGAAAGCCCGTCGGTGGCATGGTTTAGTTGGGATGAGGCCATGGCCATGGCCGATGCTGGCCTGCGGGGTGGGTTGCTTGCAGCCAAACAAACATTGGGTCTCGACGCCTAGCCCCTTTCCTAAAGCGAACATATGTTCGCTACCATAGCGCAATGGGGTTCAGTCAGTCAGCGGTGCCATATGCCGAATTGCATTGTCGGTCCAACTTTTCATTTCTTGAAGGTGCCTCACACCCAGAAGAACTTGCAGAGTGTGCAGCACATCTAGGCCTCGAGGCACTCGCTCTCACCGATCGCAATGGTTTGTACGGTGTCGTGCGTTTTGCAGAAGCGGCACGAGCTGTTGGGCTTGCCACTATTTTTGGTGTTGAGATGTCGTGTACTGGACTGCCAAGTCGTGTGAGTTCTGGCGATGTGGTGTTGCTGGCCAAAGGTGCAGTGGGGTATGCGCGAATGGCACGAACAATTAGCCAAGGACAACTTGCAGGAACTAAAGGTGCACCAGTTTTTGGAGTGGACGTTGTTGGCGCAACTGTGGGTGATTCATGTTGGGTTTTAACAGGTGGATACGAGGGTGCTGTTGTGCGTGCGCTCATCGAACATGGGCCAACAGAAGCCGAGCGTGTTCTGCGTAGTCTCGCCGAAAACTTTGGAGCAAACAATGTGCTTGTTGAACTGTGGGATCATGGTGATCCTGTTGACGCAGCACGCAATGATGAACTTGTACGGCTTGCAGCATCTGTTGATCTTGAGTGTGTTGCCAGCAATAATGTGATGTACGCAGTGCCACGACAGCATCGTCTTGCTACTGCGCTTATGGCTGTGCGCAATCGGTGTGGGCTTGATGAAATTGACCATCGATTGCCGTCAGGCGCTACTGCATATTTGCGTGGTGGTGCAGAACAGCAACGTCGTTTTATGCGGTATCCGGGTGTTGTCGAGCGCACAGTATATGTTGCCCAATCATGCGCATTTGATTTGGCATTAGTTGCTCCACAGTTACCGCCGTTTCCGTGCCCCGGCGGGCTAACAGAAATGCAATATTTACGTCAGTTGGTTGCTGTGGGTGCTGGTCGCAGATACGGAGACAAACCAGCTGAGTCTGGCGAAGATCTTTCGTTACGTGCCAGAGCGTGGCGCACAATTGAACACGAGTTGCAAATTATTGAAACGTTGGGGTTTGCTGGGTATTTCCTTGTGGTGTGGGACATTGTTCGTTTTTGTGCCGAGCAAGGGATCTTGTGCCAAGGCAGAGGAAGCGCAGCAAACAGCGCAGTGTGTTATTCGCTCGGTATTACAAAAGCAGATGCAGTATCTCTTGGGTTGCTTTTTGAACGGTTTCTCTCACCAGAACGTGATGGTCCACCAGATATTGATATTGACATCGAAAGTGGACGTAGAGAAGAAGTTATTCAGTATGTCTATTCACGTCACGGGCGGCATCATGCTGCCCAAGTTGCCAATGTCATCACCTATCGCTCTCGGTCTGCAGTACGCGATATGGCGCGGGCACTTGGGTATGGGCAAGCTGATCAGAACGCATGGAGCAAACAAGTAGACGCATGGGGTTCTGTTGCAACAACTATGAAGCAGACAGATCACAATATTCCCGACTTGGTGTTAGAGATGGCAGCAGAAGTGGAACATATGCCTCGCCATTTAGGCATTCACTCCGGCGGGATGGTCATGTGTGATCGTCCGATTATTGAAGTGTGTCCAGTTGAGTGGGCACGAATGGCCAACAGAAGTGTGTTGCAGTGGGACAAAGATGACTGTGCAGCCATTGGTCTAGTGAAATTTGATTTGCTTGGTCTTGGCATGTTGTCTGCGCTCTCAAATGCAGTTGGTTTTATTAGCGAGCATCGTGGGTACGAACTCGACTTGGCAACAATCCCACAAGAAGATGATGTGTATGCCATGTTGTGTCGCGCTGACACTGTTGGTGTGTTTCAAGTTGAATCACGGGCCCAAATGTCAATATTGCCCCGCCTTAAGCCACGACGCTTTTACGACTTGGTGGTAGAGATCGCACTTATTCGGCCTGGGCCGATTCAAGGTGGCTCAGTGCATCCGTATATTCGCCGTCGCAATGGTCAAGAACCAATTACGTACCTGCATCCACTATTAGAGAATTCATTGGGCAAAACACTGGGCGTTCCGTTGTTTCAAGAGCAGCTCATGCAGATGGCTATTGATGTCGCTGGCTTTACTGCTAGCGAAGCAGATCAGTTACGTCAGGCAATGGGATCAAAGAGATCACAAGCACGAATGGACCGACTAAAAAAACGACTGTACGAGGGCATGGCTGAGCGCGGGATCACGGGAGTCATTGCCGATGAGATCTTTACAAAGATGGCCGCGTTTGCTAGTTACGGATTCCCAGAGAGTCACTCCGTTAGTTTTGCGTACTTGGTGTATTCGTCATCGTGGATAAAACTGCACGAGCCGGCGGTGTTTTGTGCGTCATTGCTCAACGCTCAGCCCATGGGGTTTTGGTCACCGCATACGTTGGTGCGCGACGCCCGACGACACGGTGTCATCGTGCACACCCCAGACATCAACGCATCTTCGAACATTTCAACATTGGAACACAGTGCCGATTCACAAGGTGGCCTTGCTGTGCGTCTGGGTGTTGGCACAGTGCGCGGGATAGGTACAGAACTTGCACGTACTATTTCTCAACGCAGGCCGTATGCGTCTGTTGAACATCTCACAACGCTTGTTCCCAAGTTGTCCCGTTCACAGTTAGAAGCTTTAGCCACAGCTGGTGTTTTCACAGAATGTTTTGGTGATGATCGGCGGCACGCATTGTGGGAAGCAGGGTCGCATATGTTGGACTCGGCTAATCATCTCGACCGAGTAATGGGGCTTAACTCGCGTCCAACATTGCCAGGGATGGAACCCATTGAAGAAGCAATTGCAGATCTGTGGGCCACTGGTATTTCTCCGAATGGTCACCCCACTATTTTTTTACGAGAACAACTGTTAGCCAAAGGTGTCATTACTGCAGATCGTTTGGCTCATGTTGCTGATCGCAACAGAGTGTTGGTGGCTGGCATCGTGACCCACCGACAACGTCCTGCTACTGCACGAGGCACCACATTTATCAGTCTTGAAGATGAAACTGGTCTCATCAACATTGTGTGCTCAAAAGGTTGTTGGGCGCGGCATCGTGCAGTCGCGCGTGATGCAACTGCATTACTGGTGCGTGGTCGTGTTGAGTCGGCGAGTGGGGTCGTCAATATCGTCGCCGAATCGTTGCTGCCGCTATTTTCGCCGGCATCACTGCCTAGTCGTAATTTTCGGTGACCTGATGAAATACCCAGGGTTTCGCGGGAACCCCATCAGTCACGACGTTGTGTACGTGCAGATGTAGATCTTGGGGCACAAATATTTCTGGCCCAATATGAGCACGAATGTCGTCCAAGTTCCACCACCGGATTTCATGCAGGCCTTCAGTGCGTAACTGTTCATAACTGAAAGTTGGTTGCGGAACAAAGTGATGTGTTCGCACCAAGTACACACGCTCGGTTTGTCCGTCGAATACTTCACCATCGGTTGTTGTTAAACGAAAATGGTGGGTGCGTTCCCACACAGGATCGCCAATCGTTGCATCAAAAAGGCCGACTTCTTCTGCAAGTTCGCGATGCAGGGCCACGAGGTGATTTTCGTTGTGGTCGATACCGCCGCCGGGCAGTACCCAGAATATTCCATCGGGAAACACCAGGCGTACAAGAAGAACATGTTGTTGTTCGTCAATAATCAGGGCACGCACTGCGGACCGGATACGAAGAGAGGCGGTCATTCGTTTGGAGAGTCGCCAAGGTTCTTATTGAACATTCGGTACGTCTCGTAAATGTCTTTACATTTTTGACACATCGGAACTTTTTTAGGATCGCGTGACGGAACCCATACATGACCGCACAAGGCTTCAATTGGTGTGCCATTGATGCGTGCTTCCAGCACCTTTGCCGCCGCATTTTCCCCGCGCTTGGTCTTGACAATGTGGGCAACGATTGGTTCGCCTGTTTGGGTATCGAGATCCGTATCTGGCATTACTTCGACTGGGCGGGACTTAAGTGGAGTTGCCATCTTCAACAGTCAATCAGATATGCCAATGGATCTACACTCCAACTATGCCTTTGTATGAATTTCGCTGCCGCTCCTGTGACATCACATTTGAAGAACGTCGGGCCATGGCCAATGCCAATGATCCCGCAACCTGCCCAGAGGGTCACGCCGATGCAATTCGCTTGCTCAGTGTGTTTGCATCTGTAGGCGCTTCTAGTGCTGGTGCGCCAATGGCGCCACCAACTGGTGGAGGTTGTTGTGGCGGGGGCTGTCACTCGTAGTCATAGCGTCTGATGACAATATTTGTTGATAACTGCGTCTGGTCACAGCATACAATTACGCGTGTTCGTAGATCTGGTTACGGACCTCAAACGATCGTGGCTGGACAAACCTGCGTTATCAAGATAACTTGATGATGTGGATCCGGTCATCCTTGAGAGCGCTCGCAAACACGGCATTCTCGATGAAGACATATTTCACGCATATCACCATCCGATCAGAGTGTTTCGACTCGACGACCTCACGATGTTGATTGGTCCTGACCAATCTGCGCATCTGTTGGAAGTCGGTGTGAGCATTGGGGAGGGTGTTGAATTCATCATTCACGCCATGCCGGCTCGACCAAAGTTCATAAGGTGATTTTTATGCCTCGTTCAATTCAAGACATCCTCAACCACGCAGATGAACTTGCGCAACGCTTTGAAGACCTCGACCCTGATGTTGCGCAAGAGATCTCTGTTGAGGAATACCTACTTCAGCGCGCCGTTGTCACCCGAGCACGATGCGAACAACAACTTCTTGATGCAGTTGCGAAGGCACGTGCAGCAGAACTTTCGTGGCAAAAGATCGGCGAACTTCTTGGAACATCTGCGCAGGCAGCGCATCAGCGATACGGAATATTTCTCGAGTCAGCCTGAAAGCGATCGGTGAAAATTAGTCTCTAGAAGAGGTTTCCAAACCCAAACGCGGTGTCCCACGGATCGGGCAGGTCTGTGAGTGAGCGAGGGCAGTAAAGCCCGCCGTGCCCAACCACGACCCAGTCGACCAAAGTAATGCCAGCGGTGCTGAAAAGATGCGTGAGATGATCCAGCAACTCGACATCGTCGGGATCAATCGGTGGCTGTGTTCGCGTGGAAACGAGAACAACACTGGTTGTGTCAGGAACGCCGGAACAGAGCCCGATAAGGGAATGCGCTGATTTTTTTGTAACTGGTTGTGTGGCAATGATTCCTTGACCGCAGCCATTTTGATTCATTGAAATGATGATTGTGCCACAACGAAGTGGGCGACGTATGCCTAGTGATGCAACACTGACCGCTTCGATGAGACAGGAGATGGGATCAACGAGAGGACGCGGAACGTCGATGAGTGATGCGTTAAACATGCGCCTCCAATGAAGTTGTTATTGGAAAAATACGCTGGGGGTGTGTCAGGTCATTGTGTAGACATAGGCCACGGTCAACAACATTGTTGCAATAGGCGCAACCCATCCGATCCACGCATTCGTGCGGTTCCAGCGTGGTTCAAGCATTACGTAGCCAAGAGCTGCGCCGATGAATGCGCCACCGAGATGGCCGCCAACAGAGATTCCTGGAATGGTAAATGTGATCACCAAGTTCAACACAAGTATTGCCCCGATTCCTGTGCGAAATGGGTTTATGCCGCGCTGATGCAAACCAACGGTTGCTGCTGCCATGAGGCCAAACACCGCTCCCGATGCGCCGCCAGTTAGTGCATTTGGGCTCAGCGCAATGGCCCCAGCAGCACCACCAAGCAACGCGGCGAAATACAACAAAGCAAATCGGCCACGATCAAGAGCAGGTTCAAGCAGTTGGCCAAGTTGAAACAGCAAGATCATGTTCATCGCAATATGAATGATTCCGTAGTGCAGGAATCCAGAAGTGATCATCCGGTACCACTCGCCGTTTTGCAGAAAAACTTTTGCTAATGCGAGATCATATTCACGGGCTTTGATTCCAAGTCCAGGCAGTGTTGCCGAAGGTCCACCTGTGATGACCCAGATGAATGCAAGGACATTGATTGCAATGAGAACTCGCGTTACGAGATGTGATTGTTGTGCATTCCAAAATTTGATCCGCTCTCCCGTGTCAGGACGGGCGCGACGCACACAGTCAACACAATGAGAACCAACATCTGCTTGAGTAAGGCACTCATTGCATGCCGGGCGCCCACAGCGTGTGCAGTGTCGGCCAGTTGCTTGTTGTGGGTGACGCGTACAGAATTCGAGCGCAGGAGGAATATTCGTCACGATGAGTGTGGCGCTGATTCTGCTGCAGTTCTATTGGAAAGGTACCACTCAACTGTGCGTGTGAGCCCCTCTTGAAATTCCGTTTGTGCACGCCAGTCAAGTAGTTCAGCAGCGCGAGTGGCATCGATCCGGCGTCGCGGTTGTCCGTCTGGTTTTGATGCATCCCATTTCAATGTTCCCGTAAAGCCAGTAACCGAGGCGATCATTTCTGCAGTGTCGCGAATGGTGACTTCGGTGTCAGAACCAAGGTTGATTGGTTCTACGCCTTCATGACGCTCTGCAGCAATGACAATTGCACGGGCGGCATCTTCAACATAAAGGTATTCACGGCTTGCCGAACCTGTGCCCCATACATCGATGTAATCTGCGCCTGTCTCTTTTGCTTCGATGCATTTTTTAATGAGTGCGGGAATGACATGTGAGACTGATTCGTGAAACTTGTCGCCTGGACCGTACAGATTGGTGGGAATTAGGTAAGCGAATCGTTGACCATATTGGGCGTGGTTCACCTGCGCATGTACGAGGTGAGCCTTTTTTGCAATTCCGTAAGGAGCGTTGGTTTCTTCTGGATAGCCATCCCAGAAGGTGTCTTCATGGAATGGCACAGGAGTGAACTTCGGGTACGAACACACGGTGCCAAGCAAAACAGTTTTTTCGATATTGGCTGCACGTGCTGCCTCAATAACGTGGGTCCCCATCATCAAATTGTCGAGATACAAGGGCGCCGGGGCCACCTGGTTGTATCCAATGCCACCCACCCGAGCAGCCAAATGAATGACATGGCTGGCAGGGTGAGATGCAAGCATGGCGTCGGCGCGACCAGGGATGGTGAGGTCATATTCGCTATGCGTTGGTGCAACCACTGTGGCACCACGGTCTTTCAAAAGACCAACAACGACCCTGCCGAGGAAACCGTTGCCACCAGTAACTACAACGCTTCGCCCTACCCAATAATCAGACATAGATGCCATCGTAGGACTCCAACAGCCAGAATGGGGGTGTGCGTATCGCTTATACCCTTGAACAATGCTGGCATCGAGTGCCAGGAGGCACTGGCGTGGCGGCCTTGGAGGTCGCCCGCGAGTTGTCGAACATGCCCGAAGTGGACCTAGTGGGAATTGCTGGTCGCCACCGCACTCCACCCACAAAAGGTTTTGTTCCACCTATTGCGATAAGAAATCTGCCGATTGGTGGGCCATGGCTATATGAGGCGTGGACCCGAGTTAAATGGCCGTTAGTGGAATCAGTTGCCGATGATATTGACATTGTGCACAGCACCACGATCATTGCGCCAGCAACGCGTGCACCACTAGTTGTCACGATTCACGATCTTGCATTTTTGCGTCATCCAGAATTTTTTACTAAACATGGCAACAAAATTTTTCGACGCAGCCTTGACATCTTGTTGTCCGAAGCATCCTTGGTGTTGTGCTCGTCTCAGTCGACATTGAACGATTGTGTTGACGCTGGGTTTCGCAGAGATCAACTTGTGCATGTTCCCCTTGGAGTCACCACTCATGACATCAGCGAACGAGATCGCGTGTTGGTGCGAACTTCGTATGATTTGCCAGAACGTTTTGTCTTGTTTGTTGGAACATTAGAACCAAGGAAAAACTTGGCACGTCTTATGGCTGCATTAGAGTCGATTCCCGATAGCCCTCCGTTGGTTATTGCAGGAATGCCAGGTTGGGGAGACCATGTTCCAACAATTTATTACGATGTTCGCTTTTTAGGTTTTGTTCCACAGCATTTATTGCCAGCCTTGTACGAAGCCGCAACTGTGTTTGCGTTTCCTTCGGTTCTCGAAGGGTATGGACTACCTGTCATTGAGGCCATGGCCCATGGTTGTGCAGTAGTGACATCGCGTGGTACATCCACAGAAGAAGTCGCTGCAGGTGCTGCAGTACTTGTTGATCCGTTAGATGTTGACTCGATTGCTAGTGGCCTGATCGAGGCTTTAGGGCGCCATGAAGATCTGGCACAAGCAGGGCGGGTCCGCGCCGCTGAAGCCACATGGAAAAAAACAGCACAAACAACTGTGGCTGCGTATCAACGCGTCATGGAGATGCACGCATGAATCGAGCCAGCGTTGCTATGAACCTATTGTGGTGCGTGCCTGGTGTAGGTGGTAGCGAAGAGTATTTAGTACGACAACTAATTGGTCTTGCGCATATCTCTCATGACTACGACATACAAGTTTTTGCTCCTCGTGGCTTTTCGGTCAGACAGCCTTTTGTGGCAGATAATTTCACGGTCCACGAAGCTCCTAGTGAATGTTTGCGTCGTGCAGAGAGGATCGCGCTAGAGCACACATGGTTGGCATTTCGTACACGACATTTTGACATTGTGCATCATGGCGGTGGTTCCATTCCGCGTCTCGGTAATCGTTCCACAGTTTTAACAATTCATGATGTGCAATGGATCCAATATCCTGAATATGTTTCTCCAACGAAACTAAGGTATCTACGACACATGGTTCCTTCCTCGTTACGGCGTGCAACCAGAATTGTTGTACCGTCGCGATTTGTTTTGAGATCGTTAGTGACTGGATTCCATATCGACCCATCGCGAATTGGAGTTGTACGACACGGACTTGAAGCACAGTTTGATGCAGAGTCGACAAGCGCTGACACATTGCGCAAAAAGTTATCTTTAGGGCAAGGTCCTATCCTTGTCTATCCAGCAATCACGCATCCTCACAAAAATCATCGTTTTTTGCTTGAGTTAATGGCAAGTGGAACTGGGAAATGGGCAGACCCTTCGTTGCGATTAGTTTTTGCAGGATCTGCTGGATCTGTCGATCAAGATGTGCGTGACTCCGTCGACGCCCTTGGTCTTTCCCAAAGAGTCATTATGGCTGGGCGTGTATCGACATCAGATCGCAATGGATTACTCGCAATGGCAGAAGCATTGGTCTTTCCGAGTCAGTACGAAGGATTCGGGGCGCCGGTTATTGAAGCCATGCGGTGTGGGGCCCCAGTGATCTGTAGCGACCAAGGAAGTTTGCCTGAAATAGTTGGAGACGCAGGATTGGTCTGCCAGTTGGATATAGATGCGTGGACTCATGTTTTAGAAGCAGTGCACCAACGTCGTGATGAACTTGTTGAAGCGGGGCGCGATCGCGCACGAGCGTTTACAACAGAAATTTCAGCAACCGAATTAATAGCGGAGTACGACTTGGTATTACAAAAGAAGCACCACCGATGAAAGGCCGTCCAATAATTGTTCTGTGTCCGCATTTCGCACCCGACACAGCCCCCACAGGTGAAGTTATAACTAAAATTGTTGAAGAGTTCGTGGCTTCAGGGGAACGTGTCCATGTGGTGACGTCCTTGCCGTGGTACACCGCTCATGCAATCGATCAGGGTTGGTCGGGGCGTCTCATCCGCCGCGAAAAAATGTCGTGGGGATCTGTCATTCGCGTTCATCCGTTTCCAGGCAAAAACAAGCGACAGTTATGGCGGCGTGCGCTCGGCTTCGTCGCTTTTAGCGTTATTGCTGGAGTCTGTACTCTGTTCGCCGGCGGCCTTCGCCGGCGGCCTCGCGCCATTATTGCTATGTCTCCGCCGTTGACATTAGGTGTCACGGCTTGGCTTGCGAGTCGTTTTCGGATGTGTCCGATGATCTTCAATATTCAAGATGTCTTTCCCGATGCAGCTATTCAAACAGGGGCAATTACCAACAAGTTCATTATCCGTTTCGCGCTTTGGCTGGAAAAAGTCAGCTATCAACTAAGCGATGCAGTTGTGGTGTTGTCAGAAGATTTGCGGGCAAACGTCGTTGCAAAAATAGCGCCGAAGTACAGAAAAAAGGTGCATGTCATTCCCAACTTTGTTGATGTAGAACGCATTGTGCCAATGGACAGAATGACAAAATTTAGAACTGAACTACATATCGGTTCAGAAACAGTTGTGATGTATGCGGGAAATGTTGGGTTTTCCCAGTCGTTAGAAATGCTGGTGCATGCTGCTCGCAAACTTCCCATGGTTACTTTTGTCATAAATGGTGACGGTGGAGCACGCGAAGGCCTGATCCAGTCCGCACGCGGCTTGTCCAACATGCGTTTTTCTGGATATCAACCCAGAGATCGAGTAGGTGAAGTGTTAGCAAGTGCAGATATTCATGTCGTGCCACTGCGCGCAGGACTTGGTGCTGTCAGCGTGCCATCAAAGACGTACAGCATTCTGGCAGCAGGTCGTGCGCTGGTGGCTTCAATCGATCCAGGCACTGAAGTGACCCGAATTGTGGCCGAGAGTGGCGCAGGAATTTGCGTTATGCCAGATGATCCAGTAGCACTTACTGCGGCGCTTGCCACACTGATCTCTGATCAGACAGCCATGCTCACAATGGGGCAAGCAGGCCGCGACTGGGTGAAAACCCATGTGTCGCCGGCAGTGGTGGCGCGGTCATATCTTGACCTCATTAGTTTTTGCAGTCGGTAATCGCTTCTCTTGCCGCTTCAGCCTGTAACCTCATCTACTCGTGGCTACTGGATCATCTGCAAAAAAAGTTGCCCGTTTGGCACAAAAGGGCAAGGGCAAAAAAGTGCGCTTTCAGGGCGGCACCTTGTTTCCGACTGTTATGTCAGTCGTGGTAGTGCTTGGCCTTGGCCTTATTGCTTTTGCGCGTCAAGCTCCAGCATCAACGAGTGTTGCCCCGACGGCCAACGATTCATGGAATATCGCCTATGGCATCTATAAATGTGATGCTTTCTTGCCACATCTTGCCGGAACCAAAGAAAAGCCTCTTGATCCAAACTTTGTGAAGTATGGCGTCAACAGCAAAGACGATGGCATCATCCACTGGAATGCAAAATTGCCTGCCACTGGAAAAGACGCGAAATTGGGTTTGTTTCTAGACACCTACGGAGTCAGTGTTGATCCAAAGGGTATGAAATTCCCCGCAGATCAGAACAAAGGCGTTTCGTACACGGTTGCAAAAGATAAGTGCAAAGACAAGTCGGGCAAACTTGTAGATGCACAAATTCAAGTAATTGTCTGGGAGAACTACGACAAACCAGATCTGCAAAAGAAGTACATCACTGACTTCAACAACATTCGGATCAAGAACGACAAAATGGCTATTACTATTGCGTTTGTTGCGCCTGGTGCAAATATTCCCCAGCCAGATAGTTCCTCAGATCTTGCTAAAATTGGCAATGTTGGCTCAGTGACCACAACAACTGCACCAAAGACGTCTACAACAACTGCAGTCACCTCGACAACTGGAGGCTGATGCAAGCGGTGGTTCTTGTCGGGGGTTTTGGAACTCGGCTGAGACCACTTACTCTCACTACGCCCAAACCGTTGTTGCCAATTGCGAATGTTCGCCACCTTGAGCATCTGATTGCAAGTCTTGGTGGTGCTGGAGTAACTGAAGTTGTGCTCGCAATTGGTTTCAAACCGGAACCTTTTTTAGCTGCTTTTCCCGAAGGTGTGTGTGCTGGTATCTCGTTGCATTACGCCGTTGAACCAGAACCACTTGACACTGCAGGGGCCATTGCATTTGCTGCCCGCCATGCCGGCATATCAGACACGTTTATTGTCATGAATGGCGACATTTTGTGCGATCTCAATGTGGCCGATCTTGTGGCCTTTCATAAAGAACGAGGCGCACAAGGAACATTGCATCTCACACCGATTGAAGATCCATCACAATACGGTGTTGTCGAAGTGAACGAAAAAGGCTGGGTGGAGCGATTCGTTGAAAAACCAGCGCCAGGCCAAACCACGAGCACCGTCATAAATGCGGGAATCTATGTCCTTGAACCAACCGCCCTTGATCGCATGCCAGAGGGGCAGCGTCTTTCTATGGAGCGAGTGGTTTTTCCTGCGATGGTGGCAGAGGGTCGGCTCGCAGGAATGTCCACAGATGATTATTGGATAGACACTGGAAGACCAGAAACATATTTACAGGCCAATCTGGATCTGATCGATGGAACGCGCCAGCGAATTTTGTCGTCTGTTGGTGCGCAGGCGCATATTCATTCATCTGCATCAATCACTCACAGCGTTATAGGGGAGAACTGCGTCATTGACGAAGGTTGTGTCATTATCGATTCTGTGATGCTGCCAGGAGCCCAGTTAGGACCGCGTGTACGTATTGAGCGTTCTTTGGTCATGGGTACTGTTGGGGCAGGTTCGTCGCTCATCGACTGCGTCATTGGCCAAGATGCCCACCTCATGCCCGGCACTGAACTTGTCGGTGCGCGGGTTCCTGAACCAGAGACGAATTAAATCACATGGCTACGAAACGAATCATGGTGTGTGGTGGGGCAGGATTCATCGGATCCCATCTCGTTGATCGTTTCATCGCAGAAGGTCATGAGATCGATGTGGTCGACAATCTCTCAAGTGGCTCTCTCACAAATCTTGCAGATGCCCGCAATGCAACTGGCCGCTTTAAGTTTCAAAACATCTCCGTGGAGTCGGCAGAGTTTTTAGAGCTTGTGTCATTGCGGCGACCTGATGTCATTATCAACCTTGCAGTGTTTACCCCATCTCTTAGTCATCTGAATGGTGCAATGGCAGCGTTGCAGGTGTCTGTGGCCATTCTTGAAGCTGCTCGTATCGCCAACATATCCAAGGTTGTCACTGCATTGCCTGCAGGGTTGCTATATGGAGAAGTAGCGACTCGTGATCTTCCGATAAAAGAAGGTCATCTCGCAGATCCTCGATCAAGCGAAGAAATATTAGCACGCACTGTTGCAGATATTCACGCCGTGTATCGAGAGCGACATGGAGTTGAGTTCACCGTGTTGGCAATGGCCAATGTGTATGGCGCCCGCCAACGCGCACAAGATGGTGTGATTGCAGCATTCGTTGATGCATTAAGTCGCAGTCAGGCGCCGATTCTCCATGGCAACGGTAAGCAAATAAGAGATTTTGTCTTTATTGATGACACAATTGATGCCATCTCGCGGGCGATTGATCGCGCGGGTGGCCTCATCGTGAATGTTGGTACCGGAGTATCAACATCGATTATTGATCTGTGGTCGCTGATGGGCGGTGCAGCAGCACTTGCGCCGCGAATGAGTGCGCCGCGGCCTCACGAGATCGCTCGTCTCACGCTTTCGCCCGTGCGCGCGCGGATTCAACTGGGTTGGTCACCGTTTACGGTGCTTGAAGCAGGTCTTGCTCAGATTCGTTAGCGAAACAAATCTTCACTTGGTGGTCGAACAATCTCGTCCATTGACGAATCACGAAACCATGTAGGGTCAGCGCCGCGAACGATAGCCACAGGAATACCACTGGATTTACCCATGACAAGTTCGGCTGCTGATGCCAGTTCGTCTGCCACGGCTACTTCTGTTACCTGCATGACTCGCCCAAGTGCATCTGGTGTTCCACGAAGATCAACAACACCAGCAATGCCGGCGACACCAATTGCAACATCGGTCAGGCCCTTGCGCCATGGTCGTCCAAAAGTGTCACTCACAATCACTCCGACCGAGACGCCAAGTTTGGCGCGCACGATATCTCTAATTCGTCGTGCAGAGCGATCGCTGTCGAGTGGTAATAGTGCTGCGTATCCGTGCTCAACATTGGATAAATCGATGCCACTATTAGCGCACACAAATCCATGCTTTGTCTCGGTGATAATGAGATCTCCACGGCGCCGAACAATTCGTACTGCTTCTTGTTCAACAAGAACTTTGTGGGAGACGGGATCATCTGGATCAATCTTTACAAGACGACCTTCAGCCTTTGACACAATCTTTTGCGTAACAACCAGTATGTCGTTGTCTCGAAGTGGGCCATTTGGCTCGTTAGCACAAGCGTCCACGATGATGTCTCCAAGTTGTTGGCCAGGAACAATTTCACCAATTCCTTCAACGCCCCATGCCATTATTCGTGTCATCGCGGTTCCCCCAGTGGTTGTTGTGTATTTATAATTGTACGAGCAAGTGAGGCCGCAACGCCCACGCCCGACATGATCGTGTCAGTGGCAATGCAGCGCACACCTTCACGTTCAACGGCGCTCACAAGATGTTCATCTTGGATGTCAATAATCAATGTTCCACAGATAGGTGCATATAAACGAGCGATACCAACAACTGTTGCTTCATGCCCAAGCTCTGTGAGCATGTGGTCAGCGGGTCCTTTCAGCGCAGCTCCTGCGACAATTGGGGACACCGCAACCACGTGATCTCGTCGAGTTGCCAAGATGTCATCAACGCCCGACAATGCCCTAATTGGGCCGATGGAAACGATCGGATTTGAAGGCGCAATCACGATCAGGTCTGCATCAGTCAATATTTTTGGGTCAATAAAACACGCACTGCTCGCGCCTTCAAAGTCAACCGAAGTCACAGCCACAGAATGCTGCAGTTTGACAAAGTATTCTTGAAAAGAAACAGATGAATCGGCAAGGTGGATCACCGTGCGAACACGATCATTCGACATCGGCAAGATGGTGATGTCAAGACCAAACGCACGGCGAATCTCATCAGTGATCTGGCTTAGTAGTGCTCCTTCGCGCACGCGTGCAGTGCGATAGAAGTGAGTCGCAAGATCACTGTCACCCAAATTGAACCATCGAGGTGCTGCTTGGGAACCAACTGGTCGGACTGCATCGAACTTAGCGAGGGCTTCCATGGCGGCCCAAGTTTCGTTGCGCAAACCCCAGCCGCGTTGCGGATCAATTGAGCCCGACAAGGTGTAGATGACTGTGTCAATATCAGGCGAAATAGACAATCCATGTAACTCAGTGTCATCACCGGTATTTACGATGGCTGTGACATACCTTGGATCTGTGACCTCGATAAGTCCTTTCAAAAAACGGGCGGCACCTACCCCGCCAGCCAAAACTGCGATCATTAATCAAGCGTAGGGGCTTGACGCTCGTCACCATTCACCCTGAATGGTTATCCACGGTGATACCGTCATGCAGTCAAATCACCGAGCAATGAGGTCCCCGATGCCACGTGCATTTATTACTGGAATCACAGGTCAAGACGGTCAGCATCTGGCGGAGTTCTTGCATTCAAAGGGGTATCAAGTCTTTGGCTTAATCAAAGGCCAAAACAACCCTCGCGCTTTGCAGATCCGCGACGAATTTCCATATGTTGAGTTGGTTTCTGGTGATCTGGCAGATCTCACGAGTCTGGTGTCTGCTCTTGAATATGTGCAGCCAGACGAGGTCTACAACCTAGGAGCTATTTCTTTTGTGGCGATCTCATTTGGACAAGCCGAGCTGACTTCGAATATCACTGGTCTTGGTGTGTTGCGTATGTTGGAAGCAATTCGCATGGTTGGCGGAACTCAGAACAACAAGATTCGTTTCTATCAAGCTTCATCATCGGAGATGTTTGGCAAAGTGCGCGAAGTTCCACAGACAGAACTCACTCCGTTTCACCCTCGTTCGCCATATGGTTGCGCCAAAGTATTTGGTCATGACATCACGATTAACTATCGAGAAAGTTATGGCATGTATGCATGCTCAGGAATTTTGTTTAACCATGAGGGACCACGCCGCGGTCTTGAGTTTGTTACCCGCAAGATTTCAAATACAGCAGCACGTATAAAGCTTGGTGTTGAAAAGGAACTTGTTATGGGCAATCTTGATGCCAAGCGTGACTGGGGATATGCAGGCGACTATGTGCGTGCCATGTGGATGATGCTGCAGCAACCAGAGCCGGATGACTACGTCGTAGCAACAGGTGAAGCTCATTCGATCGAAGAGTTTCTGACGCTTGCATTCAGTGAGGTTGGCCTTGATGACTGGCATAACTATGTTCGTCAGGATCCACGATTCTTCCGACCAGCAGAAGTTGATCTTCTTGTTGGCGACCCAACAAAAGCGCGTGAGAAACTCGGGTGGGTTCCTGAAGTCGACTTCACAACACTTGTCAAGATGATGGTGGCCAACGATCTAGAGATCGAGTCGGCACGTCTGCGGCGTTAATTCTTTAGCCCTCAAGAGGGTGATCAAGAACTCCGTCAATCATTGAGTCAAGGTCTGGTCGTGCGTTGGCGTTGATACGTGACCGGTATGCCAATATAAATACAACACAGGCTCCTACAGACCCTGCCACCAGTCCAAGTTCGACGCGTAGGAAAATATCGTTACTTGACACGATGGTCACAATAATGAAACTCACCATGGCTGTCAGCCAGCCAATGGCCACGAACTTGTGGCCTTGCAAAGCAATGACTGCTTGAGCCAATCCAAGCGCAATCATGTACAAACTGCTTGCCAGCGTCAGGAGAGCCAGCGTGCGTCGATCAAGTCCACCGTCGTACACAAGATCAAGCACTTGAGGCCCAACTAGAAACGATCCAACAGTTCCGAGCACGGCAACGCCGATCAGAATTTTCATGAGCAGGCTCAGGCCACGGCGAAACTCTGCGATGTCTCCGCGTGCTACAAGGCGTGCAAGACGCGGTAACAGTGCAGCCTGGACTGCTTGAAACAAGAACAAAGGAACACGAGAAAGCAGTACTCCATTACCGAAGGCTGTTACCCGCGCTGCATCTTGCGAATTGGCGAGTATGTCAACACCGAGGGGGCCAGCGTTCACAAGAGCAGCCGCCATGATGGATCCGAGTAGTAACCAGCCAAGGTTGGGTGTGATCTCTGAATAGTTTGCTACAGGTCCATCCTGTGTTTTTGTGTCACCCCGAAGTGCGACAACGCCAAATGCCACAAGTGGTGATAGGGCCACTGCAAGTGCGTATGGTCCAACGCTCGTGACTCCTAATTTCCACAAGATGATGCAGGCGATAATTCGTGTCGCGCTGTCAACGCCAAGAATGATGCCGTATGCATCGAAACGACCTGAGCCAGATGCGATGCCTTTGGCTACGTGCATCAAGCTGTAGGAAAAGAAGGTCAGTATCAGGGCAATTGTGACAATGACATAGCCATCAAACATCTCATTGGTCAACCATTTTGCCGCCACGAGCACTACCACAATCAAGAATGATGCCAACCCAACAACAAGTGGAATCATTTTGCGCACAACTGGTTGACCACCTTGGTTCAGTGCGCGTCGGTGCGCCAGTGCTCTGCCCAGCTCTTGTTCGACTGGCATAAAAAAACCAGGTACAAGGGCAAATGTGATGAACCACAATGCCATGATTGGTTTGTAGTGCTCTTTACCAAGAGCTAGCTGCCCAACCTTAAAAAATGCATATGTGCTGATGCCTGCCACAAACAGCCCGATACCAACTGCCACGGTGCCCTGTGGGAGCAGGGTGCTTGTTGTCGAGTCAGATGAAGAAGTATCAGACATGGCTTCTGACACTATCTGCGATGTGGTCAGGGGGTGCTGATGAGCATGCCGATGATCGAAAGGTGTTATTGCGCGGTATTGGTGCGAGATTTCAACGAATCAATCAGTTCTTGGCGTCGTACCTGCAACTTTTGAAAACCAAGAACTGCAAAACCAACAGTTGTGTAGCCAACTTCTGTTGCTTGTTTGACAACGGGCATGTTCATTAGTTTGCTCGGGCTCAACTTGGAAAGGTCGCAAGATGTGAGATCAATTGAGTGCAATTGTGGAAACTTACTGAAATCTATTTTGGGAAGGTCAATGTGGGGAAGGGTGAACTTGGGCATGGGCTTGACCCTAGCGCGTAATGCTAACTATTGCTAGCACTCTGCGGTCTAGGGTTTGAGGGTTCTGTTTCGTTGCTGCACTTGGGTTTGGCGCCCGTTCCACTAGCCTCGCGGGTGCGTGAGTGATCCCCAGATCCAATCTTCTTTACCCCCCGTGGTGGCCGTGATGGTCGTTCACGAGCATGGGGACTGGCTAGAGGAATCACTGCGTGGACTGTCGGGACAGACCTATGAGGCTTTGCAGTATCTAATTCTGATCACCGGTCAAGAATCAGACCCCCAGGCCCGCTCAATTCTCGACACTGTTGCCACAGAGATTCCTGGAGCGGTTGTTCGATTTTTGGGTTCAAACATAGGTTTTGCCGCTTCGTGCAACAGCGTTCTTAATTTGGTGCAAGGCGATAGCGGTTTTTTTTGTTTTCTTCATGACGATGTTGTTCTTGCTCCCGATGCAATTACCCGACTACTTGAAGAGTTGTATCGATCAAATGCGGGGATCGTTGGACCAAAACTGGTTCATTGGGACAATGTCTCGGTGATCCAAAGCGTTGGGATAGCAGCCGACAGGTTTGGTGTTGGCCTTGCGATGTCTGATGACGGTGAGCTCGATCAAGAACAGCATGATGCAGTACAAGATGTTTTCTACTTGTCGTCTGCTTGCATGTTGATTCGCGCCGATCTATTTCGAACAGTTAACGGATTTAATGCAGAACTCGCTATTGCTGGAGCAGATCTTGATCTGTGTTGGCGTTGCCATACAACTGGCGCTCGGGTAGTAGTGGTGCCTGCTGCTGTTGCGCGTCATCGAGAGTCTATGACATCAAGCATTGATGACGACACCCGCGAAGATTTCCTGGCCGCATCTGAAAAAAATAGAGTTCTCACAGTGGCTTCATTGACCACTACAGCTCAGTTGCCGTTTGTGCTGTTTCAGATGGCTATTCTGACGCTGTCACGGTTTATGTTGCTAATGGTTACTGGTCGTACTCGTCAGGCTGTTATTGAATCGCGAGCATTTTTGGGAATAGTTTTTTCAATCCCTGATCTCCATCAACGCCGTATTGCTGTTGCACAATATCGATCAGTCAATGGAAATGAAATTCGCGCATTGCAATTACGTGGCAGTGCGTACGTATCGGCATACATGCGACAGCGTGCTCGTCAAGCTGGTTTATCGCAATCTGAATCTGTTGGAAATGTAAAGGTTTCTTCTGCACGTGGTCCGTATGTCATGTGGACCCTGCTCGTTTTGGTTCTTTTGGTCGGATCGCGATCATTGTTGTTGCACGGCGTGTCGTCAGTGGGGCAGATGGCTCACTTTGACGGAACTCCGCGTCAACTTTTGGCGTCGTATGTATCAGGTTGGTGGAGCGCTGGTCTTGGGCAAGTGTCATCACTCCCAACAGGCATTGCGTTGGTGGGAGTTTCTGGATTCATAACATTTGGTCGTATGGAGTTGTTGCGCACATTGATGGTTGTCCTTTTACCGCTCGTTGGTTGGATCGGAATGTGGCGCTTTGCGTCAGTGCTTGGTACTAGATCAGCCAAAATTGCCGCCACAGTTGCGTATGCGGCGGTTCCGTTGCCATACGCATCGATCGCAGCAGGGCGATGGGGTGCGCTTGTTCTGTATGCGGCGGTTCCGTGGATGATTCATGTGGCCAGAACTTTGGTCGGTCATATGCAGATCACCGCACACGTCGATACCAGTCATGCAGAAAAGTTCGGGGAATTAACTCCAGAGAGATGGCGTCGTGGTTTTGCAACTCTGTCATTAATCACTGCGGTAACTTTTGCATTTGAGCCATCAATAATTCTCGTCGTACCTTTCATTGCTGGAGTCTTTTGTGTTGTCACGGTGTTGCATGGTTCACCGTTTCGTTTGGCTGTGCGGTGGCTTGGGGTTCTCTGTTCAGCAGTCGTAGTTGGATTGTTGCTAAATGTTCCGTGGTCCATTACGTATGTCCGTAAAGGATGGTGGCAGGCAATTGTTGGTGCACCTGTTGAGTCGGGTCGCGACTCTGGCCTATTGTCGCTTGCCCAATTCAACGTTGGGACTTTCACGCTGTCAACTTTGAGTCTTTCTTTATTCATCGCGGTACTTGGAGCAGTTGTACTTGTGCGTGGTGCACGTACAGCATGGGCATTGCGCGGTGCAGCAATTACTGTAGGCGGACTACTAATCGCGATGTTTAATGACATTTCGTTTTTGCCCGTCCACCTTGCTGAGCCAGCCATTGTCCTCGTGCCTGTGGCAATCGGAATTTCTATCTGCGCTGGAACATTGGGTTCCTCATTGGCGCTCAGCAAGAGTCGAAAACGATTCACGTGGCAGCGACCCCTCGGTGCGTTGGTTGGGATTATTTTTTCAATTGGTTTATTGCCGCTTGGGGTGAATTCTTTAGATGGGTCGTGGCATCAGCCGTCGCTATCGTTGTCGCAACTTTTGCAGCAGTTGAACGAAAATGATTCCTCAGGTGGCTATCGCACTTTGTTTCTCGGCGACTCTCGAGTGCTTCCTGGCTCGCCTGTCAATGTTGGTCGGGGTGTCTCTTATTCAGTCGTAAATGGAAGTTCCCCAAGTTTTGAAGAAATGTGGGAAACATCACCAAGCCGCATTAGCCAAAATGCTGTCGATGCTGTCTATGGAATTGTTCGTGGACAAACTGCACGCGCAGGCCGTTTGTTGGCTCCGCTTGCGGTTAGATACATCGTGGTTCCCGTTATTGACGGTGGTTTATCGACACGTGAGCGACCGATTGCAGCACCACATGGACTCGTTGAAGCATTATCGCGTCAATTGGATTTTAGGCGTCGGTATTCCTCTCCGGACCTTGTTATTTTTGAAAATGCGGCGTGGATACCAATGAGGGCGCAGCTCACTTCAAGTGGCATTGAAAGTAGTTCGCTAGCTGGCACTTCTTCGATGATCGCGTCGGATATCTCTGGGGCTACCGCCTTGGCTGATCCGACTCGACCAGAAGAGTCCATCACGCTTGATGTACAACCTGGAACAATTCATCTAGCTGTTCCTTATACAAGCCAGTGGAAAATGGAGAGCCAGCAAGGTGAGATTAAAACACGTCCTGCCTTCGGCTTAACAAATGCTTATGACATTCCAACTGTAAGAAGAGTTACTATTTCATTCTCTGGTTCACTGTTTAACTTTTTGATGGTTCTTGGGCAATTCGTTGCGTGGACGTTGTTTATATTTATTTCTTTTAATCGACGACGACCAAAATTAATTATCAGCGGAGAATCAAAAACTTTGGATGATGATGTAGCAATCGTGATGACACGAGAGATTCGGCAATGAGGCTATTTAGGCGCCTGTTTGCAACGATGCTTCTTGCTGCAACTGTTGTGGGAATTGTTGCCATTGATCGCTACCAGGTCACCATTGGTGAAGGTGCTAGTTCGGCCATTATCTCTTTGGGTGGATTCCCGCAGGTTTCGGGAGGGACTCGGATCAGTTCCTCGTGGTTTTGCCCTGGTGCTGCTGCGGGAGACGGTATTTCTTCAGCAAGTGTTGTCATTGTGAATCCCAGTGATACGGAAATTATTGCTTCCGTAAATTATTTGAGTGATGCACTCCCCGAATCTAGAACAGTAAAAGTTGAAGCACGTTCTCAAGTCGATGTTGATATTTTGCGTGGCAGAACAGTGGGCGTTGTTGTTCCAATTGTTGAGATCATCGGATCTGTTGGCACAGTTGAACAAGAGTTGGTATATGCAGCAGGCGATGTAACTTCACAGTGTGTGTCGCAGACCTCCGCACAATGGTTCTTTGCCGATGGATTCACTGCAGATGGTTCGACAGAGCGTTTAGTACTTACTAATCCTTACCCTGAAAGTGCTGTGGTCAACGTTTCATTCACCACAACAGAAGGCCGACGGACGCCTCCTGTTTTGCAAGGGCTGATTCTTGCCCCTCGTTCGGTGCGCAGCATTTTTCTCACAGATGCGGGCGCGACCAACGAATCACGCATTGCCGTTGAAGTTTCCACTTTGTCTGGGCAAATTATTGCATCTCGGATACAGCATTATCTAGGTGCGGGACGCCTCGGCTATTCCACCACAATTGGCTCTCCTAGTCCTGCAAAAGAGTGGTGGTTTACGTCTGGACGCACTGGTCCTGGCGTCACAGAGGAATTGGTTATCTTCAATCCAAGTTCGCAAACCGCTCAGATAAATATCAGTTTTTTCGGAGAAGGAATCACTAATGGGATTCCGATCGATGAAAAATCTCCGTCTGCTATGCCATCGTCCACGATTGATGTTGAGCCTGGAGCCGTGATTGCAGTAAAGACAGATGGAATCGCTGACCTGCCTAAAGGGGACCATGCGATGGTTGTGACTGCAATCGGAGGAACGCCAGTTGTTGTGGAGCATGTTCTTAGTCAGCAAACAGGCGGAAAGTGGTTCACGGCAGTGACGAACGGCATCCCACGTGGATTGCTTTCGGAAAAGTGGCGCGTACCAAGTGGATTACTTAACGGCGCACGAAATGCGCTTCAGGTTCTCAACACCACTGGCCTAGATGGAACATTTACAGTGGCTGGTGTTGGGCCTGGGGGACTTGTGGGTTTTCCTACTTTGATTGACAGACCACTCGGCGCAGCGTCGCTTGTCAGTATTGACGTGCCAGAAGGGATAAGTCTTGGTGAGGTAGTTATTACAGCTACTGTTCCTGTTGCTGTACAGCGTCGTGTCTCGCGAGGACACGGACTCGTTGGTTTTTCAATTGTTGGGGCACTTCCTGTGATAAGTCGAAGATGAATCAAGTCATTGCTGTTGTTGGTGCGATGTGTGTTGCAATGCTTGCAGCCATTGTCGCGCGACGCCGCCGACATGATGCTCCAACACAGGGAGGCTTTGATATTCCCACTCAACTTGACCGACAAGACTTTGTATCACCAGAAGTTCCGTGGCTCATTGCCATATTCACCTCTGCAACATGTGACGCTTGTGCCGATGTCGCTGCTAAGGCAGCAGTGCTGGAATCGGATCAAGTCGCTGTACAACGAATCGACTTTACGCAGAATCCAGCCCTGCATTCGCGCTACAAAATAGAAGCTGTACCAACTCTTGTCATTGCAAACGCCGCTGGTGTTGTGCATAAGGGTTTTTTAGGTCCGGTTAAGGCACAAGACCTGTGGGCAAGTGTTGCTGAATGCCGTGAGCCAGGATCGACTCCACATAATGGAAACTGTCATGATCTGGGTGATCATGACCATTAGTCACGACGAGTGAACCTCGGAGTTTGTAGGCACAGTGAGACCTTCTTGCACGAGTCGTCCAACCGTCGGCCCGTCAATTGTTTCTGATTCAAGTAGTGCTGCTGCTACAAGGTCAAGACCACGGCGATGTTTCATGAGTAGTTCATGAGCGCGGGCTTCTTGTTCTGCCAAGATGCGTGCCGTTTCTTCGTCGAGTAATTGTGCAGTGGAGTCGCTATATTCGCGACCACTTGTCATGAGATCTTCGCCTAAAAACACTTGTTGCTGACCGCTCCATGCCATTGGACCAACTTTGTCTGACATACCCCATTCGCGCACCATGCGGCGAGCGATTCCTGTTGCTTGTTCAAGATCGTTGGCTGCACCACTATTGAGACGCCCAAAAACAATCTTCTCGGCAACTCGACCACCCATTGCTTTGCAGATGAAATCTTCAAAGAATTCACGCGAATAGGTGTGACGCTCTTCTGGCAATGTCCAAGTAACACCAAGAGCCATGCCTCGAGGAAGAATAGTGACCTTGTGGAGTGGATCAGAGTAAGGCAACACCGTAGCCAGCACTGCATGGCCACCTTCGTGGTATGCAGTGGCTCGTCTTTCTTCGGGGCTGAGAATCAAACTGTCACGACGGGCGCCCATGACAACGCGGTCACGGGCATTTTCGAAGTCGATCCGTTCAATGTTGAGAGATGAACGACGCACAGCGAACAAGGCTGACTCATTGACTAAGTTGGCAAGATCTGCTCCAGACATTCCTGGTGTTGCTTTTGCCATTATCTCCAAATCAACATCTGGCCCCATGCGCTTGTCGCGTGAATGCACCTTGAGAATTGCTAAGCGATCTAAATACTCTGGCAACGGAACCACGATCTGGCGGTCGAATCGACCAGGACGTAATAATGCCTGGTCCAAAATATCTGGCCTGTTCGTTGCGGCCAGAATAACGATTCCTTCGGTGGCTTCAAAGCCGTCCATTTCTGAAAGAAGTTGGTTGAGGGTTTGTTCGCGTTCGTCGTTTCCGCCACCGAGTCCTGCGCCTCTTTTGCGACCAATCGAATCGATTTCATCGATGAAGATAATAGCTTTGCCCATTTTACGCGCTTGTTGGAAAAGATCGCGCACTCTGCTGGCGCCAACACCAACGAACATCTCCATAAAATCAGAACCCGTCACGGACAAGAATCCGACACCAGCTTCTCCTGCAACAGCTCTCGCAAACATTGTTTTACCTGTTCCTGGAGGACCTACGAGCAGTATGCCTTTAGGAACACGAGCGCCAATTTCTTTGAAGCGATCCGGCATGCGAAGGAAATCAATAACCTCTTTGATTTCCATCTTTACACCGTCGTAACCAGCGATATCAGCAAACGTGGTTGAGGGTTTGTCGGCCTGATACGGCTTTGCTTTGCTTCGCCCCACAGACATGATGCTGCCTGCTTGCCCCATCGCGCGACGTTGCATCCAGATAAAAAATCCGATAATCAAAAGAAAAGGCAACAGGATGGGAATCATGCTGGTGAGCCAATTGGCCTGAGGTGTGTTGAAGTTGTAGTCAACTCCGGCTTGCTTGAGCAACTGTTCATCGGCGTCACTGAGCGTTGGAGCACCTGTTGTGGTGAATTTGTTGCCGTTCGTAAGCGTTCCAGAAATGGTGTTGGTTGAGTTATTAAAAATGACAGCCTTGACCTCACCGTTGCGAACCTGCTGCAAGAACTCGGTATATGTCAGTTTTTCACCGGTGGGTTTGGCGATGAATTGACTGCCAAAGATCAAAACAGTGAGACCACCAACAATTGCCCAGATTGCCCACTTGGGCATCGGGGGGCGATTTTGACCATCTGGAGCGTTGCCACGAAGGTTGCGCAGTCCTTTCATCGGGCTCCGAGAACCTGAATTGCTGGGTGGTGGGGGCGGAGGAGGAAGGTCGCTCATGGTCTAATTCTATGGCTGGGGTGCAGTGGAGCGCATTCGGGATCGCCGATTTCTGTGCTGATCCTGAGTACCGTTTCAACATGGCTAGACAGTGCACTCGACAAGGATGCGTTCATGTGGCCACCGTCACCTTGTCCTATCAGTACTCACGGTCGATGGTGTGGCTTGACGACTTAACCCCAGAACGCGAACCTCATTCCTATGACCTGTGTGATCAGCACGCCGACCGTCTCACTGCGCCTTACGGCTGGCATCGCGAGGATCGCCGCCAACGGGTGTTTATGTACGCCCCCGGTCGATTAGCTGGATAGCGGTGACCGATATTACTGATGGTCACAGGGGATCAATCCATGTCTTGTGGGCTTGGCTTGCTGTTTTTGTAGGTGCCAATCTGGCGTCAACTTTTGTTGTTGTGGCAACTGGACATGCAACAACACCGTCATCGCAGATGCCGACATGGGTGTTGGCGCTCGGGGCATTGGGCATGTGGACAGTGTCATTGTTTGTCGTCGGGCGCTACGAGGTGCATACAAACGTCGCACCGATGTTGGTTCGTAGGTCGTTATGTCTCACGTTTTCGCCACGAGATCTGTGGGGCATTCCCGTTGGGGTATTGAGCCAGTTTGTTCTTGTTCCCGCTGTTAATTGGCCGTTACAGCGCATCTTTCCAGACACTTTTTCTTTTGATCAAGTGTCTCGTCGGGCAAAAGACCTCGTATTGGGCGCACATGGTGTGTCGATGATATTGCTCATACTTGTTGTTGTAGTTGGCGCGCCATTGGTGGAAGAGATTATTTATCGTGGAATGGTGCATCGTGATGTGGTGAAAGCATGGGGTCCAACTATCGGCACCATCTTTACCGCGGCACTGTTTGCAGCGATCCACTTGACACCAGTTGAATTTCCTGGACTCTTTGCCTTCGCCCTCGTATTAGGAGTGACACGTGAACGCACGGGTACGCTTGGTCTGCCTATTGTGAGCCACCTAGCGTTTAACGCTGCGGGATTGTTTCTTGTGGCACTGTCGTGATGATCCACATTGATCGAAATGAATTATGAACACTGAAAACGTCGAAGCCATCAACGAACAAGAAACAGATAAAGACTCAGCCGTGCGCAATGAATGGGCAGAGACATTTAAGGCAATGAGCACCACTGCGGTTGTGCTTGGCGCAACACTCATGGTGCTTGCTGTTGTGCACCCAGATCTTATTTTGCGTAACAACACTCCTACCGGTGGCGACATGGGAGCCCACGTCTGGGGCCCGGCGTATCTGCGTGATGTGTTGCTTCCGCAATGGAAACTTACTGGATGGAGTATGGATTGGTATGCGGGATTACCGACATATCGCTTCTATATGGTGCTGCCTGCACTGCTCATTGTGTTTATCAATCTAGTTTTGCCATACGGAATTGCATTTAAAATCGTCGTCGTTCTAGGCCTTGTTGCTTTTCCTGTCTGTGTATTAATCATGGGCCGTGTTGCTAAGTTGCGTTATCCACTACCAGAACTCATGGTGGTCGGTGCAACAATGTTTTTGTTTGACGAAAGCTTCACTATTTATGGTGGCAACTTTGCTTCAACAATGGCAGGGGAATTTTCTTTTTCGATAGCACTCACTTTGTCGGTCATTGCGCTTGGGTTGTTCGCGCGTGGTCTTGACGATGGTAAGTACAGATCATGGGCTGCAGTATTTATCGCACTGAGCGCATTAAGTCATGGCATTGTTCTGATTTTCGTCTTTGCGGGCGCTGTTCTTATGATGTTGTTACGCTTTGACCGTCAGCGTCTTCGGTACGGCGTCACCACTATTGGTGCCGCATTATTGCTGTCTGCTTTTTGGGTGGTTCCATTTCTAGGCGGTCATTCGTTCATGACCGACATGAAGTACGAACCTCGCCCGAGTGGGGCAACGGATTCACTCTGGCAGATGTATTTCCCGCTCAGTACAGGCTTTGACATTCTGCTTGTCGTCTTATCGCTTATTGGGTTTGCCTCATCGATTGGTCGCAAGCGGTTTTTTGGTATTTGGATGGGCGTCTACAGCATTGTGTTGATGGTTGGTGTCAATGTTGCCCAACAAAGTTTGCCGATTATTGGATTGTTGTGGAACCCTCGGTTGCTTCCGTTCTTGTATTTATTGCGGTACATGCTTGTGGGTATTGGCGTGTATGAAGTCGGGATCTATGTCAAGCAGTCAATTGCTATGCAACGCAGACCCGGAGTACGTCCTAGTGCACCCGGTCTTGGGATGGGAACCTCAATGTTGTGGGTGATGGCTCTGACCTGTCTTGTGGTCTTGGGCTTTCGATACCAAACTCTTCCGGGTGCAAAGTTGGTGAACGATTCTTCTGGATCCAAGTACGCGTGGGGTCCTATAAAAGCCCCAGCATCCCGTGCATTTTCTGATGGATGGGCTCGTTGGAACTTTGAAGGATATGAAGGGAAATCTTCTTACGGTGAATACCACGGCATTGTGGAAACCATGAAGAAACTAGGAGAAGATTCTGCACACGGATGTGGCCGTGCACTGTGGGAAAATAATGGTGAACTGAATAAATATGGCACAACGATGGGTTTGATGTTGTTGCCGTATTGGACATCAGGATGTATCGGATCTATGGAAGGTCTGTTCTTTGAAGCAGCGGGAACAACTCCGTACCATTTTATTTCTGCCGCTGCACTTTCGAAGCAGAGCAGTAACCCTGTTCGTGAATTGCGTTACGACAATAACGATGCAGTCAAGGGTGTTGCTTACATGCGCATGTTGGGAATTCGTTATTACATGGCGTTCACTACTGAGGCTGTGACAAAGGCGGACGAACAGTCAGATTTGGCAAAGGTTGCAACATCTGGACCTTGGCATGTGTATGAACTAAAAGATACGCAACTTGTTGTCCCGCTTTCAGTGCGGCCTGTTGTTGTCAATGAACGAGATGGTGACAAACGTGAACGTTGGCTTGAAGTTGGATCATCGTATTTTCAACACAATTCAGAGTGGGTGGCACTTCCTGTAGACCATGGTCCAGCGAGTTGGCAACGCATCGATGTCGTACCAGATCTGCAACGTGCAGTCGGAAAGCCTGGAGACCCTGGTCGACAAGTAGACATTATGACTCCAGCACAGGCAACACAGATAGTGCCACATGCGCTTGACCCTGTGACGGTATCTAACGTGAAGATCAATCAAGAGTCAGTGTCATTTTCAGTTGACAAGATCGGGATTCCAGTTTTAGTCAAGGTGAGCTACTTTCCAAACTGGAAAGTAGCAGGAGCTTCGAAAATTTATCGCAGTGCGCCAAACTTTATGGTGGTTGTTCCATCTTCCAAAAATGTGACGTTGTCATACAAGGCTTCGAACATCGATACGTTTTCTTATCTGCTGACTTTTGCGGGCTTTGTCTCGCTCGTGGTGATGTCGCGGCGCCGGTTTCGTTACGGTGTATCGATGCCACCACTTATTTCATCGGTGGAACCCGCAAGCGATAGCGTTGAGTCTTAATGTCTACTGACCCAACAATTCTTGACCTAATCGTTAAGGCATACGACATACGCGGTACAACTCCCGACCAGATGAACGACGAAGTCGCTTACGCGCTGGGGATCGGATTCGCTCTTTTCACAGAAGCACCAACGATTTTAGTGGCACGTGACATGCGCGTATCAGGAATATCTCTTGCTGCTGCATTTGCTGATGGAGTTATGTCCCAAGGTGTGAACATCGTTGATTTAGGATTGGCAAGTACAGACCTGATGTATTTCGCAGCAGGCTCACTTGATTGTCCAGGTGCAATGTTCACGGCATCACACAATCCTGCTGGATACAACGGAATCAAGTTCTGCCTGTCTGGGGCACGGCCTGTTGGTATCGATACAGGACTGAGCACAATACGCGACACTGCGAAATCTGTCCTACGAGGAGTGGGGCCGCAGCCGTTGGCTGCGCGTGGTTCTTCATCGTTACGCGACATGCTGGAGCCTTTCGCGGATCATGTTGTGAGTTTTGTGGACACAACTACTTTTCGTGAGATGAAAGTTGTTGCAGACACCGCCAACGGAATGGGCGGACTTATTGTTCCGATTGTGTTTGATCGTCTTAAAATGATTGAGCTCGAGATCATGTATCCCGAATTGGATGGAAGTTTCCCCAATCATCCTGCTGACCCAATCCAGCCAGCGAATCAACGCGATCTGCAGGCACGAGTAGTGAGTGGAGGGTTTGACATTGGTCTTGCCTTTGACGGTGATGCCGACAGAGTGTTTGTAGTTGATGAATGTGGTCGAGGTCTTTCTGGGTCGACCACAACAGCTATTTTGGCTGCTGGCGTCTTACGCACCAACCCAGGTGCAACCGTCTTGCATAATCTCATTTGTTCGAAGTCGGTTCCTGAAGTGATTCGTGAGCACGGTGGCATACCTGTGCGTACTCCAGTTGGCCATAGCAACATCAAGCAACTTATGGCTGAAACTGGGGCAGTGTTTGGTGGCGAGCATTCTGCTCATTATTACTTTTTAGATAACTATCGTGCCGATAGCGGAATCATTGCCACCATGTTCATGCTGGCTGAGTTATCACGCACAACACAGCCATTGTCTGAGTTTCGTCGACCGTTTGAACGCTATGAAGCAAGTGGTGAGATCAACACAAGTGTTTCTGATGCACGACATGTAATGAATGTGGTTGCTGAGAAATATTCTCAGTGTTCCCAGGACAGTCTCGATGGACTCACTGTGGACTGTGGGGAGTGGTGGTTTAATCTGCGTCCTTCAAATACGGAACCTCTGTTACGACTCAATCTTGAAGCAGCAACCCGCGATATGTGTGATGACCATGTTGCAGAAGTGCTTTTGCTTGTGACATCCATCTAAAGCGTGCAAGAATGCTGCTGTGACACTTGATGCAACTCTCCTAGCCATCCTTGCTTGCCCTCAAGATAAGGGTCCGCTCTACTACGTGGAATCAGAATCGCTTCTCTACAACCCACGACTCAAGCGTGGTTATGCAGTACGAGATGGAATCCCTGTCATGTTGATTGATGAGTCAACGCAGTGCAGTGTCGATGAATCGCAGCGTATTGAGGCATTTATTGCGTCCCAGGGCATCAAACCCACCTTCTCCGATTAATTTTGAGTACACTGAATCCTTGATCGGGCTGATCAGAACGGTGCCAGTGGGCCCCAGCCTTTATCTACAACCCCATCTGTTGACCCTTGACGGGTCTGACTAGGAGACACCATGTCCACTTCTGCCACTCAACGCGATTATCGCGTCGCTGATCTTTCACTTGCACCTTTTGGTCGTAAAGAAATTCATCTCGCTGAACATGAAATGCCTGGCCTTCGCTGGCTACGCAAAGAGTTCGGCGCATCGAAGCCACTAAAGGGCGCACGCATATCAGGTTCACTGCATATGACAATTCAGACCGCAGTACTCATTGAGACTCTTGTTGAGCTTGGAGCAGAAGTGCGTTGGGCTAGTTGCAACATCTTTTCCACTCAAGATCATGCAGCAGCAGCAATAGCTATTGGGCCTAACGGCACCGCGGAAGATCCCCAAGGAGTGCCAGTGTTTGCATGGAAAGGCGAAACTCTTGAAGAGTATTGGTGGTGTACCGACCAAATGATGACATGGCCAAATGGTGACTTGCCAAACATGATTCTGGATGATGGCGGAGATGCAACAATGCTCGTACACAAGGGTGTCGAATATGAAAAAGCAGGAGCAGTTCCTGACCCAACATCAGCATCTAATCCAGAAATGGCACTTGTGCTCGGACTGCTTCAACGCTCATTGAAAGAAGATCCCACAAAGTGGACTCGCATAGCAGCATCCATTAAAGGGGTCACAGAGGAAACAACCACCGGTGTTAAGCGCTTGTACAAGATGTTGGAAAAGAAAGAGTTGTTGTTCCCTGCGATAAATGTGAACGACAGCGTGACAAAGAGCAAATTCGATAATTTGTACGGATGTCGTCACTCGCTGATCGATGCGATCAATCGTGCAACCGATGTGATGATTGCTGGCAAGTTGGCCGTTGTGTGTGGCTATGGCGACGTGGGTAAAGGCTGTGCACAAAGCCTTCGTGGCCAAGGCGCACGAGTTATTGTCACAGAAATTGATCCGATCAACGCATTGCAAGCAGCGATGGAAGGATACGAAGTCAATACCATTGAATCGGCGCTTGCCGATGCTGACATCTTTGTTACCGCCACAGGAAACGAAGCGGTTGTGACTGCAGAGCACATGTCAAAGATGAAACACAATGCAATTGTGTGCAACATTGGCCACTTCGACAATGAAATTGATATGGCAGGCTTGGCCCGTAGTGGTGCAACTCGTGACGAGTTGAAGACCGGTACAGACTTGTGGACATTTGATGATGGTCATGCTGTCATCGTCTTGGCTGAAGGTCGGCTGGTCAATCTTGGTTGCGCAACTGGTCATCCTTCATTTGTGATGAGTTGTTCCTTCTCGAACCAAGTACTTGCCCAAATTGAACTGTTCACCAACCTCGACAAATACCCATTGGGCGTGTATGTGTTGCCAAAGCATCTAGATGAAAAAGTTGCGTTTGCTCACCTTGAAGCTCTTGGTGTTGTACTCACAAAGTTGACTGATGAACAAGCCGCCTATGCAGACCTAGATCCGTCGGGGCCATTCAAGCCAGGTCATTACCGCTACTAATATTTTTTATTGCTCAAGTGCCTCAGATGTTGCATCTGCAATTGCAGTAGTTGACATCTTGAATACACGAAGTGTTATTTGCACGAGTGGTCCTATGCCAAAAGCGAAGACAAAAGTACCAAGGCCAATTCCTCCACCGAGGACTACTCCAATAATCATCACCACTATTTCAACGCAGGTACGTGCCAGTCGCACACTGATTCCAAATCGCGCGTGAAGACCCAACATGAGGCCATCCCTAGGGCCAGAGCCAAACTCTGCTCCGATGTATAAGCCAGATCCTCCAGCAATCAGAATCATTCCTGCAGCCATATATGTGACGCGAAGCGCAACAGAATTCGCTGGACTAATCAGGCTTTGCATCACATTTACAACAAGACCGATTTCTACTGCATTCAATAATGTGCCAAGACCTGGGCGAAGTTTCAGGGGAATCCACAGCAGCAATACCCCAACAGCAACGATGATGATCACAGTGCCCATCGCAATACCCGTGTGCTTGGAAATCCCTTGATGAAACACATCCCACGGCGGTACTCCTAATTCTGAACGCACGAAGAAGGCAATTCCGGTGCCAAAACAGGCAAGACCTGCCACACATCGCAATAGTCGTTCGGGGAACTGTTCCCGCAGGGGGCGTAGTGGATGAGAGGTTGGTGTGGCAGGCATGGAGTTACACCGTACAGAAGTGTGTGAGCCAATCGAAGGGATTTTAACCCCTGTTACCTACATTGGAATACTTCGGCATGAGGGAGTGATACGTGAACTCATCCTTGGGCTGAAATATCAACACCAAACATCTCATGCACGACTTCTTGCAAGAATTGTCGTTGATCTTTGTGGTGATGTGTTTTCCACCTGTGATTTGATCACATGGGCACCTACAACTGATGTGCGAATTCGGGAGCGAGGTCTTGATCATGCAGAGCAAATTGCTCGTCATGTATCGGTAATGGTAAAAATTCCTACTAAAAAATTATTGAGACGAACCAATGTCGGAGCCCAGACAGGTTCGTCACGCCAAGATCGTCTCGACCGGCCACACTTTGTTGCAAGACCACTCCGCCGACCATTGGTAGTTGTAGTGATAGATGATGTAGTCACCACAGGTGCAACTTTTCACGCAGCTGCAAATGCTTTAGCGCTTGCTGGCGCAGCACATGTGGTGTGCATTGCTCCGTCTCGAGCATGATGACCTATTTCAACGAAGTACACTTCAACTCTGGTGCCTTTCGCGAGGCATTAATGGGCGACTTATCATGAATGTTGACCATCTCGGCGATCCTTGCCTCGTACCCGTGTTCGGCGTTTGTTATGACCGAAATGCAATCAACCTTCAGAAAGAGACAACAAAATGAGTGAGGAATTTCCCGCGAATGCACAAGGCAAGATGATTGTTTTCGGGGCGAAGCAAATTCGCCGCATTTGGGACGATGAACAGTGGTTCTTCTCCATTGTGGACATCATCGCCGCCCTGACCGACAGCGATAACCCACGAGATTACTGGTACCGCATGAAGCGTCGCGAGAAGGAATCCTCGGGAATCGAGTTGTCGACACTTTGTCGACAACTGAAATTGGCCGCCGCCGACGGCAAGTAACACCAGACCGAGGTCATCAACACGGAAAACGCCTTCCGCGTTATCCAGTCCATCCCTAGCCCCAAGGCCGAACCATTTAAGCGGTGGCTTGCCAAAGTGGGCCATGAACGTATTCAGGAGATTGAAAACCCCGAACTAGCCCAGCAGCGGATGCGGGAACTCTATAAAGAGAAGGGCTACCCAGACGATTGGATTGAAAAACGTGTTCGCGGGATCGCTGTCCGTGACGAACTGACCGACGAATGGCACAAACGCGGCATTGCAGACCATCAAGATTTTGCCATCCTCACGGCTGAAATCTCCCAGGCCACCTTCGGTGTTACGCCAACGCAATACAAGAAACTCAAAGGCTTGCAGCACGAAAACCTGCGTGATCACATGACCGACCTCGAACTCATTTTCACCATGCTTGGTGAAGCCGCCACTACCGAAATCGCCCGTAATAAAGACGCACAGGGTTTCATAAAGAACAAGCGAGCCGCACGGGAAGGTGGCTCCGTTGCGGGTGGTGCCCGTCGCCAGCTTGAAGCCAAATCTGGTCGGAAAGTCGTCACCACCGCCAACTACCTGATCGACAAACCCCAGCCCAAACTTCCACCCACCTCGGCATGATGACCTATGTCAATAAAGTAAGCGCACGGGCAGTCGCAATTGCTCCAAGGGAGTCTTCTTCGACATGAACGCCGTGAATGCCCAGTGCATTTGCTGCATGCACGTTGGCTAGCAAATCATCAAGGAATGCGGTTCGAGTTGGTGTTGCACCAAGTTTGCTCATGGTTAGTTCGTAGATAGCAGGGTTAGGTTTGCGCATTCCCACTTCGTGACTATCGATGATGACATCAAAGATGGAGTTGAAGTCCATAAGTGGCCACCACCATTCACGAAACTCACGGACATTGTTTGTTAAAACGCCGATGGGGATGCCTGCGTTCTTCAGATCATGGATGAAGGTGACCATGTCGTCATTAAGGAGGAACTGAAACGGTGCAGCACCTGGAGCTGGTCGCTCGGCAGGAATTGATGCCACGATCCCTGCGTCATCCATCTTTTGCTTGGTGATCGCTCGGCATTGCTCAAAACTGATTTCGCCTCGTTCAACGCGATGCCACTGATGATCGGTATCGAGATGGTGTGGACCCATCACCATTTCAGCGATCACGGCTGGGTCGTGGTCGGGGTAACGCTGAGTAAAGTCGCGGGGACCCCCATTTTTCATAATGACCCCACCAAGGTCAAAGATCACCGTATCGACTGCTCTATTGGACATCTGAGGAGTCTTATGGATGAATGACCGTATGGACGAACTGGCTCTTGGGATGGGGATAGATTCTTGGGATGCCTGTTGGAAGGGGTTCTGAAGTGAAATCACTTAAATCTGTTGTTGTTGGAGCGCTTGTTGCTGTTGTGGTGTTCGGTGGGATGCAGATTGTGTCTGGTGTGTCACCAAATAAGTAAATTAAGTTATGTGCAGATAAGCAAACTGACCATGTGCGTTACACGAAGAAGTCGTGTTATGCACATGAAACAACTTTTTTGGTAAGTCAGAAGGGTGCTGCTGGAACTAATGGTGGTATTGGCTTGACTGGTGTTGCTGGGACTAATGGCACAAATGGGACCAATGGTGCTACTGGTACTAACGGGGGCATTGGTCTTACTGGTGCTGCTGGTACTACTGGTGGCATTGGCTTAACTGGTGCTGCTGGAACTAATGGAACTAATGGAACTAATGGGACCAATGCGACTGTGAAGATTACTGAGTTATCGGTTTGTGGTGTAGGAGGGGCTAGTTTGTGCAAGATCGGTATGCAAGGACCTGGTGGTGGGATCATCTTTTTTGTTGACTACAACGATCAGTACACAGGGTTTAATTATCTTGAAGTAGCACCACAAGGCTGGGGTGATGGCATTGCTGTTAACCAGGGCGGCTTGACGGAGGAGGCAACAGGTTCTCTAACCGATGACCCTTTGATGAAGTGGTGTAGCAACACAGGTACTCTGCTGGGTCTTGTTGGATGGGACAAGTTTGCTGTTGGCGCAGGGGCATCAAATACATCAACAGCCGACACCACATGCGCAGGCGGAGCAATTCAGGCAGCTGCAGATTATGGGGGTGGATCAGTAACTAATTGGTTCTTACCATCAAGGGGCGAGGCGATGTTGATGTATACCAATTTGGTTCAAGCGGGTGTTGGTGGTTTTGCGATTGGCTTCTACTGGAGTTCTTCGGAGCACGAAGCTAACCGAGCGTGGGGCCAGAGCTTCCACAATGGGGGTCCGGGCGAGGACACCAAGAACTCCAACTTCCGTGTCCGGCCAGTTCGGGCTTTTTGACGATCACTTCATCTTTTTCTGGTCGCCCTAAGGGCGACTAGAAAATTGTTTTTGTGAAATCGTTGGTTGCGGGGTGGGTCAGCGGTGGTGTTGTTTCATTCGCTATCACGATGTGGCTTACCGATTGGACATCCTGGGCAGTCTTGTAGATGAATGACCGTATGGGCGAACTGGCTCTTGGGGTGGTCGCAGGTAGGCTAGAAACCGCATGAAAATTCTTGATCGCGTCCTCCGAGCTGGTGATGGCAAGCGGGTAAAAGCCCTGCAGGGCATCGTGCCTGACATCAACGCACTCGCACCAGAGATGGCTGCGCTATCTGATGATGCATTGCGCGGCAAAACTGCCGAGTTTCGCCAGCGGCTTGATCGTGGCGAAGACCTGAATGATCTTTTGGTTGAGTCTTTTGCTGTGGTGCGTGAAGCAGCTGATCGGGTGATCGGTCAGCGTCATTTCGATGTGCAGATGATGGGTGGGGCTGCGCTGCATTTTGGGTGGGTTGCTGAAATGAAAACCGGAGAAGGCAAGACATTGGTTTCCACATTGCCGGCGTATCTCAACGGACTGTCTGGCAAGGGTGTCCATGTCGTCACTGTTAATGATTATCTTGCTCGCTTCCACGCTGAATGGATGGGTCGGATTCATACATGGATGGGACTAAGTGTTGGGCTTGTTATCCCTGGAGTTCGTGAGTCTGCTGCTGAGAAGCGTCACGATTATGGATGTGACATCACGTACGGCACAAACAACGAATTTGGCTTCGACTATTTACGAGACAATATGGCCGGGACTTTGCTTGACAAAGTGCAGAGGGGTCACAACTTTGCAATTGTTGACGAGGTAGACAGCATCCTTATCGATGAAGCGCGAACCCCGCTTATTATTTCTGGCCGAATCGCTGATGCAACTGCGATGTATTACAAGTTTGCTTCAATTGTTCGCACCTTGAAGCGTGATATTGATTACGAAGTTGAAGAAGACAAGCGGATTGTTGTGCCGACAGAGACAGGTATCGAAAAAGTTGAAGAACAGCTTGGTCTCGAAAACTTGTACGACGCCATTCAGCAGAACTTGGTGCATCAGTTGCAGGTGGCGTTGAAAGCTAAAGAGCTATATCGCCGCGACAAGGATTACATAGTTGATTCTGGTGAAATAAAGATCGTTGATGAATTCACAGGACGAATCCTTGAAGGTCGTCGCTGGAGTGAAGGTATTCACCAAGCAGTTGAAGCCAAAGAAGGCGTCAAGATCAATGAAGAAAACCAGACATTGGCAACAATCACTCTGCAGAACTATTTCCGTATGTACGACAAATTATCTGGCATGACAGGTACTGCACAGACTGAAGCAGCAGAACTGATGAACACGTATGACTTGCAAGTGGTTCCTGTCCCAACAAACCGTGAAGTAGTGCGTGACGACGAGGCCGACCTGATCTTCAAGACCGAGGAGGCCAAATTTTTGGCAGTAGTCGAAGACATTGCAGAACGCAATGCCAAAGGTCAGCCAATTCTTGTCGGCACAATTTCTGTTGAAAAGAGTGAGCATGTTGCTCGCGAGCTCACAAAACGTGGTATTCGTCACGAGGTGTTGAACGCAAAGCAGCACACACGAGAAGCGCAAATCGTTGCTCAGGCTGGTCGTCTTGGTTCTGTCACTGTTGCTACAAACATGGCTGGGCGTGGTGTTGATATTTTGCTCGGTGGTAACCCGGAGATGTTGGCTCGTCTGCAAGTGCTGTCTGAAGGCGTCAATCCATCTGCAATGGTGGACGAGTTTGCATTGCCGATGCCGCTTGATCAGATGCCAGAAGAGTTTCAAGCTGAGCGCGCAGCGGCATTTGCTCGTTACAACAAAATTCTGCCCGAAGTAAAAGCACGGTGCACCGCAGAAGGCGACAAGATTCGTGCTCTTGGTGGGCTCTATGTTCTTGGCACAGAGCGTCACGATAGTCGTCGTATTGATAATCAGTTGCGTGGCCGTGCCGGGCGTCAGGGTGATCCAGGGGCAAGTCGTTTTTATCTCAGCCTTGATGATGAATTAATGCGTCTATTTGCAACAGGTGCTCTCAGTTGGGTGATGGGACGCGCATTGCCTGATGATGAAGCAATCGAAGCAAAGATGGTTACGAAAGCAATTGAGCGCGCACAGTCAACGGTTGAACAACGCAATGGTGAAATTCGAAAGAATGTACTCAAATACGACGAAGTGATGAACGAACAGCGCAAGGTTATTTACTTGCGACGAGACCAGATCCTTGAAGGACTTGATCTCAAGGTAGCCGCAATGCAATACCTTGCAGAAGCAGTTGATTCTCTGATTGAAACTCATTGTGTGTCAGAAGCAAGCGATGAATGGGATGTAGATGGTCTTGTCCTTGAGTTGGGAAGTTATTGGCCGTCAACCATCACTGCGGATCAACTGCTACGGAGCAAAAACACCAATGCCATTTATGACCTAGTCATGGCTGATGCCCAAACCCATTATCTTCGTCGTGAAGAAGAACTCGGTTCAGACGTTTTACGTCAAATTGAACGTCAAGTCATGCTGAGCATCATCGATCAACGTTGGCGCGAACATCTCGAAGAGATGGACTACCTACAAGAGGGAATCAACCTGCGCGCAATTGGTCAGAAGGATCCACTCACGGAGTGGCAACGCGAGGGTTACGAGATGTTTGGTCAGATGATGACTGGAATTGCTCAAGACTTTGTTCGTTACGTCATGCATGTTGATGTTATAAGTGATGAACAGCCCGCTGTTCAACTAGAGAATCTCACAGAAACGAGCAATGACGATTTCTCTGCTAGTGGGTTCGTGACTGCAGCAACTGCTGGTGGAGAAATGCTTGAAGAGGCTATGGAACATGCAGAATCAGAAGTGCGTCGCCCTATCGTGAAGGACGCTTCTGACTGGTCAAACACACCCCGCAATGCTCCGTGTCCGTGTGGTTCTGGACGCAAGTACAAGGTTTGTCACGGCTCTGCGGCCTGACTGACCTCTTCTAAAGTTTTATAGCCATGCGTGACTTCACATCTGACCTACGAGAAGTGTCTCAGCGCGTGGCAGAGGCTCACGGCTATTTACGGATTGACCAGACAACAGTGCGCTTGGTGGAACTTGAAGGTGAAATTTCGCGACCAGGACTGTGGGACGACCAAGAACTAGCGAAAAAAGTAAATGCCGAGTACGCGAACTTACGAGCAGATATGGATGAGTACCAGTCGCTGTACTCACATCTAGAAGATCTTGCAGTGCTTCACGAACTAGCACGCGAAGTTGATGACGCAACTCAAGAGTCTGAAATTGAGTCTGGAATTGAAAAGATTGTTTCGCGGCTATCCATTCTTGAGATGAGAAGTTTGTTCACGGGTGATCATGACATGTCTGATGTAATTGTTCAGATCAATGCCAAAGATGGTGGGGTTGATGCTCAAGATTGGGCAGAGTTGCTATTGCGGATGTATACACGTTGGGCGGAACGTCGTGGATTTAATGTTGAGATTAATGATCTCAGTCCTGGAGCAGAAGCAGGAATTATGTCGGCTGAGTTCACAATTTCTGGTCGATATGCGTATGGTCTCATGACTTCAGAGCGTGGAACTCATCGCCTCGTGCGCATTAGTCCGTTTGATAACCAAGGTCGACGACAAACAAGTTTTGCAACAGTACAAGTGTGGCCAGTGATGGATGATCCTGATGTTGAGATCAATGAGAGCGACATCCGCATGGAAGTGTTTCGTGCTTCGGGTGCAGGTGGTCAGCATGTGAACAAAACATCATCGGCAGTGCGACTTATTCATGAACCAACTGGTGCTGTGGCATCTAGTCAAGAAGGACGTAGCCAGTTACAAAACCGTGAGAGTGCTCTCACGCGATTGAAGGCAATCGTTGCTGCCCAGATTGAAGAAGAACACGAAGCCGAACTTGGTCGAATCGCTGGCAAGACAGCACAAGTAGGCTGGGGAAGCCAAATTCGCTCGTATGTGTTACAGCCGTACCAAATGGTGAAAGATCTGCGTACAGAAGTTGAATCTGGAAATGTCGCTGTTGTTTTAGACGGTGACCTCAATATGTTTATGGAAGGGTACTTACGCTGGCGTCGGAGCCAGTCAGAGTAAGCCCAGCAACACTGTCGGGGCTGCCATTGGCAGTCTCGACAGTGTTGCTAGGTTGGTGCAGTCATGATTCGTCTTGAAAATGTCTCCAAGTTGTACGGGAATGAAATCGTTGCTGTGCGCGATGCCTCTTTTGATGTTGCCAAGGGGGAGTTTGTCTTTCTGGTCGGGCAATCTGGTTCAGGAAAGTCCACCATCTTGCGGCTCATCAACCGTCAGGAACGTCCAGAAAAGGGCAACGTTTGGGTGGCTGGTCGAAACATCAATGAAATGTCAAATAGCCAGATTCCATACCTGCGTCGCACAATGGGGAATGTGTTCCAAGACTACAAACTACTGCCGAACAAAACCGTATTTGAAAATGTTGCTTTCGCACTTGACGTCATCGGGAAACCAAAACACGTCATTGCCCAACAAGTCCCCCAAGTTCTTGATCTTGTTGGTCTGGCTGGCAAGGAAGGTCGATTCCCCGAGCAGCTGTCTGGCGGAGAACAACAACGCGTGTCCATTGCTCGGGCCTTTGTTAATCGTCCGCTGATTCTTCTGGCAGATGAACCAACCGGAAATCTCGATCCATCTACAGGGGAGGGCATCATGTCGTTACTCGAAGCGATCAATGGCACTGGCACCACGATTGTGATGGCAACACATGATCATCGCGTGGTGAATGCAATGCGTCGTCGAGTCATTCAATTGGATCGTGGCGTCATTGTGCGCGACCAAGAACGAGGAGTGTACGAATAATGATTCAGCATGTTTCTTATGCCTTGCGTGAGACAGTTGCAAACTTTCGCCGGAACATGACCTTGTCTGTTGCTGCCATCATTACTTCGGCTGTGTCATTGTTACTTGTCGGCACTACCTTCTTAATTCAACGGGCATTCGACAATTTGCTTGTGCAGTGGCGCGGCGATGTTGGCATGATCGTGTTTATCCGACCCGACGTCACCCCTGAAGCACTGCAATACATCGAGCAGAACCTTAAGTCGCAACCAAATGTGATCGATCTTTCCAAATTAAAATATCTCGACAAGGCTGGCAGTTTCGAAGAAGCCAAGCGTGTATTTGCTGGTGATTCCACGACGCTGAGCCTCTTGTCTGCTGAAACGATTCCATCGCAGTTCAAAGTGGTCCCCAAGACCACTGATCCTGACCTTGTGCGTGGCTTGGCAAATCAGTACAGAACTTTGCCTGGCGTTGCAGGTGTTTCGTTAGCAGAAGACGAATTTGATGTCATTTCGACGTTGTCTGGATTTGTACGCACAGTCACCACTGCGATGTCGCTCGTACTTCTTGCGGTTGCTGTCATTCTGATCTGGAATACGATTCGAACGGCCATTTTTGCTCGTCGCCGTGAAATCGAAGTGATGAAACTTGTCGGTGCGACGGATTGGTTTATCCGTGTGCCGTTTATTCTCGAGGGGCTCATTCAAGGATTACTTGGGGCCATCGCGGCGTGTGCTGGCTTATGGACACTCAATTCTGTATGGACATCGGGTCTTGCAGGCTTCAAAGCAGGCACGGGTGTTAGTTCGCTTGTTGTGCCAGGCTCTTATGTCACAAGTGTCATGATCTCGCTGTTGGTCATTGGCGCCGTTGCAGGTGGAGTTGGGTCTGGGGTTGCTTCCAGTAAATTCTTGGACGTGTAGTCCGACACATTGAGGTTTGGTAGCTGATCGCTAAGGTTGAAAAATGGATTTCACAGACATTATTTATGAAGTTTCAGAAGGCATCGCAACGATCACTCTGAACCGCCCGGACAAACTCAATGCATTTACTGGAAAAATGATGTACGAGATTATTGAAGCGTTTGATCGCACCGACGCTGACGACGATGTGAAAGTTGTGATTGTCACTGGTGCCGGCAGAGCTTTTTGCGCCGGAGCTGATCTTTCATCTGGCGGCGAAACTTTTGCGCGTGGGGGAAGCGATGTGCAAACTAAACAAGGTGTCCCACGTGACGGGGGAGGCCTCGTATCATTACGAATCTTCAACAGCCTTAAGCCTGTCATTGGGGCAATTAATGGTGCCGCAGTAGGAGTTGGTGTCACGATGACACTGCCAATGGATATTCGTTTAGCCAGCGATAAAGCCAAGTTTGGATTTGTGTTTGCCAAGCGTGGCATTGTCCCCGAAGCATGCTCTTCGTATTTTTTGCCTCGACTTGTTGGGATCTCCCAAGCAACAGAGTGGGTATACACCGGGCGAGTATTTGAAGCACAAGAAGCATTGATTGGCAGGTTGGTGAGAAGCATTCATTCAAGCGATGATCTGATGTCTGTTGCTCGCGGACTTGCACGTGAGATCGTAGATAACACGGCACCGGTTTCTGTTGCGTTGTCGCGCAGGATGCTGTGGCGAATGCTTGGTGCTGCACATCCGATGGATGCTCATCGTGTGGATTCTCGTGGAATTATGGAGCGTGGAAAAAGTTTGGATTCACGTGAAGGTGTGATGAGTTTCTTAGAAAAGCGTCCTGCTGTCTACCCAGACAAAGTCAGCGATGGCCTGCCTAATATTTTCCCAGACTGGAATGACCCAGAGTTTTACTGACCATGACAGATAATGGACTAGATCGGTCGTTGTATGACCTTGTTGGCGCGGACTTCTTTGTTCGGCTTGTCGATGCTTTTTACAATGGCGTTGAAACAGATCAGGCGCTGATGGTGTTGTATCCAGATGGAGCATCAACGGTGGAGGCTCGTCGGCGATTGGCTTTGTTCTTCATTCAATATTGGGGTGGACCAAGTGACTACATGGAGGAACGCGGGCACCCCCGGTTGCGGATGAGACACAACGAATTTGTGATCGGACCTGTAGAGCGTGACAGGTGGCTCGTGCATATGGCAGTAGCTATCGAGACAGTTGTGGAAGACCTTGATGACGTCATCAAAGAACGAGCAACTTCCGACTTGGCTCACTATGTTGTCAACGCTGCCGAAAGCATGCGTAATCACAATTGATGTGAATTAGGCCCAAGTGCGTGAAGCGCAATTGCAGCAGCTGCTCCAACATTGAGTGAGTCAACTCCAGAATGCATCGCAATACGCACCATGTGAGTAGCTGTAACCATGGCAGTTGGGGTGAGACCGTCTCTCTCGCTGCCAAGAAGAAGGGCGATCCGATCTGCTGGTCTCATGGAAACAGAATTGATGTTGATCGCATCAGGATCTGGAGTTAAAGCGTACGACACCACATGATGTCGGGTGAGGAGAGAGGCAATTGAATCAGATGGCGATAATCGAGCAAACTTCACTGCCAGACCAGTTCCCATCGACACGCGAAGTGCGCGCCGTGCTAACGGATCTGCACATGAATGATCAAGAATAATTGCATCCCAGCCAAGGGCTGCAGCGCTGCGCACGATTACGCCAAGATTTGTTGGATTATCAATAGCTTCTGCTATCACGATTGATTGTGATGCCGTCATGAGAGTGTCAGGATCGGCAAGTGGAGGACGTTGAAAGAGCCCTGTTGCTTTGAGTGGCACTCCGAGCCCAGTGACATCGCGACGTACGTCTTCTGGCCCAACGTAGACATCAACCTCTGGAAGAAGCATCGATAATTTTTCACCCATTGCTGTATCGCACAATAAAGCAACTGGCGTGAATCCAAGGGCGATAGCGCGTTCTACCACTAGATCGCCTTCTGCAACAAATAGTCCTGCACCAATGGCTTCACGTCGTTGCAGTGTGCTTGCTAATTGTCGGTCTTTCCATCGAAACGGATCAAGCCGAGAGTCTGATGCATCATCAACAGCGATGATCATTGCTGCACCAAATCAGTAGTACCAAGGAAATGGCGAAAAATCGGGGTCCCGTTTTTCTAAAAACGACTCGCGACCTTCTGCTGCTTCGTCGGTACCGTATGCAAGACGAGTTGCTTCTCCAGCAAAGATTTGTTGTCCAACAAGACCATCATCTACGAGGTTGAAGGAAAATTTTAACATTCGTTGCGCAGTCGGGCTCTTGCTGTTTATTTCCTTACCCCATTGCAGAGCAACTTTTTCTAAGTCTGCATGAGCAACAACTTCATTGACAGCCCCCATACGGTGCATGTCGTCTGCTGAATATTCACGGCCGAGGAAGAAAATCTCTCGCGCAAACTTTTGCCCAACCATTCTGGTGAGGTAAGCAGATCCGTATCCGCCATCGAACGACGCTACATCGGCATCTGTTTGTTTGAATCGAGCATGTTCACGACTTGCGATCGTGAGATCTGAGACGACATGCAAACTGTGCCCACCGCCTGCAGCCCACCCAGGCACGACACAAATAACAACCTTTGGCATAAATCGGATGAGGCGCTGTACTTCAAGAATATGTAGCCGACCCGACCGAGCCTTGTTGACAGTGTCTTGCGTGTCGCCATCGGCGTACATGTAGCCGTCCTTGCCACGAATGCGCTGGTCGCCGCCACTACAAAATGCCCATCCACCATCTTTTGCAGATGGCCCATTTCCTGTAAGAAGTACACATCCAACATCTGTTGTCATGCGGGCATGATCGAGTGCCATGTAGAGCTCATCTACTGTGTGGGGTCGAAATGCGTTGCGAACTTCTGGTCTATTAAACGCAATACGCACTGTGCCTTGGTCGTTTGCACGGTGGTAGGTGATATCGGTAAAAGAGAATCCAGAGACCTCGTGCCAGGCAGTTGAATCAAAAATAGGAGAAATTGTCACCTGCCTATTGTTCCATGTCGCTACAGGTATCGTCTAACGCTTATGACAACTCTCCTTGCTTTTTCTTGCTCACTTGTACAACCAGGACCTAGATGGAGAGTCTGTTCCTGAAATTGTGGCAGCTTTGCGGGCAGCGATAGCAGAAGCCGACGGTGTCATTATTGCTTCCCCAGAACACAACCACTCATATTCAGCCGCAGCGAAAAACTTGGTCGACTGGGCATCGCGTCCGCTGATGAAAGGGCCAATTATCGGCAAACGTTCCATGGTGATTGTTGCAGGGCCAGGGCCTGGCGGGGGAGTCCATTGCATCGCTGCGATGTCAGAACTATTAACACTTCTCAGGGGAACAGTTGTCGCTGCAGTAGGAATTGCCGGCGTTCATGAGAAACTGGCAACAGATTCAGACACAGTTATTGATGCTGATCTTGCAGCACAACTCAGCGCAGGCCTTGCTCTTTTTTAAGCGACTACCACGTATCAATCATCGGGCGTTTTTTTCCTTCGCGTGCTCGCCATGATTTTCCTGCACCAATAACGGACAAAATTCGTGCTCGAGTATCAGATGGATCTATTACATCGTCGAGCTCTACATGACTGGCCATGTTCAATGCGCTTCCGTTCTCATACGAACGAGCAATTAAACTTGCTTCTAGTTCTGCTCGAGCAATCGGATCAGTGATTGCTTCAAGTTCTTTGCGATAACCAAGACGCACCGCGCCTTCTAGCCCCATGCCGCCAAATTCTCCAGTGGGCCATGAGACGGTCATTGCGTTGGCATGGAAACTTCCACCGGCCATCGCCTGTGCTCCGAGTCCGTACCCTTTGCGCAACACAATTGTGATCCACGGCACTGTCACGCTTGCAGCAGTAACAAACATTCGACCAAAGTGACGCACCTGAGCTGTGTTCTCTGCTTCTGGTCCCACCATAAATCCGGGTGTATCGCACAGGCTGACAATTGGGATTTCGTAGGCGTCGCACAGTTGTACAAAGCGTGCAGCCTTGTCTGCAGAATCAGAATCAATGGCTCCACCGAGATGAGCTGGATTGTTTGCTAATACTCCGACGACCTTGCCTTCAATGCGCATAAATGTTGTGAGAATGCCAATGCCAAAGGTAGAGCGAAGCTCGAGCGCAGTATCAACATCGGCCAAGGTGTTTATCACGGTGCGCACGTCATAGACACGCGTGCGCTGTTCTGGAACAAGATCGCGTAGCGCCGCATCGTCACGGCGTGTCCATGTTGACAGCGGCCCCTGGAAGTATGACAAGTATTTTTTGGCCATTGCAACCGCTTCTTCTTCGTCTGCAACACGAATATCGACAACACCATTTGCAGTTTGTACATCAATTGGTCCGATATCAGTTGGCTTGACAACTCCGAGACCGCCGCCTTCGATCATGGCGGGGCCTGCCATTCCGAGGTTGATGTTTTCTGTTGCGATAATTACATCGCAACATCCAAGAAGAGCAGCATTGCCGGCAAAGCAGTATCCCGATGTGATGCCAACCAACGGAGCAAGACCAGAAAGTTTGGCGAGCAAAGTAAACGCCATTGTGTCTAGCCCAGCAACGCCTGGAGAGTCTGTATCGCCTGGTCGACCGCCGCCTCCTTCTGCAAATAACACGACAGGCAAGCGCAATTGCGCGGCGACTTCAAACAGTCGATCCTTTTTACGATGGTTGAGGAATCCCTGTGTGCCAGCAAGAACGGTGTAGTCATAAGAAGCGACCGCAATGCGGGAGTCAATATCACCAAAACTTTCGGCGTTCACAGTGGCAAGCCCACACACAAGTCCATCGGCTGGAGTGTTTTTGATGAGATCATCAAGATCGCGGCGCTTACGTTGCGCAGCAACAGCAAACGAGCCGTATTCAACGAATGATCCGTCATCTACCAGATCAGTAATGTTGGCCCGAGCAGTGCGCTGGCCTTTGGCGGCACGGCGCGCTACAGCTTCTGGTCGCGCAGCATCCGTGGTGAGATAGCGACGCTCACGGTATTTCAAAATGTCGGCTCGCTCGCTCGTGGATGGTGTGGTGGAACTTTGGCTAGTAGCAACAGCCCCGATGGATCCTGGTTCGATAGATACCAATATTTGGCCAGCAACAATGGTGTCTCCTTCTGAGACGAGTACCGCTGACACGGTTCCTTCAACTCCAGCACTGACGGGGTGTTCCATCTTCATCGATTCGATGATTACGACTTCGCTTTGGGAATGAACTGTGTCTCCAACGGACACACTTAGCCGAAAGATGGTTCCCAAGATTGGAGAGACAATGTCATGTTGTTGTGAAGGCACGCTTCATTGTTCCATATGACAAGGGGTTGATGGCTTGTTGGCGCTGTTGGAGCGTTTCTGATACTGCCACTGTGGGCACTTGTGTTGTATAACTGCAGGATGATTTCGTTTATTGAACAACTAGATCGCCTAGCAGCGTCTGACCCCAATTTCACAGCAGTTGTTTGTGGCGAGGATTCACTTACTCGCAAACAACTAATGGAGCATGCTGGCAACTTGGCTGTCTATCTTCAACACGCTGGCGTTGTTGAAGCAGACATGGTCACTGTGGCTGTTCCCAACAGCGTGGACTTCTTCATTGCGTATGTGGCGATTTGGCGCTTGGGTGCAATCCCTCAACCAGTTTCTTCTCGTCTGCCACAGCGCGAGCTTGATGCGATCATCGAACTTGCTAATCCACGCGCAGTTATTGGCTTGCCAGAAGGAACGATCGCCGATCGAAAATGTATTCCAACAGGATTCCGCGCACCATCAGCAGACGCTTCACATTTGCCACTCGTAGTGTCCCCTGCGTGGAAGGCTCCGACATCTGGAGGCAGCACTGGTCGACCCAAACTAATTGTGTCTGGTGATCCCGCAATGATGGATGAAACGTTGCCGCCACCGTTGATGATGGATGCTGGTGGGTGTCTCGTGATGCCTGGGCCGCTGTATCACAACGGACCAGCCGTATGGAGTTGCCAGGCGTTACTCAATGGACTCACTATCGTGCTACTCCCGCGTTTCGATGCTGAAGGAACACTTGAAGCAATACAGAAGCACAAGGGAAGTGTGTTGTACATGGTGCCAACCATGATGAAACGCATTACTCGACTTCCAGACGAAGTGCGACTTAGCTATGACATCAGTTCGTTGCGCGTTGTATGGCATCTGGCCGAGCCGTGTCCTGAGTGGTTAAAACAAGAATGGATTGATTGGCTTGGTCCTGAACGAGTGTTTGAGTTGTATGCAGGTACAGAAGGACAAACTGCAACCATCATTACTGGTCAGGAGTGGCTTGCACATCGTGGTTCAGTTGGCAAAACAATTCCTGGAACAGTACAAATCACTGATGAAGATGGCAATGAACTTCCGTTTGGAGAAATGGGAGAAGTGTGGTTGCGTAGTCTGCGCGGTACGCCTACATATAAATATCTCGGAGCAACCGCTCGAACACTAGATGGCGGTTGGGAATCTCTTGGCGATATGGGACGATTGGATGCAGAGGGCTATCTGTATTTAGGCGATCGTTCCGCCGACATGATTTTGTCTGGCGGTGCAAATATTTATCCAGCAGAAATTGAATCTGCAATTCAAGAACATCCCCTTGTGCAGTCGTGTGCCGTGATCGGTTTTCCCGATGAAGACAAAGGAAATGTGATTCATGCCATTATCGAAGCTGATCCATCAGCCATATCTGAGGCGGAACTCAAGACATTTTTAGGGGAACGACTCGTTATCTACAAAGTGCCACGCACATTTGAATTCGTTAATTTCCCTCTTCGTGATGATGCTGGCAAGGTCCGTCGAGCAGCATTGCGCGCAGAACGACTGCCAGTCCAGTAGTTATATTCACCTAGCTCCTAGGGAATAAAAGATTCTCTTATTGGTGAGGTAATTCTCTGTTACGGTCACTGATAATGCGATTTTGAGAGTGGTTGGTAAAATTATGGGAAAATTAATTACTAGGGTGGCAGTTGTTGGCGGGCTTATGGCGTCGTCATTCATGGTAGTTATTGCAAGTTCGTCTCCTGTGTCTTCATTTGCCAATGGAACTGGTTTACTCACAACACAATCTGGAACTTGTGCGTCGAATGGATCAGTCGACGCAACGGATGACCTTTGAAGTTGGGCTAAACCCACCATCGAAGTATCTACTGATGGCACAACTTGGCACAAGCAGGGTGGATCATGGAGATCCGCCACGGGAATTGGATATGGGGCATCGGTGTGCCGCGAGATTCGTACTGGTGGGACGAGTATGTACTGGTTCGTCGTACAGCCGGCCAATACAAATACCGATGACATGGGCGCTGAAGGATTGACCTTTACATTTCGGGTGACGGTTCCAGTGAAAACTGGTGACAACGTCACGCGAGTGACTGGATATTCAGACATCCAGAGTTACAGCGAAAGTAACGGAGCAATAGTGGTAGTGCTAAAGCATCACCCATTGCCAAAGTTGACTATGGAAACTTTAATACTGAAGTAGGTCTGAGGGATTTCATCACTGCTAATCCTGAATGTGTTGGATTCACAAAGGAAACGATCAACGAGTGTCCCGTTAAAAAAGCCACCCGTGATCGATTGGCCACAGTTATTTTGCACGCAGAATTCGTTACAGGTGAGCTCAATCGTTTCAAGTCAATTCAAAAGGGAATATGGATTGCTGCCAATGTCAATAGTTATGCGGTCAATTTATCGTGTGCTGGTATCGGATCTGATGCTGATTCATCCGATGTGCCAACAACGTCATCTCTTGAAGTTGCAGTCACGGGCACCCCGCACTTCAGGGCTGATGGAGTCACTATCAACTCTGGAGATCTAAAGGCGTTTATTCCTAAAGAAACAGCATTGAAGTGCTTTGGTGATGGTGACGCTGCTACAACTCTGGACATTATTGCCACAAAGCTCACGGTAACCAGAACGGCAACATCGGTGCCTTCGTCATCGCCAGAATTTACAGCAGTCGCAGTGGCAACTCCGACTGAAGGTATTTTGGTTGTTGTAAAGAAGATGACCTTCTCTAATCCCAAGTACACGCTGGCAAGCCTGTTGAAGTCAGCAAGCGTCACGACAGGTGGTGGCGGTACGGGTGGTTCGACTAGCAGCAAAGCGACAATGTTAAAGGTGGCGGGCAAGACCGCCACTATCTCGGTCACCCTTACGAAGAAGGCCACTTTCAAGATTTATAAAAAAATCAACAATCGGCTCACGTTGATCAAGACCGTGCAAGGCAAGGTGGGCGTTAACAGGGTTGCGACTCCATATGTAAAGGGGTATTCGTACGTGGTGAAAGATTCCAGAAATAGGACTATGGCAACATTGTCCAAGTAGCACGACATGGTCTATTTCGGTCACAATGAGGCATGACAAACGGGTTCACTACTGAGTTACACATTTCTGGGCCATTTCGCGAGCCACGTCAAATGTTGGCGAATCAGGAGTACGACGGACACGTGAGTGTGCATGACGAAGCAACTGCAGAAAAACTTGGGTTAGCTGGAGCGCCAATCGAAGGACCAACACACTTCAGTCAGTTTGATCCCATCGGAATTGCGATGTGGGGAAGTGAATGGTTTGAACAAGGCTGTATCAGTTCTCATTTTGAAAACATGGTGATTGATGGAGAACAGGTGCAAGCAACTGCTGTGCATACCAACTCGCAGATCGCATTGATAAGTGCAGTGAAATTAGATGGTACGTCTGTGTTGCGGGGCACGATGACACTGGGGCCAGATCATGTTTCTACCGAACTTGATCAGCGACTAGCAGCAATAAGGGAGCCTGGAGAGCTTTTTATTCTCGATCAACTTGTTGTGGGCACAAAGAGTCCTCAAGTGGAAGCGATGATGAGTTATGACCAAAGCAATGGGCATTTGTACCCGTTTTCACTGAAGGACAAACTTGCGTTGATTACAGAACCATCTTCATGGTACGACCCGGCACAAGTTGGGCAATCGCCATGGGGTCGCGTTATTGTCCCAACAGAGATGGTCAGCGTGTTGGCTGCAAAATGTCCAGGAGTGGGAAAAGTGCGTGGACCTGCAGTCGGTCTATTTATGGATCTTGAGGTGCGACTGATCAACGGTCCTATTTTTGTGGGTGAAACCTATGTGTTACAAAATGAAATCGTGGCCGTTGGGCAAACACGACGTGTTGAAAACTATTGGACTCGCACCACGATTAGTGAACCAAGTAGCGGAAAAATTATTGCCACCATGTTGCTGAATCAAGGAGTCTTCAAAGCATCCTTTGGCGACTATCCCCAAGACAAGTTATAACTGGTCTGCAATTAGTCGTTGTGCATTTCCGCCGAGAACCGCGGTGAGTGCATCTTGTGAAAGACCAAGTGAAGACCAGTGACGAATTCCCTCTGTGACCGTTAGTGCAGTATTGGGAGAATCACTGCCAAATAAAATCTTGCTTGAATGTGGCTCAATATGACTTGCATCGACATCGGGCCATTCGGTGACTACAGGCGTGAGATCGACATAGAGATGCTCGTGGCGATCAAGAAGTTGAATAGCATCGCGAGCAGCATGATGTCCGCAGTGGGCCAAGATGAGTCGCAGTTCTGGATGGGCATCTGCCACTCGAGAAATGCTTGGTAGTTCATCTAGTTCTGTTCGGCCATTGACGTTGTGGCCAAGGTGAGTGACTACTGGAAGCCGTCGTTCAGATGCAAAGGACATCACTTTGTCAAGACGTGGATCGTCGATATCAAAGTCTCCAACAGAACAATGCAACTTCAAGACACGTAGTCCAAGAACATCTACTGCGTGGGTAATAACTGCAACCGGGTCATCGTCACCAGGGTGCACTGTTGCACCTCCAATCACAGAAAATAACGGTGTAGTAAATTGGCGAGCGATGACCGCTGTTGATTCATTGAGACCATGAGCAATTCCCGGCTTGTGCGAGTAGGGCAGAGTCCAAATTTCATCGACGCCTTCGTGATGTAGAGAAGCGGTGACAGCGGCGTGGTCATTTGGATATGCAAGTGGCACGCGTGTGCCGACCGAAGCATCAAAAAAAGCGCGGACCTTTTCTCCTAGACGCCCCGGCAAAAGATGCACATGAGAATCAACGATATGAAGGCCATTAATGCTCATCGACTAAAGGTAGCCGTTCTAGATCTCGACGCGAGTACCGACTTCGAAGACTCGATCAGCGGGAAGGTTGAAGAACCTAGCTGCACTGTCGGCTCCACGATTGAGAAAAACAAAGAGATGCTCTTGAAGTGGGTTCATGCCAGGAACCTTGCCAGCGACGATGGATTCGTGTCCAAGAAAGTAGGTGACGTCGTTCCGATCAAATTTGAGGTCTCTGAATTCAATAGATTCCAATGCCATCGGTACGTCTGGTTTTTCCATAAAGCCGAATTTAAGTTGCACTTGGAAGACCCCCGGTGCAATTTTTGTGCAGTGTGCACGGTCTTGTTCTTCTAAACGAGGAACATCAGCTGTCTGTACTGAAACTACGAGCGTGTTGCTGTGGAGAACTTTGTTGTGTCTTAGATTATTGACGAGCGCTGGTGGGGCTTTTCCGAGATCCTTGAACAAAAAGACAGCTGTTCCTGGGACTTTCTTGATGTCCTCTGCTTCGTCGAGAACCTCACCGATTGGTCGTTCGCCACGATGAATTCGCTCTGCCACCAGAACGCGACCGCGTCGCCAGGTCTGCATCTGCACCGCTAAAACAACGCCGATGAGCAGTGCAAACCAGCCGCCGTGAGGAATCTTGATGATGTTTGCTCCGAGGAAACCAAGTTCGATAATGAACAAAGGCCCACAGACGAGTAGTGCCATGGTTCGGCTCCATTTCCATCTGTCTGTGAGAACTCGGAAGAAGATCAAAGTAGTAATTGCCATAGTCATGCTGGCCGCAATTCCATAGGCTGCAGCCAAGTTTGTAGAACTTCGAAATCCGAGCACCAAGCCAATGCATGCGATCATCAGTGCCCAGTTCACCAGTGGAACATAAATTTGACCGAAGTGATCTTTTGACGTGTGACGAATTTGGATGCGTGGGAGATAGTCAAGTTTTACTGCCTGCGCGGTGAGAGAAAAAACGCCAGTGATGAGCGCTTGAGAAGCAATGATTGTTGCGCAAGTAGCTAACAGAACAAGAGGAAGAAGTAATCCATCTGGGGCCATGCTGAAAAAGACACTGTGGGCTGATTCTGGGTTTGAGAGAAGAAATGCTCCCTGTCCCCAGTAATTGAGCACTAAGCACGGCAAGACCATGAAGTACCAACCAAGAACGATTGGGCGTCGACTGAAGTGTCCCATGTCTGCGTACAAAGCTTCGCCGCCTGTCACCACAAGAAAGATAGAGCCGAGCGATAAGAATGCATTGCGTGACTCGTGCGTAAAGTATCGCAGGGCGTGCATCGGATTAACGGACTGCATAATTTCTGGAGCGTAAATGATCTTTGATAATCCAAGAAGTGCAAGTGTGATGAACCATACAACCATGATTGGACCAAAGACTTTTCCAATGGCACCAGTGCCACGACTTTGTACGAGGAAGAGTCCAAGCAAAATGACAACTGCAATTGGTATCACCCAACTTGAAAATGCCGGGGATACTTCTTTGAAGCCCTCAACGGCACTCAACACAGAGATTGCTGGTGTAATGATTCCCTCGCCATACAAGAGGGAAGTTCCAAATATTCCGAGCCCAACGAGCAACCCCGCTTTTGTTGATGTCCGAGTTTTCCCCGGCATCACAAGAGAAGTGAGCGCGAGAATGCCGCCTTCGCCATTGTTGTCGGCACGCATGACGAACGACAGGTACTTAATTGAGATGATGATGATAAGTGCCCAAAACGCAAGCGAACTAACTCCAAAAATATTAATTCGGTCGATAGTCATTACATGTGACTTTTCGGTGAGAGCTTCCCTGAAGGCATAGAGAGGGCTCGTACCGATGTCGCCGTATACGACTCCAATGGCCCCGAGCGCAAGAGCGGCAGTGCCCTTTTTTGCGTGAGAACCATCCGCTTCGTGCGCATGATTTGCTGGCGTATCTAATTGTGTTGTTTCGGTCTGCTTCCGAGCGGAGGGAAATGACTCTGGACCTACTGATTTATCTGAACCCATGAGACAATGACGCTACTGGCTGAATTGACCTGTAGATGTAATTAAGGAGTCTTGGGGCATCCGAACCGCCCAGAGCGATTGTTATCGGTAAGAATGACACCATGATTCAGCATTATCTCGCAGCCCGTTCCGAATTGGACGCCGAGGGATCCCCTTTCGCGACCTCAGTCACTATGGTTGGCGGAGTACCACTAAAGACATATGTCAACGCTCCTGCGAACATGCGCGTGCTCTGGGAAGCAACTGTTGCCCATGGCGATAAGGACTACATCGTGTACGAAGATGAGCGTTACACGTATGCACAAATACATGCTCAGGTACGCAAACTTGCCCAACACCTAGGCAAGCACGGGGTGACTCGTCACACCAGGGTTGCGCTGGCGATGCGTAATTACCCGGAATGGGTTGTTGGCTATTGGGCCACCATTTCTCTTGGGGCTGCAGTTGTTGGCATGAATGCGTGGTGGACGGCGCCAGAGATGGAATATGGCCTCAATGACAGTGAACCACTTGTGATGATTGCTGATGGAGAGCGCATTGAACGGATGCAACAGATTGCTGCGTTGCGCGCGATGCACATCATCACTGTGCGCACCGACGAGACGGTCGGAGATGACACGGTGACATGGGATGACGTGATGTCCTCGGTTGACCCCGGAGTTTTACCAGCAGTCGAGATTGATCCAGAAGACGACGCAACGATCTTTTACACATCGGGAACCACCGGATCTCCAAAGGGCGCGCAGCTAACACATCGTGGTTCTGTGTCGAACATATTTAACTTGATAACTATGGCTGGCGCGGTCAGTCTTGCAGAGCAAAAAGCTATTGCCGCGGGTGATGTGCCTGCTCCAACAGAAGTGCCACCAGTCTTTGCTCCAAGTTTTATGGCACCAACCCCGCTCTTTCATGTCACTGCATGTAATTGTCTGCTGCATCCAGCAACATTGGCTGGAGCAAAGATTGTTTTCACCTACAAGTGGGATGTAGCACGAGCACTTGAATTGATTGAACGCGAACAAGTGACATCGTTTTCTGGAGTGCCCACTATGAGTCGTGAGTTACTCATGCATCCAGATTGGGCGACACGCGACACATCTTCACTGCAAGGCCTCGGTGGGGGCGGCGCAGCTGTACAGCCAGACCTTGTGCTAAAGATTGCTGATGCTCTCAAGCATGGTCAACCAGGAACGGGATATGGGATGACAGAAACATGTGGCATCATCACATCAAATTTGTCTCGTTGGTACATCGCTAAACCGTCATCGTGTGGTCCATTGGTGCCAACCATTGAAGCCAAACTTATGGACGAAGATGGTAACGAGCTTGCTAGCGGACCAGACACCATAGGTGTGCTGCATGTGCGAGGGGGCAATGTCATTAAGGGCTATCTCAATCGAACAGATGCAACTGGTGATTCCATTCGCGACGGGTGGTTAAATACGGGAGACATTGCGCGTATTGATGAAGACGGCTTTGTGTTCATTGTCGACCGCGCAAAAGACATGGTGATTCGTGGTGGTGAGAATGTGTATTGCAGTGAGGTTGAAGCAGCAATTTATGGGCATGCGGCAATTGCTGAAGCTGCTGTATTTGGAATCCCAAGTGAACGTCTCGGTGAAGAAATTGCTGTGGCAATCGTGTTGCGCCCTAATGCAACATTGACAGAAGAAGAACTTCGTGACTTTTTGTCGGTTGGACTGGCAAAGCACAAGATTCCATCTCAAGTGTGGTTTAGAACCGAGCCGATTCCGCGCAATGCGACAGGCAAGTTCCTCAAACGTGAACTACGTAAAGAACTTCTAGGCGAGTAACCCTTACTGCTGCATTTTTTCAAGCATCGCACCCATTTGGCGGTGCACTGCGTTGATTGCCTGAAGTGGTCGGAACATCACTTTGAATTCAATGATCTTTCCTGCATCGTTGCAGGTGATGATGTCGACACCATTGGCATATTTACCCTCGACTGTTGTCTCAAACTCAAGAACTGCTGTGTTGCCGCTCATTACTTCTTTTGTGTAGCGAAACTTGCCAGCGGAAGTTTTCTCCTCGCCAGATTCCTGTTTCTTGTCGCCAGGTAAAGTTTGACCAGCGGCCATGAGGTACATCTTTGTGATCTCTTTACCCACCTGTGGCGTAAACACAATGGGGGAGTAAAAGATCACGTCATCGTCGAGAAGAATGTCCAGTCCGTTCTTTAATTCGCCACGCATGTGCGCGTGCCATTGTTCTATTACTTGTTCAATCATGGGGTACTCCTACCAATGTGGATACTTTTGTCGAAGGGTTGAGGCCGTATGTTTTGGCGAGTAGTCCAATCGACCGAATTCGCATAGCGGTGTTCTCTGCATGATGTGCGGTGATGATCTCGTCAGCCTGTGTGATTTCCTGAAAATCGTTGATGGACTTGACAACATGATCTGGGGTTCCAAAAGCTGAGTAAGTAAAAATTTCATCGATACTTGCTGCTTGGGGTGTGCGAAGAAATGCATCTACTTCATCATCTGTTAAGCGCGTCGCTCCCGGGCGAGTGAGGCGATGGCGCACAAAACCTCTTCGTCGACGCTCAAATTGTTTGTGTGCAGACTCCTGTGTGTCTGCGGCAATAACACTCATGGCTGCCATTACATAAGGCTCAGATAACTGCACAGATGGAGTGAATCGTTCGCGATAAATGCGGATCGCAGCATGTAGTGCTTGTGGTGCAAAGTGAGAAGCAAATGCAAACGGCAATCCAAGCAACGCAGCTAGTTGTGCGCCGTACAAAGAGGACCCAAGGATGTACAAAGGAACGTGGGTTCCTTTGCCTGGCATGGCAACAACATTGGCTACGCGTGATGTATCGCTGAGAAATGCTTGAAGATCAAGAACGTCTTCTGCGAAACGCTCAGATGCCATCGGGTCGCGGCGCATCGCTCGCACAGTTTCTTGGTCTGTGCCAGGAGCTCGACCAAGGCCAAGATCGATACGCCCAGGATGCAATGTTGCAAGTGTTCCAAATTGTTCAGCAATAACTAACGGCGAATGATTCGGCAACATCACGCCACCAGATCCAAGACGAATAGTGCTGGTATGTGCAGCCACATGTGCAATTAAGACTGATGTTGCGGACGAGGCAATTGTTTCGGAGTTGTGATGCTCTGCGTACCAAACTCGTGTGTAGCCCAACTGCTCTGCTCGCTTGGCTACTGTGACGCAGCCTTCGAGGCTTTCCCGCAAAGTTTCACCCTCACCAATTAAGGCCAAGTCAAGTATGGAAAGCGGTACTGATGTCACGTGTCCATTGTGTCTGATAACGGCACAACAGACACGATTGGGCATGGTGCATCTCGAATGCAATAGCACCAGAAATACAAGTGGACCCCCTGTTTCCAGAGGGTCCACTTGTATTCGTATCTGTGGAGACGAGCTCCGACGGATTAGGCCAAGTCGAAGCGATCGTTGTTCATAACCTTGTTCCATGCGTTGACAAAATCACGCAAGAACTTTTGCTTCGAGTCGTTTGTTGCATATACCTCGGCTAGTGCACGCAGTTGTGAGTTGGAGCCGAACACGAGGTCAACTCGTGTTCCTGTCCACTTCACAGCGCCAGTTGCACGGCTACGTCCCTCGAAGGAGTTCTCTTCAGCAGAAGTTTCTTTCCAGGTGTTGGCAAGCTCGAGTAGGTTCACGAAGAAGTCGTTGGTGAGTGTCTCTGGCTTATCGGTGAATACGCCATGCGCTGACTTGTCCAAGTTGGTGTTCAGAACACGCATTCCACCAACAAGAACCGTCATTTCCGGTGCAGTGAGGTTTAACAAGCGGGCACGCTCGAGAAGGAGTTTCTCGGCCGGCAACTTGTGACCATCTGCTACGTAGTTACGGAAGCCGTCGAATGTTGGCTCGAGAACAGCGAACGACTCAACGTCGGTTTGTTCTTGAAGCGCATCTGTGCGACCTGGTGTGAACGGCACCGAGATGTCGTTGCCGGCATTCTTGGCGGCTTGTTCGATTGCTGCACAACCGCCCAGCACGATGACGTCAGCAATGGAGACGTTTTTTCCACCCTTGTTGAAATCGCTCTGGACTGTCTTGAGTGCAGTGAGAACATTTGCCAGCTCGGCTGGATTGTTGACTGTCCAGTCCTTTTGGGGGGCAAGTGCGATACGTGCACCATTGGCACCTCCGCGCTTGTCGGTTCCACGGAATGATGCAGCAGATGCCCAAGCTGTTGAGACAAGCTGTGACACCGAGAGACTAGCGGCAAGGATCTTTACCTTGAGCTCTGCAATGTCAGCAGCATTGATCACGGGATTGGTTGCTGCAGGCAACGGATCCTGCCAGATCAGAGTTTCCGTGGGAACCTGCGATCCGACGTAACGGGTGACGGGACCCATGTCGCGGTGAGTCAACTTGAACCAGGCACGGGCAAACGCATCAGCGAATTCCTGAGGGTTGGCCAGGAAGCGACGGGAGATCTTTTCGTATTCCGGGTCGAACCGCAGTGAAAGATCTGTGGTGTGCATCATTGGGGCGTGGGTCTTGGTTGCAATGTGTGCGTCAGGAACTGTGCCCTGTGCAGATGCATCCGTTGGTGTCCACTGCTGTGCGCCAGCGGGGCTCTTAGTGAGTTCCCACTCGTATCCAAAGAGGTTCTCGAAGTAGTTGTTGTCCCACTTGGCAGGATTGTTTGTCCATGCACCTTCGAGGCCACTGCTGATGGTGTCTGGGCCATGACCTGTTGCGTAGGTGCTTGTCCAACCCTTGCCCTGCTCGGCAATGCCGGCAGCTTCTGGTTCTGGTCCAACGTATTTGTCGGGGTCAGCTGCACCGTGTGACTTGCCAAAGGTGTGTCCGCCGGCAACGAGTGCCACTGTTTCTTCGTCGTTCATCGCCATACGGGCGAATGTCTCGCGAATGTCCTTGGCTGCAAGAAGAGGATCAGGGTTGCCGTTAGGGCCCTGTGGGTTCACATAAATGAGACCCATCTGCACTGCACCGAGTGGGTTAGCTAGTTCGCGATCACCGCTGTAACGCTCGTCGCCAAGCCATGTGGTCTCAGAACCCCAGTAGGTGTCCTCGTCTGCTTCCCAGACGTCTGCACGTCCACCGGCAAAACCGAATGTCTTGAATCCCATTGATTCGAGTGCGGCGTTGCCCGCAAAGATCATGAGGTCAGCCCATGACAACTTGCGACCGTACTTTTGCTTGATTGGCCAAAGCAGCAAACGTGCCTTGTCAAGGTTGACGTTGTCGGGCCAGCTGTTGAGAGGCGCGAAACGCTGAAGACCAGCGCCGCCGCCGCCACGTCCGTCACCGGTGCGGTACGTACCAGCAGAGTGCCATGCCATCCGGATGAAGAACGGGCCGTAATGGCCGTAGTCGGCTGGCCACCATTCCTGAGAGGTGGTCATCAACTCTTCGAAGTCCTTTTGCAGTTCGTTCAAGTCGATCGTCTTGAACTCTTCTGCATAATTAAAGTCATCATCCATCGGATCTGCCAATGGTGAGTTCTGCTGCAGAACCTTTAGGTTCAGTTGGTTTGGCCACCAGGTTTGGTTGTTGGTTCCGCCAGTTATCTGGTTACTTGCCGCGTGGTCGACAGGACACTTATTATCGTTGCTCATTTTTGCTCCGTTGTTGTTGTGGTTTTTTTGTTGGTGATGGCCAAGCATTCAGGGCATGTGCCCCAATACGTGACCTCGGCTTCGTCGATTACAAATCCCATGTCGTTTTCTGCCGTAAGGCAGGGCACGGAGCCAACTGCGCAGTCCACGTCAACGACGCGACCGCACTGGCGGCAGGTGAGATGGTGGTGATTGTCTCCGACACGGGCTTCGTACAAAGCAGGGGAGCCAATGGGTTGAATACGGCGTAAGAGTCCTTTTTCCACGAGCACACTCAGTGCGTCGTAGCCCGACTGGCGCGAGATTGCCCCGATTTTGGCGCGTGCAATGTCTGCTGCGCCTTCAGCTGTGATGTGAGGCTGACTAACAACTGCTGAAAAGACGGCAAGACGTTGCGCCGTGACCTGCACATTGTGTTGGCGCAGAAGTTCTGTTGCTTCGAAACTCATGAGCCGTCACGATAGCAACAATTCTGGACAATGTCCAAATTAAGACTGAGACAAAAGACTCAGTGGGTCAAATATGTGGCTGCACCATTGAGTGCGTAGTGTGGTCAATTGCATGACAACAATACCTAACGCCGCATTTTCCATCAGTCTTGACTGTGAACTCAACAATGTTCCCGGTGCCCTTGGGCGTTTGTGTACAGCCATTGGTGATGCCGGGGGCAATATTGGCGCCCTCGATGGTTTCGACATCCGCGGTCCCGTCCTGCGACGCACACTGGTTGTGCATTGCCGCGATGAGGCCCATCAACTGCTGGTGGTAAAGGCAGTTCAAAACACCGCAAATGTTGTTCTGATCGAATGGTGGGACCGCACTTTCCGGATGCACGAAGCCGGGAAAATCCAGATGTTCTCTACTGCAAAGGTGCAAGACAAAGACGACCTCTCCATGGCATATACGCCAGGCGTAGCGCGCATATGCGACGCCATCGCGGCCGACCATTCTTTGTCGCACCGCTACACCATTCGAAAGAACACTGTTGCCATCGTGAGTAACGGAACAGCAGTGCTTGGACTTGGTGACATTGGACCAGAAGCTGCAATGCCGGTCATGGAAGGCAAGGCATTGTTGTTCAAAGAGTTCGGTGGCGTCGATGGTTTCCCGATCTGCATTAATGCCAGAACTGCAGACGAAGTTGTTGATTTCGTACAACGCATCGCACCTACCTTTGGCGGCATCAACCTTGAAGACATCAAGGCACCTGAGTGCTTCGAGATTGAGGAGCGCCTGCGTGCCAGCCTTGATATTCCGGTGTTCCATGACGACCAGCACGGCACGGCGATTGTGACACTGGCTGCATTGTGGAACTCGCTCAAGATCACCGGCAAAAAGATGGAAGACCTTTCTGTTGTCATCGCCGGCGTAGGAGCTGCTGGTGTAGCCATCGGCAAGATCCTGATCAATGCTGGTGTTGGTGAAATTGTGGGCTGCGATCGCAGTGGCGCCATCTACTCGGGCCGTGGCGATCTGAACTCTGCCAAGGAATGGTTTGCCAACAACACCAACCCTTCGCGCAAGATGGGAACCATCTCCGACGTCATGCGTGGCTCGGATGTGTTCGTTGGTGTAAGTGGCCCTGACCTCATTACTGCTGCCGACATTCGTTCTATGGCCAAGGATCCCATTGTGTATGCAATGGCCAACCCCAACCCAGAAATCAGACCAGAGCAAGCCGATGGCCTTGCTGCCATCATGGCAACAGGTCGCAGTGACTACCCGAATCAGATCAACAACGTGTTGGCGTTCCCTGGCATCTTTCGCGGCGCACTTGATGCCCACGCAACCGACATCACCGAGAACATGAAGCTCGCAGCCGCCGTTGCTATTGCTGAATCAGTGACCGACGCTCAGTTGTCGCCAAGCTTCATTGTGCCCTCGGTGTTCGATAAGTCAATTGTTGAGCGCGTAGCTCCAGCTGTTGCTGCAGCCGCAGTAAAAGACGGTGTTATTCGCCGTTAATGCGGCCATTCCCGGTGGGCAGCGGTTCGGATCGCAGTGAGACGCGAGCGTCGAGCGAGTAGGGATCGCAGCACAAAATCGGCGATCTCGTCGGCTTCGGCGTCATCGCCGGGCGAGCCGGATGCCGAAGCGCGAATTGTTTCCAGAATGATTGCATTGACAACTCTGCATGCCAAAAGTGGATCTACTTCGTCGAAGTCGCCCTCGGAGACTCCGCGACTAATCACCGACTGAAGCAGGGAGTCGAATCGACGTAGGAGTTTTCTTCCTTCACTGAACTCGGGCAGTTCAAGCAGGTCAGTTTGATAGATGGCGCGCAAGTCAAAAGGCGTGGAGCGATCGTACGCCACCTCCCATAAGAGGTAGCGGTAGAGCTCAATCGCCGGCCCGCCTCCATCTGATCGGAACCGAGTTAGTGCTTCGGCTCCATCGATTAGGTCACGCCTGATGAGTTCTTCGGCAATCGACTGTTTCGATGCGAAATGCGCATACAGGGTTGGTTGACGAACACCTACTGCAAGGGCAATATCGCGGGTTGATGTGCCAGCGAAACCTCTGGTGGCAAAAAGCCGTGAAGCCTCAATGAGGATCCGGTCTCGAGTGGACCAGTGCTTTGAAGTCCGAGATGAGGTGGCAACTGCCATGCCGACATACTAGTACATCCTTATTACCGATCAAATGATAGAACCATTATGTATTTCTGGGTCAAACATTAAATATCGCCATGAAAGCAGGCGCATTTGCTTTGTCATAGGGTTTCTGGGTCTCCTATCATTTGATAAGTTAAGACTACGCGAATCGGAGAATTAGATGGCTGACAATGGGACAATCACACGGACTGGATTACCGCAGCGTGCGCAGGTAGTGATCATTGGTGGTGGTGTGGTTGGTTGCAGCATTGCCTATCATTTGGCCCATCTTGGCTGGACTGATGTCGTGGTTCTAGAGCGGCACGCTCTGACTGCTGGTACTACATGGCATGCAGCAGGCTTGATTACCTCAGCTGGCATGACAAATGAGACATCGCTTTTCATGGCTCGTTATTCGAAAGACCTATACGAGCGCCTGGAACAAGAGACGGGCCTGTCCACCGGATTTCGGGCCGTAGGTCATCTCAACATTGCACGTACCCCAGAACGCCTGGAAGCCCTTAGAAGATCCTCGGCTTGGACAAGGGGATTCGGGGTCCCCGAACATGAAATCTCAACCGCGGAACTCGCCGATATGTGGCCGCTGTTTGACGTTACGGGAGTTCGGGCGGCCTTCTATGTGCCAGATGAAGGGCGGGCGGATCCAGTTGGCATCACGGCATCGCTGGCTAAAGGAGCGCGCAATCTTGGCGTTGTCATCCGTGAAGGGATTTCGGTTGATGGTGTCGAGACCAAGAACGGTCGAGTTTTGGCCGTCAACACCGATCAAGGACGGATAGAAACCGAGATAGTTGTAAACGCAGCTGGCATGTGGGCCCGTGAGTTGGGCGCCCTCAATGGCGTGAATATTCCGTTGCAGGCCGCTGAACACTATTACTTGATTACAGACAAAGTTCCAGGCATGTCTCCTGATCTAGCTGTAATAGAAGATCAGGATCGCTACGGCTATTTCCGTCCGGAAGGAGAGGGAATGCTGGTTGGTCTTTTTGAACCTAAGGGTGCTGTGTGGTCCCTCGATAGTGTCCCTAAGAGTTTTTCATTTGGCACTATCGATCCTGATTGGGAACGGATGGCGCCCTACCTCGAATCTGCCCTTAGTTGCATTCCATCAATTGCAGACATAGGAGTGCGATTACTTTTTTGCGGACCTGAGTCGTTCACGCCGGACTTGCATCCGCTGCTTGGCCCAGCTCCTGAGATTGACGGCTATTTCGTGGCTGCTGGGTTGAACTCACTCGGAATTTTGCAAGGCGGCGGCGTGGGAACGATTTTGGCGCATTGGATAGTCGATGGCTACCCGCCAGTTGATATCACCGGTTATGCGATTGATCGCGCGGCTGGGCACGAATCATCACGACGGTTCAGAGCCGAACGTACAGTTGAACAACTTGGCGCTTCGTTCGGGGATTCTGTGTGGCCAACTTGGAAACCTGCAACTGCCAGAGGTATCAGACGCACGCCTCTTCACGATCGAATGATCGAAGCTGGCGCCCATTTTGCAACTGGAGCGGGGTGGGAGTTCGCAGAGTGGTTCGATCCCGACGGATCCTTGGCGGCTCCGCGTC